>Ga0192269_1056_pt1 | contig 15471 bp, 20 predicted proteins | sample Koala_Koa24_B3_FD_131258 | JGI IMG/M metagenome (GOLD analysis project Ga0192269, IMG submission 131258) | Enriched cells from koala feces incubated with labeled cellulose particles, San Francisco Zoo, California, United States - Koala_Koa2-4_B3 ... | reverse complement strand
CGTATATCATGTGTTGATGAACTTGATGCCCGTGGCGAACCAATATCTGATTACACTAAGAGACAGAGGCGGTTCCCAGAAAAGACAAAGGTGGAGGAAAAGAGGCACTCGACCTAAAAGAAATTCTCCTTAACTGACGCCCAATTGACGCGGGCGAAGAAATTATTTAGATCTGGCATGTCTATTGACGATATTGCTACTTTAATAGTTATGGAGGAAGACCTAGGGAGATAAAGATACACAAACCAATTTCCCTTAAAAACTCCAAAAAAAAAACTTCTTGACAATCACTAACTCATCAGTTATACTACCAACATAGCAGTTAAGCAATCATTTTACGTTGTTCTCAATACCTGAAAGGGTTGAGAATCTGGGTGAAGCGAAGGAGAATTAAAATGGATGAAGAATTTACACAAACCGAGCCCCAACCAAAAAGTTACCAGTACGAACGCCGTCAACGCAAGGACTATCTCGCCAAGCGACTCAATGACTTTTTCGCAATCCATGATCTTCGTGACATTGAGCACCAAACCCACATCCACCGGAGCCACATCCGCAATTACCTGACTGGCACAGCACTTCCCAGCCTGCCTATCTTGGCCGTATTGCATAATCAGCTTGGCCTTGATCTTAATGAGCTTGTCAAGGAGCCCGAGCCCAACGAGACTGCGAATGAGCCCGAAATGAGCAGTTCCAGCTTGGCAACGCTCTCGGAGGCAGGTATACTGTAATAGACATACGATTCCGTCACGGGGATTCGACAGACATCAATATCATGGCGCTACACCATGATTCTGCCCATCCGCTACCGTGACTAGCTGGATGGGCATCTTTTTATAACTGTAAGGAGTATGCTATGGGAAACATCAGTTCTCTCATTGGCAATAATCAACAGCATATCCAGCCGAGCGGTGTGGATTATAATGCCGTCGCAAACAAAAATCTTCTTCCTGCCGGTTGGATAGATGGCTATATTGAGTCAGCCGAAATTCGTGACACAAAGTCAGGTACTGGCCAATATATCTACATTGCTTGGCGTACTTTGGATGGCCAGCATCTGGTCCATGACCACATCAACATCAAAAATGACAATCCTGTGACTGTGGATATTGGTCTTCGTACCCTCAGTACTATCGCCCGTGCGCTTGGCATGGAGTCCATTGATGATACGGAGCAGCTGAACGGCCGTGAGATTGCCGTTAGGCTGGCCATAGAGAAGACTGGTAAGTGGCCTGTCCGCAATGTGATTAAGGCGTACGCCAAAACCTCTACCACCCGCCCTGAGCGCGCCGGTGACCTTGACAAGATACGCCACCAAATTCGTGGTGATGAAGGCCGTAACCAGCAGGCGAATTTTCGACAGAATGATATCCCTGCCGATCAAATTCCGTTCTAACGAACCAATTTACATAGGGATAGAGGAGGGAGGGAAAAAGCCGCTACATGGACACGGCCTCAACTATTGCGTAGAGAGGAGAAGGATAGAGGAACTACGCAAGGTGAGGCCGTGTAATATTGCTGTCAAGATTGGCATGGAATCATGCGTATGGGTTTTGGATGTGGATGGACCAGTTGGCATGGCTAATCATAAGCGGCTACAGATAGCCTATGGCAAATTACCGACAACCTACACAGTCCAGACTCCATCAGGTGGCATGCATTACTACTTCAAATTTGATCCACGAGTTAAACGTACAATTAGTTTTATTGCTAAGCATATTGATACAATAGTTAATGGCTATTGCTTAATTCCACCAAGCATCATTAATGGCAGACAGTATAAGGTGATAGTAGATGCATCAATAGTACCCGCGCCTGATTGGCTAATAAGGTTGGCATCCAACACAGACAGACAGGCAGATACCCTAGCAACAAGGCCACAACCACACTATGACGACTACGCTGACCGCCTCTTCCATGCCACATGCTACATGGCCAAAATCCCCGGCGCAGTGCAAGGCCAGTCAGGCCACAGCCAGCTACTCAAAACCTGTCGCCTACTGGCACGATTCAACTTGGATGATTATGATGCCCAACAATTATTAATTCAATACAATCAACGTTGCTCCCCACCATGGGATTTAAACAGCCCTAAACAAGCAAAAGACTTTTGGAGAAAATGGAGGATAGCAAATGGCTAATGAACTTGCACATCTTAACGACACGCAACTTATGCAAAATCTTCAAACCCTTGGCACTGAATTTGCCAAATCAGGCATCCTTGGCGTATCCAACCCAAGTCAAGGCCTTATCGTGGCATTAACATGCTATACCGAGCACATCTCCCCAATCGAATTCGCGCGCACCTATCATATCGTTAATGGCCGTCTATCCATGCGTGCCGATGCTATGCAGGCGCAGTTCCTCCGGCAGGGAGGCCGCATCCGGTGGCTCGTAAGCACTAACGAGAAGTGCGAGGCAGTCTTTAGCCATCCAGAATATGCGCCGGAGGGCGTGACGCTTAGCCTAACCATTGAAGAGATGGTAGACAGCGGCATTGCTGTTGATGGCCGTGGCCAGCTTAAGCAGACGTGGAAATCATTCCCCCGCCAGATGCTGCGGGCCCGTGTGGTGTCGGAGGGTTGCCGTATGCTCACGCCCGGGATTGTCGCTGGGGTATATACACCCGAGGAGGCAGGCGAGTTCGGCAACACCCCCGCCCGCACGCTCGACCTGCCCAAGCCAAGGGAGGTGCCTGCACAGGCACTGCCTGAGCCGGAACCGGAACCGGAATCGACAGCGCTTGACATGGAGGAAGTCTTGCTGGCTAACGAAGAGGCGGTGAACATGTACTTGGCCAAAATCGCATGGATAAAAGAAAATCAAACGTGGCGTAACTTGTCTACTGGCCAGAAAAACAAGATTACAGCTAAACTTGATAGCTTCATCACTAAAGCCAAGGCTTATGTGGTGTCGCTCGAAGAGGAGGAGGAAAACTAATGCACACACTCTCAGATCTACTCTATACCGTTTTCTGGTACTGCATCTATCCGATCTGTATTATTTTTCTCGGACTCGAGTTTCATAAGTATATCTTTTGGAAGTACATGGCTAAAGAAGAAGAGGCGGACGATGGCGAACGCGAGTTTTACGAGCCGAGTATAGAGATGTGTTCGCGGTGCCGTAACCCTAACTGTGGCCACAGGCTGGCTGACTATACGGAGGACTGAACATGGCTAAGCATCATCCGATCTTCGCTCCATCTGCATTCCCTGCCCTCGTCCATTGCCGCCACTTCCGCAATGCCGGCACGGAATCAACCAATGCCGCACGCGGCACAAGCCAACACGAGCTCTTGGCCAAAATCCTCACCAACCAGCCAATTCCAGAGGACGTGGACACCAACGACTTGGCCTGCGTTGAGTGGGCGGCACAGATTATCAACAACTGCACCTCCGCCGAAAACAGGGAAGTAGAGGTAGGGCTAATGCTGCTTGATGAGGATTGGCAAGAGTTAACTTTCGGTACTGCCGATGTAGTCTCCATGACGCCATGTGCGACTGGCGATATGCTCGTCGTTGTGGACTATAAATCAGGGAGTATCAAAGAGTACAGGCCACAGCTCCACATGTACGCACGTATGGCAATGCAACGGCATGGGGTCAATCGATGCGAATGCCATATCCTCTACGGTATGGATAGGCATGATGAAACTTTTAGGGTTAACTACAATGAAACTAATTACATTATTAGTATCATTAAGCAAATCGATACTAACCAGCTTGGGGAAAAGAAGGCCAATGAATTCTGCCAGTACTGTAAGAATCAACCCACCTGCCCCCAAACCCAAGCCATCGTTACGTCTGTAACGAAGGCAGAGAATTACGACATCACTGACATTGTGGACTGGAAAATAGAGAATGCTAGCCCCGATAAGCTCCATCGCCTCTACGTTGCCGCATGCTGGCTGGAAAAATTTTCAGAACGGATCAAGGAAGGGGTTAAACAAAAAATCAAAGATGGCACGGAAGTCCCGGGATACCGTTTCGTCAGCATCGCCAGACGTAGTATCTCTGATATTCCGGCCGCCTTCCAAGCCAGCGGATTAGAACAAGAGGAATTCCTCGACGCATGCACGGTCAGTGCGGCGAAACTGGAGAAGAAGATGGGCAAGGCAAATTTTGAGGCGAGCATGGCTGGCCTTATCCATGAGTCGGTAAGTGAGCAGCTGAAAAGGGTAGGCAAATGAGTCGAGCTAGATATACAAGGCCAATTGGGACGCTCAGTAATATCGATGTGTGGCTGAATGATCCAGAGACCACAGAACTTCGCCGTGCGGAACTATTGGCAGCCAGAGATAGGGTCGCCGCCATTCAGACGGCAATAATAATAAACGGTATAGCAAAGGAGGACGGCGATGGCGGTGGAGATAAGGAGGTAGTTGATGTCAAACGTAAGAGATCTAAAAGGTCAAAGGTTCGGTAGGTTGTTGGTGTTGTATGATATCAGGAGGCGTGAATATGCCAGCTAAAATCCTTGGCAATCCACAAGGAAGATTGACAAAAAAAGTGCAGGATACGTTACTTGCGAAAGGCATAACAAGCGAGATTATTAATCCGGATGTGCTGGAACCGACTGAAGGCTGGAGGACGAATGGCGCTGTGGATTATAGAGCCGACTATGAAACGCATAATCAGATGCTGCCGTTGATTTATATCGACGGGGCATGTTATAGTTTCGTACAGACGATGGAAAAGTATGGGCCGAAGGATGTAAAGTGGAAAATGTGGGCACCGTCACCGGCAGTATGCTCTAAGGCCATTGCTGTGGCCATTAAGGATGACGTGATACAGGAGGTATTATTTTCCGGTGGGTGTGATGGCAATAGCACATGCATTAATCGATTGCTTTACGGAACAAGCGTACAGATGGCTAAACATTTACTCGGTGATGTTATGTGTGGGGATAAGGGAACGAGTTGCGGACGTGAGCTAGCAAGGGGGTTATAATGACTACTACCGCTGATTATAACGAAGGCAACATGGTTACTATCCGCTGCCCATCATGTGGCAAGATGAAACTGCGTGTCTTTCCTGATGACATTGACTCCGGTGCAGCGGATACTATGATGTGCTTTGATTGTGAATACGAGGAGATGAAAGAGGCCAACGGATTTAACCCAGTTAGGTATATGGATTGCCTTGAGGATACGCGTTTGCCCGAGGAATTTGAAGGGGATTAAAGGAATGAAAAAGATGCTCACGTTTTTGTTGATTTGCTGTCTCGTCCCGTCAAGCACGGGCTGCAACAAAAGGAAGGGCAGAACACGGAGACACGAACCGCAACCTGTCATGCTCCGCGATAACCCCGCGCCACGGCCCGCTGAAGTGAAACAGGTACCTCAACCTACCCCTGCCCCGCAACGTGCACCACAGCCCACGCAAACGCCTCCTGTGGGCAATCCTATAGAATATACCCATAGCGAGCCCGGCGTGGACTATCTGACTGAACGTGATTTGGAGAGGAAATGAACGCACATTTTATTTTGCCAACCAAGGTAGTATCAGAACTCAACAAAGCTGGCCATGAACACTGGGCAAAGACGGCTAACCGGAGAAAACAGCATCGATTTATGGGCAAGGTCATGACAAGTGGCCAGATAAAACCTACGTGGGATGGTCAGCCAATCACTGTGACATTTACTAGGCTCATGGGAAAGGGAGGGAGAAAGTTTGATGACGACAACTTAGCTTCATCGATGAAAGCAATACGCGACGGTGTAGCAGATGGATTAGAGATAAATGATAATGATCCACGTGTTGCATGGAAATATGAACAAGTAAAGGATGTGATGCATGGAGTGAGGGTTACGTTTACTGATACGAAGGGGGAAGATGATGGCTAGGGGAAATGGAAATGCGACAATTGTGATTCCGTGCTGCGCTAATAAGGTGCCAGTTAAAGCACATGAGAATGACGCATGTTACGACTTGATGGCACGGTGCTATATCGATGCGAGCGAACCTGATCTGCCCACTGGTAGTCTCCGCCTTCTCCCCGGCCATCGCTGTCTCGCTAAGACAGGCGTCCGGCTTCAGCTTCCCAAAGGCTACCATGCGTACATTCTGTCACGCTCGGGTCTGGCTTGGAGAGATGGCTTGCAGGTTCTCAATGCGCCGGGAGTTATCGATGAAGGGTATCGCGCGGAGATTGGAGTGATACTTTACAACGCAGGGATGGGAGGGGTCGATTTGAAACATGGTCAGCGAATAGCCCAGTTGGCTATCATGAAAACACGCCCGACGTATCTCACTATGATTTCAGAGGATGAATTTAAAGCTGACACAGAGAGAGGGGAAGGTGGGTTCGGGAGTACGGGGGAATAACAAACAGGCCCAGCCACAAGCTGGGCCTATCTTCTAGGAGAACACATGGTTACTTTTTATTGCTACCATTAAGTCCCTTAATATAGATCGTTAGCTCGGTCAAAATATTTGTATTCTCAGCCAACACCTTCCGCATTTCCCTCTGTTCATCCATATACCGTTGCTCTCGTTTCCACCCACCCCAGAGGACGATAATAACAAGGGCAAACAAGCTAAGATATGCCAAGCCGATTAGTCCATAATTACTAAACTCCTGCACAATTGGCATACCTTCTTTAACGACTTCCATTCCCATCTCCTATCCCAGCAACGGATGTTTCGGCAACGCATTCCTCAAGGCTTCCTTCACCAGTGGATTCGAAATATCACAATTACCCACCACCATCTCCAACGCATACCTCTTCAACTCAGCGTCTTTCAAAGCCGCATCCCTATCAGCCTTGGCTTGCTTCAGCTCATCATCATACACACTCAGCGTGGCCCTAATGCATGGCTTAAAATATTCAGCATCACCTCTAGTCGCCGCATCAAGCAACGTGCCGCATGCATTATTCCCAGACATGATACTCCGGACAACAGCTTCCACCCTCTCTTCCAGCACACTCATCCCCGTCACGGGGCAAATGCCATCTTTACATTCCATAATAGACTCCTTCGCTTCATTAGAAACTCTTGCTAAACCACACTCCCAACGTCGGCCTCGTCGTCAATCGTTTCTTTAAAGCTGGCAAAGATGTTGGTGACTTCTTCATCCCCAGCTCTTTATCTATCGCCCCAACCTTTATTGTAGTCCCTGTCGTCTTATCGTCAACCTTTATTCCAGTCGAGGTTAGTTTAACTTCCCCTGTTTTCCACCTTAACTTGTTGGCAAAGAGAAATTTTCCGGCTTCACGACGAGCGACTCTAACGGGAGCAAGGCACTTTTTTTTAGACTAGATTCTTTAAGTTCTGCCAGCTTGGCTTCACATAGTGAATCGATTATACTTGGCCCGTATTCTTTCAGCGCATCAACTCCTTGTGACTTCAGGAATTGAATTATATATGTCCTACATTCAGCCATAATCTGGGCACCTTGTTCAGTAGTCAGCTTCCCGTTAGCGCTAGCTGCTTTCCAGTCGTCAGTGTACTTCTGTTTTCCTGCTGCCACGGCAGTCTCGACAGCCAGTAGCAGCTTCTCCAGCTTCTTATCAGCCAGCCAAGTATACAGGTGTGGCCTGATTATTGCCCAGACTATACCAACAACTGCCAGTACTATTGCACCAGCCAACCCTTCCCCAGCCAGTATCTCATAGATAGTCATATTACTTTACCTCCAATATAGTACACGCCGAACCTTTACCATTACTATTACAGGCTGTCGCCTTAATAATATATTCCTTAGCACTTCGTGGCCTATAAGTATAGGTCTCTGTTACCATGCCACTATTTGAATGGCATACCCCTGTCAGTTTACCATTGCCAATACAGGTAGCCAAACACTTTACCTTATCACCTGTTGCTGTAACAGTTATAGCCACTTCCTGACATACAGTAGCAGGATTTGGAGTAACATCAATAAAGATGACAGGGGTCTTTGCTTCTTCAATATCCGAGTCCACAAATTCAATATCAGATAGGTCAGCTACTGCAATACCTTCGTCATTGATTATTGAAGTAATGATAAGGTTATTACAGTATGACCATATTTGGTTATCTTGCTGTGCAAGAATAGTATCAGGGCCATGATAAATAATATCATGAGGCAAAGTGATGCATGGGCTGACGATGAGCGGCTGTATTGAACGCGCTACCCCTTCAGCTGAACAGAAGATTGCACCCGGGCAGAAGGTGATTTTACTGATACCAAGGGCTGCCCTGTTTGTCCGTGCTGTCATATCAAATACGCCACCAGAGTCAACAGTAATATCCATACCAGTACAGACAAGTTCATAACATTCAGTGCTATTCCCCTCCTCATCCTCTACTTCTGTCATAATAGGTGCCTCGCCTACTGGATCATCTGGGAAGATGGTGTCATTATTAACCAGCAGCGCACCACCTTCACAGATAACTATACAGGCATTCAGCCCAGAGTTGTCGGAATATGGTGCATAGACACCAGCGACGCTAATATTAAGAACGGAACTGGCGGTGCAGTTGCACCAATCTGGTAGACAGCAAACAGTACAACAACTCATGCAGCAGTTCGAGTATGCTCCATCATAATCCAGTACACATCCGCCAGTGCAGATACAGATGCGGTTACCCGTTCCGGAGGCGTAGAGGGAGTTACCGCAGCAAGAAGCGCAGTTACCGCAGAATACGTTGCATCCGGCGAAGGTTGCGCAGGAGCAGTTGTCGAGAAGCATCCCACCACCATGGCATGAGGCACAGTTGGAACAAAAACTAGAATCACAAATGGTTGCGCAGGAGCAGTTGTCGAGATACATCCCACCGCCACTGCTTCCAATAGCACAGTTGGAACAAAAACAAGAATCATAAATGGTTGCGCAGGAGCAGTGGTCGAGAAGCATCCCACCACCGTAGGTAGCAGCACAGTTGTAATCAAAACAAGAATCATAAATGGTTGCGCAGGAGCAGTTGTCGAGAACTATCCCACCGCCATGGCATGAGGCACAGTTGGAACAAAAACTAGAATCACAAATGGTTGCGCAGGAGCAGTTGTGGAGATACATCCCACCGCCGTAGGTAGCAGCACAGTTGTAAATTAAACACGAACAATTCGAATCAAAACAACCGCAAGTTATCGCAAACGCACCACCGCATGTTCCACAACTTCCACAGCTTCCTGAATTACAAACATAACTATTATCCAAACAAAGCCATGGGCGGGAACCTGTTTGAATATAGCCATCACCACACGTACCTATAGTATCTTCGCATATATAGCCGCAGCAGAGTGTCCACCATTCATCGCATGATTTCAAATCCTCATCGCAAACACACTCAAACCCTTCTACTTCTTCCTTATCATCCCCTCCTTCCGCCTCGCTCTTCCCAATTACCAACCCTCTATACACACCACTCGATTCAGCGCATTCGTCTCCTTCTTCCAGTTCATTCTGCTCTACATCTTCATCTGGATGCCCTGTCTCCTCTACCTCAAAGTCCTCAATCCCTCCGCTGTCTTCAGCGCCACCGGCAGCACATGTTATCACCAACGTTCGATATGAGGTCTCCTCTGTCTCCTCCTCCGTTAGCTCTCCCTCTTCCGCCTCCTCCGGCTCCTCTCCCTCAAAGTCCTCAATCTCTTCGTCTTCTTCCTCCTCCCCGGTAGATGGCATGATAATAAGCAGCCGGACACCGCCCTCCTCCGACTCTTCAATTTCAGGCAGATCTTCAGGGGGAGTCTCTCCTTCTGGAGGCCGGATAACGTCTGACGTTCCACTATGCCAGTCAATAAACAAGCCATCTTCATACCACCGTAGATCTTCGATGGTTATGGCGGCAAAGACTTGAACGGTCTGGATTTCTGGAGGAGCAGGAGTATTGGGAAGTTCAGGCCATTCTCTGTCTTCTGGATCGACAACAGCCTCAAAGTAAATCCATTGCTTCTTCACCGACCGCGGCAGAAACCGCCACGCAAGGAACCGTCCGCGCTTGGGTGCATGGACAGTCCGTGTGGCGCACCGTTTCCATGGGCCATCAGGTGAGTTGGAATGATAGATACTGAAGTGTATATGCCAGCTGACAGACTCGGAAATAAAAATGCAGACTTGAATAGGACCTTGCCTGCCGGGGTTTTTGAAGCTGGTAAGGGGGACAGGGATACCAGTTATTATAAACGGTATCTCATTATTAGGGCTATTACGTGAAATCCATTCCCTGTCAATTGAGATAAGATTGGAGTCAAGTATCATCTTAACTCCTATATCTTGGATACCTTGCCATTAGTAAGGGTATATTTAGTTGTACCTGATGTTGCGAAGAGATAGGTAGAGTTCTTATTGTCACCTTCGATAATAGCATTATCAGATATTTGAAGGTTACCCACTTTAATGGCAGGTATGGTAGCAGTCTTTGCCTTGGCATTATACTCATTGGCTTTGACCTTCATCCTACCTCCACCCTTAATCTCCAGCTTCTTCAGCTCAATCCCTTCCGCTGCTTCACGGGTTGACAGGTCAAACGTACCGCCATCTTCGACAACGATTGTCGTGCCATAGGCTTCATCTTCATCTGGCTCGATAACCGTATTCTCATTCATGGTTAGCAGGCCACCATTATTAACAATGAAGCAGCCATCAAATTCAGAGTAATCACCATAGGCTTTATAGGTACCGTCAATAATAATCTTAGCTGCATCCGCTTCAGCCAGCTCTTGCAACGCACCGCCCACACTCCGCGTCCGGCCAAGGGCGGTTGTCCCTTCGGTCCAGCAGCAGCAGTACCGGTTTTCAGCATTGCAACAAACCTGCGCCATGTATATATCAATCTGGCTGGACCCGCCACCATCATGGTCTTCAATGCACGAGCCGCTGGCGATATGGAAGCAGATGTTTTCACCAGAAAGGAACCATGAGTTGCCGCAGGAACTAGCGTGGTTATCCTTAAAGCAGGTGTACCCTTCAAAGCAGGCACATGAACAGGTCTGGACAAATAGGCCACCACCAAAACCAGCGGTACAGTTGCAGCAGAAGTTCACATTGCAGAGACACGCGCAGGAGTTGCTGACAAACATGCCACCACCAAACATGCCAGCGCAGTTCTCGGTGAAGCAGCTGTCGTTGACGTTGACGTTGGAGTTACACTGCATGCGCATACCACCACCGGAGCCATAACAGGAACTGCTACTCTCATCTGCGGCAGCTGCGGCGCTATCAAAGCTAACGCTCACATTGTTATCTGCACAATTACAACAGAAATCCACGCAACAAATGCAACCACTACAAGCACTTGTAGCATAAATACCACCACCGTACTTAGCGCAGTTGCATTCAAACTTACCACAACACAAGTCAAAGCATGAGCAACCTTGTGTATAGAATCCACCACCATAACAACTAGCGCAATTGGATGTAATTCCAAAGTTTTGTAGGCAGGTGCATGAACAACCTTGCTGGTAAATACCACCACCATATTGGGAGCAGTTGCAGTCGATGGTGAGGCAGTCGCTACTCTCATTGCCATTGCCCGCCGCTATGAGGCAGGACTGGCCACCCAACCTAATAGCACCACCGGCGCAACAGGCTGTGTTATTACAAAACGAGTTGCAGTCACACAGACATCCAGTCGAGCCGCAGGTCAGGAGCAGCCCACCGCCGCATTCAGCACTGTCGAAACACCACGTGGAACAGCAAAAGCATGCGCACGAACATTCAATCCGTGCTCCACCTCCACAATAGGTTGCGCAACAAATATTATTTGCCATAGTTTACTCCAGTCCAGCGTTAAAGTTAATAGCTTCAGTATCTTTATCCTCAGCCACTGTAATAACTTCACTTGCCTCAATACTATTCCCAGCCTTATCAGTAGCTGTAGCAATAACTGTATAATCACCCGCCTCCTCAGGGGTAAAGGTATAAGTACTTGTTGCTATAGGTGTACCTTTACCTGTTGACATTTGAGCACGTTTCTTTTTGCCAGCGACAGTACAGGTGATATTTGTTATAGCCACATTGTCTGTTGCTACGATTGTAATAGGCATGGCTACACCTATGGCAGGCTCATCCTCGCCAAGGGTAATTGTGATTGACGGGGTAATCATGTCTGGTTCCTCTTCTTCTTCAGCAACAGGCGCTGGTTCTGGCTCAGGTTCCTTTGCTACTCTTGCCTTGGCTGTGGATACTTCATCGGCTTCTTGCACTCTCGAAGAACCGCCTTCATTATGCACTTCTTCACCCACGGATGCATCTGCCACTTTGGGTTCTGGTTCGCTGGCGTCTGGCTCATCCACGGTTTCCTCTACAGATACAGGTTCAGATTCAGGTTCTGGCTCCACCTGTTCCGGCTCTGACTCCACGGTTGCCTCTGGCTCATCCACCTGTTCCTGCTCTGGTTCCATGGCTGGTGGCTCTTCATCCACCTGTTCCTGCTCTGACTCAACTTGTTCCGGTTCATCAGCCTGTGTCTCCTCTATGGATTCAGATACAGGTTCAGGTTCAGGTATCACTTCCTCAACCGTCGGCTCATTATCTATTACCTGTTCAACAGGTTCAGACTCTTCTTCGTCAGTCACCAGCTTGCCACCCTTATAATGCCAGATGGTATCACCATGCTTAATGAGCGGACGTTCGGAAGTAAGGCCTTTAACCTTGACATTACCCAATTTGGCATTGTTGACCTGTATGATTGGCTCGGCACTTCTTGACTTGCTGCTTACGCATAGCACAGCATCATCATCCATGACCAAGGTATCAAGCTCCAGTGCTTCGCTCCCCGTCCGCGCTGACAAGTCAAATGTGCCGCCACCTTCAACAGCTACGCCGCTACCATCAAAGGTAGTGCTATCATTAACTACCAGCGCACCTCCGTTGGCGACAGCAATGCCAATATCAGACGAGTCACCATATTCATACATTCTGCCGGTGACCAGAACTTGTGATTGGCTCTTCATATCGCAGTAGCAGCCGCCGCAGTCTTGGCAAGATTGATTGCTGCCACTAACACCATCCCAGTCATATACCGTGCCATAGACATAGGCGCAGGCATTGGCGCTGTTAAGTCGTATGCCGGGGCAAGCGCCTTGGTTACCACAGATACAAACATTGCCACAGAAGACAAGGCAGCCGCCAGAAGCATAGATGCCACCACCGCAATACGTTGCACAATTACAGAAGAAGCTGGAATTGCACATAACTGTGCATGAGCCGCCTTCCGCGAACAAACCCCCACCATATTGGCCACAATTGCAGCAGATGGTGGTGCAGATGATTTCTGTTTTGGCGTTGCAATGAGAGAAGATGCCGGAGGTGTAGCTGGATGCGTGGTTGCAGCTGATTATATCGCAACAGAAACATCCGGTCGCGCAGCACACCACCGCTGCTGCACCACACTTGCATGAGCAGTTGCAATCAATATGAGAATTATTGATAGTCACGCACGCGTCGCTATAGACACCAACGCCACCAGCATCGCAGCAGGCGGTATTGCTGTTGATGCAGGAATTATTGATAGTCACGCACGCGCCGCTACCGCAGGCGATAACGCCACCGCCACAGCAGCAGGCGCAGTTGTTGATGATGCCGGAATTGGAGATGGTTACATTGCCGCAGGAGACACTAACTGCGCCACCGCAGGAACCGGCGGTGTTGTTGTCGAAGACGGAATTGGAGATGGTCACGGTGGCGTTACAGGTGACACGGACTGCGCCACCGGACATACAAGAATAAGTATTGCAACAAGCACAGATATGATTGTATGTGCATGTGCCTGTGGTACTTATATTAATAGGAGGAGAAGAACAGCCAGTATATTCAGTCCACTGATCTTCCATCTTGTACGGCTGATATATAGTTTCATGTTGGGTAAATTTGTATGGCATAGGTGTATCCTTTACGTTTATTGTGCTTGCCTATAATCTCTACCCTGTATTGTATCCCAATTCCAGTCTTCTGTCCATGGATTCCACGATGGACGGATTAGGAAGTTTTGGTCGTTCTGCTTGCCAATCCGCTTTTCCATGCGGTTCAGGTAGCCGGGCTTCAATGCCTCCTGAATGCGGTACATAACAAGCTGATTCATTGCGGCACGCATAAACCAGAGATTATTACCTGGCGTGTGGCGCCATGCAAAGGAGGCTAGTTGAGACGCGACGTCATCACCGTCACGAATACCTTGGACAATATCAAGAAGTTCGTCCGCGCTGCTGGCTAATGGGCCAAGAGCAGTCACAAGTGGGCCGCCGCCAAAACGTGACCGTTCACCAAAGAGGAAGTCACCATAAATCCCCATGCCACCGCTTTGCGCATATGCAGCTACCCAAGTATGGGGGTCACGCATATCACGGAGGGTTCTGCCTTTGGCCAGCTCCTTAACTTGAAGAGTAAACATACCATATAATGTGCCAACAGCCATCATGTTAACCATTGGCATAAATCCAGCTTCGCCGGAGAAGGAACTGAACCGCTGGCGCATCGCTCTCCAGAACGTATCTTCGCCATAGCCATACACCTCACGGGCATAGGTACGTTGCATTTCGGAGATAGTAAAGGATTTAAACTGGCCAACAGAACGTAATACTTCACCTATAGGCGTTCCTGATGGCAGGCCTTGCCGCATAATGGCACGGGTACGGACATCGGGTGAAATCACAGCGTAGGTATTCCTATCCCAGAACCAGCTTGACAGTCTATCGGCTATGTCATTTCGTGCCATACGAATATCGATTGGCGTTGAACTTTGGCCACGTGCGTCGAGGTACTGCCGTATTACCCCGTCAGGCAGATTCCGGACGCTTTCTGGTGAAAGATAGGTATTGCCATCTGCTGTTATTTTATCAGCATGGCGGATAACCTCCCACCGGTCAGCATCAATGCCAGCAAGGCTAAATACCCTACGCATCTGTGGCTTTAATTCATTCCACGACTTGACGCTGTCTTGAGCAAGGTGGTAAGCCATCTTGGTAGCTACCCCTTTACGATGCGTTTGGTCCCACTTCTCCATCCCGGCGAGTTTGTAGAATGCATTCTCAACCTTTTGCCTTGTGCCCCGCGTTGTGGAATCTTCCACCCGCCAACGCGATTGGAATTCGCGGAGAACATCATCAGCGTATGCGCCAAGCCCAGCCCACATCTGCTTCATCTCTTGCGAGTTGTTACCCCAGTACCGGCCCATGTTAGTTATTTCACTAAATAGTTCAGAGAAGTAATTGTGGCCTTGATACCGCAGTTCAGCTGCGGCATTGGGTATATCGGCAAACTGGCTAAATAGGCTTGAACCAAGTTGCGCAGTGGACAGGAGGTCACGCGCAGTTCCAAATATTTTTGCTAATCGCGGATCACCACTGCGGCTTATCGAGCCGTCCAGCTCCATCATGCAGTTATGAATAAACCCGACTTCGTAGCTTCGCTGGAGCTTATTCCTCTCATCCACACGGCCAGCACTACGTAGCCGGTCAAGTACAACATCGACGATTCGCTTCAGGTTGGAGTGCGCGCTTGGGCCAAGTATCTGCATCATGCCGGTCGCATTGGCTAGATGGTCA
>Ga0192269_1053_pt1 | contig 16263 bp, 9 predicted proteins | sample Koala_Koa24_B3_FD_131258 | JGI IMG/M metagenome (GOLD analysis project Ga0192269, IMG submission 131258) | Enriched cells from koala feces incubated with labeled cellulose particles, San Francisco Zoo, California, United States - Koala_Koa2-4_B3 ... | reverse complement strand
CACGCTCTACTACGACGATGCAAGAGATGCGTATATAGAACAGCTTGAGTCGAGTGCACAAGTTGATATACTTACCCGCTGTTCCTTAACTGTGGGTAATGGACTCATCCATGCTTATTACAGTAACATCTACGATGGGATCTATGAACCTCTTGACAGCTATTTTGAAAGCTCTGAAGAAGCTAAGGCGTATTATAACTCTCTGCCCGAAGAATACTGGGATTCATTCAGGGTGAACGGCAATCTCTATAACTTTGGCGGTTATGAAGTCGGCGTGAGAGCAGATTGCTATTACTATATCAACACCGAGCTTGCCGAAAAATACGGTTGGGATTTTGACAAGACTATAACCGAACAGCTTGATATTATTAAAGAGGTAATGCAGACCGAGGGCTGTGCGGGAGTTTCAGCCGGCTATTCTTCGGCATATCTTATTGATCGTTTCATCTACATGGAAGGCATTTCCTTCGACAGCGAAAACGGCTTTGCGGTAAGCCTTGCAGACAGTGAGAAATTGGAAGCGTATCTCGAAATGATGTATGATTTGAAAAACTCCGGTGTCCTCGAAAATTACGACATCGTTGGGCTTGATGATTGCTTCATTTATATTAATCCGCTGAGGCTTGAAATAAGGTCTCATATTCAGAAGATAGTCGATTCAAAAGACAACACCGAGGATTACACGGTTGTGCCGATGTCAGATTACCACTATACTCAGGCTTTGGGCGGAATCGGGATTTATTCCGGTTCGGAATATAAATCCGAGGCATTTGATTTTATACTTCTCAGCCAGACGGATTCATACTTAAACAATCTTCTTACCTATGGCATAGAGGGCGAGAATTATAATGTCGTCGATGGTGTCGTGTCGGATGCTCGCCCGGTGCTCAACATGTTCAGGTTCTACAGCCCTCTTATAAGCCTGCCGTATTCCGACAGCTCAGGAGATATGCCGGAGGATATGAACGAGCTTTGCAAGGAAATTCTTGAAACAGCCCAGCCAGCCGATGAGAGTGAAGCAATAGGCTTTGCGTTTGATGTCAGGGGCTACGAAGAACTTTATGCGGCTGTGGAAAGTGCAACCAGTAATCACTCATACTTGTATTATTCATCGGTCGAGGCAGACCTCGCCGCCCTGAAATCCGAGCTTGAAGAAGCGGGGATTGATGAGCTTCTGGAGGAGATAAACCGGCAATATTCGGAATGGAGGGCAAACAACTATGATTAAAATTTTAGCGGTATTATTGGCGGTGCTGATGCTTACTTCCTGCGGGAGCAGGGTTACAACTGAGACTCTTGACGGATATGAGGAGTCGTCGGCGGTTTATGTCTTCTCAAACCTATATAACAATGGCGAGTTTTACGAGGACGGCGAGAGGCTTGCGTATATCGACTTCACAACTATGGCTTACACATATATCTGCTCGAAGCCGAACTGCCTCCATAATGACTCGGACGAATGTACAGCTTACGGCATCACTAATCATCCCGTGGCGGTGAACGGCGGGCTTTACTACTTCGTGCAGGAGACCATTACAAACAGCGACGGCTTGCCGCAGAATAATCTTGTCGCCTATTCGGCTTCCATCGACGGTTCCAACCGCCGCAAGGTCACGACTGCCGAGAATATCGAGCTTTATCATTCGGAAAAGGCTCTTTTGGTCGGAACGAGCCTCTATTTTGTCGGCACGGAGTCAGAATTCGATGTCGTCAACTTCATTGCCACCGGCAACGAGACTTTCAATCTCTATAGGTTTGACTATTCCACCGAGAGCTTCTATTGCTTGGGAGAACTCGACTCCGGCTATGACGGCGGGACGACGATTTACGGCGAATATAACTGCAAAATCTACTTAACTGAAAACGCCCTTGATGAGCCTTGGGATGAGAAATGGGAAGACTTCGACTATATGATGGAGCACTGGGACGAGTTCACGGCTCTTTATGAGAATCACTACTGTTGCTACGACATCGCCTCGGAAAGCTTTGCAGACTGGGATATGCCCGGCTCCGACGACAGCTATGATAACTTCGTTGTCGGTAACGGCTACTTCATCACCATTAGCGGCACCACCGTGACCGTTTTCGACTCCAAAGGCAACGAGAGCATTTACGAAAACTTCACCCCGCTTGGAATGTCAACCTATAGCGTGGTGAACGATATGCTTTTCTCCGGCGGGGCTGACCGTGAGTGTATCAACCTCAAAACCGGCAAGAGATACACCGTCAGCGACTATGACGGCTGGGTCGTCTGGTACCTTGACGGGAGCTATGTCATCCGGCAGGATGATGGGTATGTAAAAATTGCGGAAGATGAACTTATAGGAGAGGAGACAAACCAATGAAAAAACTACTATTCCTTATCTTAGCCGCATCGCTCGCATTTTCCCTTTGCGGCTGCGGAAGCTCAACCGTAGAATCCCCACAGGAAAGCGCAACCACAACGGCGGCTACGACTACCGCCGTCACAACCACCGAAGCCACGACTCATGAGTACTATATTACCTCGTGGATGGACGATGACGGGTATATACAGTATTACGAAGAATTTGAAGATGGAAGCACCATGCAATACTCAAAATCGCCGGATATTCAGACATATGAGGAAATTCAGGCGGCATATCCCGACAAAACCGTGCTTGTTATAGCGTGTATCGGAAGCAACAGATACTGCTATATAACCGAAGCGGTCAACGAATATCTTTGTGAGCTTGGCAAGGATTACGTTATCTGCTTCGAGTTCACCGAAACCAATGCGGTCTACAGCGATTATTGCTCGACTGTCGGGCTTGCCGATTGGTACAGCGGCTTGAAAGAAAAGGTTGACAGCGGAGTACAGATTGACATCATCAGCACTGCAAATTATTATCACGCCATAAGAGATGATTTGCTTCTGCCGCTCGATGATTATCTTGAAAATACCGAGGTCGGGCAGACGCTGTACAATATGATGCCTGAGAACCTCTGGAAGGCATACAGATATAACGGCACCATATATGGAATCAACTGCAACGGTTCCATAAAGTTCACTCATCTATATTATATAGATGCCGCCTTAGCTGACGAATACGGCTATGATTTTTCAAAGTCATTTACCGAACAGATAGATTTGCTTGAGACTATTCAGGAAGAAAGAGTGAGCAAAGCCGTTTACTCGGGATTTTCGTCACTGCTTGTTGATACCAGTTACGATAAAACCGAGCTGACTTCGGGAGTATACTGGGACTCAGAAAACAAAACCGCAATAAGCTGGCTTGATGACGAGGATTATATCTCCATCTTGAAGACGGCGTTTACACTCTATAATGAAAACTTGCTGACAACAGCCTACACCACATCCTATTTTGCTCTTGATTGTATAGTAGAGTACCCGCCGGAAAGTGGCGAGCTCTTCAACCACTGGGCAGATACCGATATCGAAACCGGCGAACCGATTTATAAGCAGGTATATGCGGTGTATGATGATTCACAGCCGGTTCTCACAAGAGATATGACCTTCTGCTATGCTCTCGGGGTGAGCAGCACCAGTGAAAATCAGGACATGGCTTTTGACTTTATCGCAACTATGCTCACAGACGAGGAACTCAATAAGCGTATGTGTTACGCCGATTATGAATCGGAAATGTACAGCGACGGGAGAATCAGCAGTTCCGCATACTACTTCTCATATGAACAATTTGCAAATCTTTTGCTGAGCATCCCTACAACCCGACAACCATCCAATATCGCCGAAGTGTATAGGACATCTCTCGAAGAAGCCTATGTCAATGAAGACTTCGACTTTGTGTTTGACAACAGCGAAGTATATCAGCAGTGCGTGGATGTACTCGGCGTGATGGGCGAGATGACATATAATCAGCTCACAGAATACACCGACTTTGACGAGTATCTTTCCGATTTCCGCACGCTCTTGGAAGAAGCCGGAATAAACGACATCATCGCCGAAGCAAACAGGCAGTATGCAGAGTGGAAGGAGAGCCAATCATGAAAAAGCTATTATCAGTAATGCTTGCAATCACCCTTTGCCTATCTGTGTTCACTTCTTGCGGAGACAGCATTACAGATAAAGCCGAATCTATTTCACGGGTTATCAGCGAGTATACAGACGTTGGCGAAGGCGGGGAGCTGTTTGTTGATTCATTATCAAGGCTTCACTTTGTGGATTTCGAGAGCATGGTGTCGGTCATCGTCTGCCCATATCCGAACTGCACACATACCGATTCGGACACTTGTCCGTCCTTCGGAATGTATAACCACCCGTTTTTGTATGACGGTAAGCTTTATTATTTCGTAACAGGTGTGGCTATGGGCGACGACGGCTATGAAAATTACTTCTCGATTTACAGCGCAGAGACCGACGGAACATCAAGAGTCAAGCTCAGAACCGTATCCAATAGAACTGTAAACGTCTATGAAAGAATAGCCCTTACCGGCGACACAATCTATTTCTGCTCCGAGCAAAGCGTTTATGATGCCTACGGCACAAGCACCAATCAGAGGACGATATATTTCAGCAGTTACTCCCTTTCTTCCGGCGAGTATACCGAAATAGCGGAGATAGGCTCATATGACGGTGGCGAGGACTGGGTTTATGGCGAATATAACGGCAAAATCTATCTTCAGTATAGTTACTTGAAAGGCGACGAGCCGACGATAGAGGACATCATGCAGGACGACTACAAGAATACCGACTGGTATAACTACGACTACTATATGTATAGCATCGAGACCGGCGAGCTTTCGGAAAGTGACATAACAAACATCTCCGAATGGTCGAACGGCTATCTTATTCTGAACGGCGATACCGGCAAAATCGTCCTCACTCCGAACGGTGAAGAGATAGAAGTCGGCTCCGGCTCCTATGAAGTCTGCGGCGGCTATATCTTTGACACATGGTCGAAAGTTGCCACAGAAATCTCTACGGGAAAGCAGTATAGCCTTAACCTCGATGGCAACTACTCATATTCGGTTGTTTATCACGCCGACGATGGCTTTGTTCTGAAGTATCTTGACGGTGATTATTGCTATGTAAAAATTGCGGAAGATGAACTTATAGGAGACGAAATATGAACACCCTGAAAATCTCAACGCTAAACAAGCACTACGGCGCCAAACACGCTTTGAAAGACTTTTCTTTCGACTTCTCCGACGGCATCTATGGGCTTTTAGGACCGAACGGGGCAGGAAAGTCAACGCTCATGAACATCCTGACCCAGAACTTAGACCCCGACAAAGGTTCAACAATTCTCTGGAACGGCGAAAATGTTTGTAATCTCGGCTCGAAATATCGTTCCGAAATCGGATTCATGCCGCAACAGCAGGAGCTGTACCCGTCGTTTACCTTAAAACGCTTCATGGGCTACATAGCCGCACTCAAGGGAATAGAAAAGTCTGCGATTGACAGCGAAATCGCAAGGGTTTTAGAGCTTGTCGAGCTTTCGGATGTCGCAAACAAGAAAATAGGCGGTTTTTCCGGCGGAATGAAACAGCGAGCCTTAATTGCCCAGTCGCTTCTCGGAAGCCCGCATCTTCTTATCTTAGATGAGCCGACAGCCGGTCTTGACCCGAAGCAGAGAGTTCTAACGAGAAACCTTATCTCCTCCCTCTCAAAAGACATGATAGTCATCATCTCGACCCACATAGTTTCGGACATTGAGACCATCGCCGACTGTATTCTGCTCTTGAAATCAGGTGAACTCATCGACAGCGGAACGGTGGACGAGCTGACAGCTCAGGTCACAGACGGCGAGAAGACCCTCGAAGGGCTGTATATGCAGCTATATGGTGACCAGTGATGAAGATATTTCTAAATGAGCTCTACAAGCTCTTTCACAACAAGGCGTTTCTCTTAGTGACTGCGGCGGCAATCATGCTGAATGTCTATATCGCCTCCACCAAGAGCTTCGGCAACTTTTCGGATAGTGAGTATAAAGCCTACTTGGAAGACGTAAGCGGCATGACCGCCGAGGAAGCTCTCGAATATGATGAAGAACTCTACGAGACCGTCTGGCAGACGGGCGAGCCGGTCTATTGCGAATATTACTGGCAGGATATGTCTATCCTGAGCGGCGAGATTTCGAGGCTTGAAGAGATTTTAGGTTATCAGGACTATCTTGCCGAAATCAACACTACTGCCGAAACGATGACATCGGTCTCAATATTTGCCGACACCGACAGCTTTTCCTACCGGAATATAGTAAAAACTCCCTCGGCATATGAAGCCGTCCGGGATGTCACGCCGACCTATGCCCCGTCGGACGGAGTCCTTCTGGCGACCGACAACGTGGCTACCGATATACTTGTGATGTTCTCGCTCCTTGCCTGTGTCACAGCCGTCTTCTACAAAGACAGGGAATCCGGCGTCGTGGCTCTCATAAAGCCTCTGAAACACGGCAGAGCAAGGCTTGCACTCGCAAAGTCAGCGGTTGTCATCACGGTATGTTTCGCTACTTTCGGAATCATGTATCTGAGCAATCTGGCTATAGGTTCATATCGGTGCGGTCTGGGAGACCTTAGCCGTGCAGTGCAGTCTATCGAAGGATATCTGGGCTGTAACCTTGCCATAATCGTAAGCGAGCTTCTTGTCCTCAACTTTACTGTAAAGCTGTTTGCCTTCACGCTTTGTGCCCTGATAATCTCCGCTCTGTTCATAAGGCTTTCAAACATCATCGCCTACATCGTGACTATAGCAATAGCCGCTGTGGAAACGGCTTTATATGCCCTAATTTCGGGGAATTCCATCTTTTCTCCACTGAAATACATAAATCTTGTCGCACTCACTCAGCCGGGGAACTTTCTCAAAACCTACACCAACATCAACTTCTTCGGCTATCCTGTAAAGCTGTCCGCTTGTACAGCTGTTTGCTTGCTTCTCGGGCTCATAGCTTCCATTATAATAGTATGCCGTCTCCACTCGTCCATCAGCATTTCGGAAATCAGGCGAAGCTCCGTCTCGGCTTTATCAAAACATGTCCCCAAAAGCCTTTTCAGCTACACCGCCTACAAGTACCTCGTCATGCACAAAGGCACAATTATAATAGCGGCCGTCCTCGCAATCCAGCTTTACACTGCATTCAATTATTCAAAACCCTACAACCCCGACGACAACTACTATCTCTACTACTGCACACAGATTTCAGAGATGACCGATGACGAAGCAGTGGAGTTTCTTGCTGTAGAGCCTGACAATTTCGATTCCGATTATGCCGAACGAGGCTTTGAAAAGGCTAAAAGCCAATACGAGTATCTAGTTTCAATAGGGAAGGGAACCGCCGACATGTTCTACCAAACCGGCTACCGGCTCATCTTCGGGCTTGACACCTTCCGGCAGGATTATATTCTCGGACTGATTGCCGTCGCCGCACTCTGCCTGATGCTCTCGCCGATTGTTGCCTATGACAACCGCTGTCGGATTGGCTATGTCCTCTACACAACAAAAGCCGGCAGGAAGACCTACTACCGGCACAACCGCATTATGGCAATTATCCTTGCCGTTGTCGTCAGCCTGGGTGTAAACCTTCCGTACTTTACACAGATTCTTTCGGCATACGGCACAGACGGCATCACATCCGGCGTGAACTGCATCAGCGATATGCTCGCCCTCGGAGAACTTCCCATCTGGGGCTATCTCGCAATACTCCTTCTTTACAGAACCGCAGTTCTGATTCTCTTCTCGCTCCTACTACTCTGGATTTCGTCGAAATGCCAGAGCCCGACAACCGCCCTTGTTGTCACCCTCGCCATATTCTGTCTCCCGATAATAATCTACCTCGCCGGCATGGACTCCGCCCGATTTCTCAGTCTCCCCGTCAGCGGAAACAGGGAAATTCAAGCAATTGCCAAATTCATATCCTGAAAAACGACATTTCCACAAAAATTCGCATAAAAAAATTTCGCCGCCCCCATAAAAAGTTCTTGACAACAGTGTGGGGGTGTGCTACAATATACATACGTGGGGGAGGGCTTGCTAAAAGCTTAACCACTCTAACAATTCGGAGACCGCAAAACCAATCTCTCCGAAAATCAAAATCATGTGCAACGGAGGCGTCTATATCCTCCTTGTGCAAATCTAAGGAGGAATTTCTATGGCGAAACGCCTTATGTGCATCATAATAAGCGTTTTAATGATCGTCTCACTCCTTCCGACCGGCGCGTTTGCCGATAGCGACACTGGCGATGGCGAAAGCATCTCAGTCGCTTCCGAATCGACAGACGAGACCGGTTCTGATGGGACGACAGATGGGGATAGTACTACCTCATCAGATACTAATGGGGAAGGAGGAGATACGGATAGTTCGGCAGATTCAAGTACCGAAGGGGAGTCTTCTGGCGAAGTCACTTTGACTACTGCTTCTACCGAAGAGACTGAGGAAGAGACTCAGACCGAGGGAGCAGAGACGGCGACAACCAATGTTGCTAAGATTGGCGACACGGAGTACGCTTCATTGGCAGAAGCTATCGCCGCTGTTCCTGTTGGAACTTCTGAGGCTCTTGGCACGGCAACAACTATTGTGATTCTTTGCGATGTTACTAACGCTGAAGGTATAAGTGTTCCGAGTTATGTTAATCTGACGATTGATTTTAACGGACATACTTACACCCTTGTTGGACCTGGTGCAGGTTCTTCTGGAACCGAGACTATTGGCTTCCAGCTTCTTAAAGATTCCACAATCGTAATGAAGAACGGAACCATTAAGATTGCTGAGAACGCAACCAACATCAAGCGTATCATTCAGAATTACTCTAATCTGACTCTTCAAGACATGCAAATTTATTCAGCAAATCAGGTTGGTGGAGAAGATTACTGTTTGAGGTTCTTGGCTGGTAGCATTACATTCAGTGGAAGCACAAGCGTAATTTCGTCCAATACTTCTGTAATTGCTTTCGATATAGACCATGCTTCAAGTACAGCTTTGTATTACAGTAGCGTAAGTGTTACATTTGATAGCACTTATACCGGAACTATTACTGGACAGATTGTTTACGATACTACTGATGTTGATTTAGCATCACTTACTATCAACGGCAATGGTACATTCACCGGTGGAATCTCACTTTCGAGCACTACCTCTGCGCTTTCTGATGACCCGAATATAACAATCACTGGCGGTACATTCGCTTCAGATGTTAGTGCTTACTTGGATGGCGTTTACGTCACAACGGCTAACGAAGACGGCAGTTACACCGTCACCACCGGCGTAGCGGCTATTTACGATTCCGATGACAACTGCACAGGAGTTTATGAGACGCTTGCAGGAGCCTTTGCGGCGGCAATCTCAGGTGATACAATCACCTTGACCGATGATCTGGCGGTTACTAACGGCGAATACAGCGCCAACGGCTTGTATCAGGTAAGCACTGATGTAACACTTAATTTGAACAGTCACACTCTGACGGTAAACACTACCCGTGTCTTCGGCGTTCTGAATGGCGGTGCGCTGACTGTCAAGGACGGAACTGTGAAGATTGCCGACAACGCTACTGCGACAGGCAACCAGTTCAACATCCTTCGTGGCACCTGCTCGTTCACGGCGGAGAATGTAGAATTTGACGGCAACAGTATTGCCGCAAACTTCCTGCATGTGGCTTCTGGCGGTACGGCAACGATTTCATTGACCAACTGCGACATCAAGAACCAGAGCGGTGGCGTTGTAGTTTACGATGAAAGTGGCAATTCAACCGTTACGCTGATTGGATGTAATTATGTGAAAAATCCCGTCGGCGGTTCGTTGAGTAGCGCAACAATTACTTTCAATGAAAACAATACAATCGGTGAAGATTCTACCAATTATGAAGCCAGTGGCTCGATTAACTACACTTATATAGTAGCTGACGGCGGTAGCGTTACGGCAAATCTGACTTTGGCGAGCGGTGCTAGCTTGACAGTTCAGGAAGGCGGCAGTGTTACTGGTACAATCAAGGTCGATGAAGGGACCTCAATGACCGTATCAGGCGGAACAGTAACCGGAACCATTACAACTTCCGGAACGTTTACGATGACAGATGGAACTATAACAGCGTCATCGGGCGCATCTCAGGCTGTTTTAGTCAAGGGCGGAACTGTAAACATCTCCGGAGGCACAATTACGGGTTCTACTAGTGCTCGTGCACTTGTCTTTGATACTGATGTAACCGTTTCCGGAACAATCACCGGCGGCACGTTCATCGGTAGCGACATCGCCCTGCTTGCTCGTTCCAGTAGCGGCAACACCGTCTCAGTCACCGGAGGCACCTACACTGCCACAAAGGGCATTGACCTGGTAGCTTCCATCCTGGCAGATGGCTACGGCGTATTCGACACCGATGGCAATCCTGCAACAGTGAGCGGTAATTATTATACGTCTTCGCTTGATGACAACACCGTCACGATAAGCACCGGCGTTGCCAAGATTGGCGAAACCCTTTATGGCACGCTTCAGGCGGCTATCGATGCGGCGGCAAGCGATGGGGATACAGTAACCCTGTTGACTGATGTCACAACAGGCAGTTCTGTTGTTGTATCGGGCAAGTCAATTGCTATTGACTTCAACGGTTATGATTATGAGTATACAGCAAAAGAGACAACAGATAGTGGGGCGTTTTATGCTAAGGACAACGCAACTGTAACATTTAGCAATAGTGCTGGAAGCGACGATGTAAGCACAGTTAAGGTTTCTGACGGTGTGGCTAAGCCTGTATTGTCAGTTTTACCTGGCTCAACTGCTACTGTTAATGCCAACGTAACTTTTGAAAATTCAGGCTCATATCCAACGGTGTTTATCGGAGAAAGCGGTGACAGCTATGAAAGCGTTGCTACACTTAATGTTTACGGAACTATAAAGAACAGTGGTACGATTTATCGCCATACTGCTATTCAGGGTAACGGGCAAGATGAAACCGGTGGCACTGTTATCAACATTTATGAGGGCGCAGTGGTATCTTCTAACACGACTGCAATATACCACCCTCAATATGGTACGTTGAACATCTATGGTGGAACGATTACAGGTTACTGTGCTATTGGTATCAGTAACGGTACATTGAATATCAGCGGTGGTACGATTACAGGTACTGCCGATGATAACGAGCTGGCTGATACATACAATACCGACGGCTTGGTTTCTGACGGTTCAGCAATCGTATTGGCTTCTTCCTACGGCGATGTAGTTGTAAATATAACCGGCGGCACCATCGAGAGCTACTATAGCTATGCAATCCGTGCGTACTACAGAACCAACTCAACAACAACATCTGCTGTATCCATCAGTGGCTCAGCTGTAGTCAAGAGCGCAACTGCCAATGCCGCGACTGCAGTCACAAGTGACATCTATATTCCGTCGACTTACTCTGATCACATATCTGCATCCATCTCCGGCGGTACCTTCTCCACAGCGGTGAAGTCAGAATACTGCGCCGACGGCTACACGCCGACAGAGAATACGGATGATGACGGCAATGTCACCTCTTACACAGTAGAAAAGTTCTACCTCGGTGCTTCTACGGATACTACTGAGTCAACATCTGTTCCCGCAGAAAGCATTGATGGCTACGGCGAGAGCATTATGTACGTAAAGGTTTCTTCAGACTACATTGGCACGACTGGTTACTACTCAACCGACAATTACCCGACAACTTCGTTGACATTCGATGAGACAGTTACTACAACTGACGAAGATAGTGGTGAAACAACATCAACGACTACAATTCACAACTACATCTTCGCTGGTTGGTACAGTGCAACAACTGCTGAGGACGGCACTGTAACATATAGCGCAATGTCTTCATTCCCGACAGGTGATGCGTATGCTAAGTTTGTAGATGCCGATATTCTGTTGAGTGGTGTACAGCTTACAGCTGGTGCAACATCAGCTGATGATACGACAAATGTGAGGTTCTTGAGCACTGTTGATACGACTGACTACGCAAGTGTTGGATTTGTAATTACAGTTTCGGGTTACTATCCCATTTCACCTTCTTCTAGCACTGTATACACTTCGATTACTGGTGCTAGCGGAGAGACGATTGTTACGTATCCGCCAACTGTTTTCAGTAGCAGTTCTAGTTACTTCATAACTTATACGTTGCGTAATGTTACGAAAAATGCATTTGATACCAATATAACTGTTCAAGCTTATTGGGTAACGCTCGATGGAACAACTGTATATGGCACAGTAAAGGAATTTACTGTAAACGATTATACCACCAAAGTAGAAGAACAATAGTGAGCGCAATGTGTGGCGTCTGAGCCGGAGACTGGCTCAGATGTCCACGCGGAGTAATCCATTTGTTTGATTTGAAAGGAGCGCTTAGTCATGAAGTACATAGAAGCAAAAATGGACGTTATATACTTTGATGGTGACGTGTTTACCCTAGATACTGCCACAGGTAGTGGCGATGGTTCTGAATTTGGCAGTTTAACACCAATTCCGACCAACGGTGATGCTTGATTGAGGCTAAGATTATGATGACATACGAAGAACATACAATGGAAATTGTTGTCTATAGTGAACTTGATATTCTTTGCTTGTCATATGGCGGATGCGATGATGACGGTAGTTATGGACCTATCTATATCTGATGTTATCATTTGTTATCACACGAAAAGTATATTGTCCACCCAGGGCGGGACTTGGTTCCGCCCGTGGGGTGTTTAAGGAGGAAATATGAAATTGGAGACGGAGAAGAGGAAGGGTTTGATTGTTGGGTGTTGCTTGGTGGCGGCGGTGATTGTGATTATCTGCGTGGCGGCTGTGGCGTTGCGGACGGGGAAGCAGAGCAATGATGCCGGGACTGAGGCGGACGGGTCGCAGGCGGTGACTTCTGTTACTGTCAGTGACGATGAGGTGGCGGGAACCGAGACGGGGACTGCTTCCGAAGAAGACTCTCCCGAGGTGACGTCGTCTGTGGACGGCGGGACTACGGAGGATTCGTCCGGGACAAGCGCCGCAACAACTACTGCTTCCGAAGACGCAGAAACTCCTGCGGCTGGGACCACAAGTGGCGAGTCTGTGGGACTCGATGTGGTCGAGATTGCCGACGATGACGACGAAAACAGCATCGATTTTTCCGAGATAATCTCGGGGACGACCGCTGAAACGACCACTCAGTCGGAGACAACCACGCAGGCAGTAACGACCACCCAGAAGCCGGTTACCGGCTATACCGGGACAACGACTTCTTCGTCAACAACTTCTGTAACCACTACGACCGAAGCGGAAGAGACCGAGGCGACGACAACAACAGCCTCCGATTCCGATTCATCGGCGCTTTCGGTAGCAACCGAGTCAACCGACACAGTCGAGTGGGGACCGCTCTACTGACCTCAAAGTCAGATTTCCGAAAACACAATAATCGGTCAGGGATTTATTTCTCTGACCGATTTTTTATTGGCAGATTTCCCGGTCTCTTGATTTTCCTCCCCAAATATGCTAATCTATAATCATGTGAAGCCGCAGTATTGCTCTGACGGACAAGGAGAGTACATATGACAATAGGAGAAATAATCAAAACCCGGCGTGAGGAGCTTGGCGCTACTCGTGAGGACATCTGCCACGGTATCTGCACCGTTTCCATGCTCTACAAGGTCGAAAACGATTTAAAGCAGTTCTATCCCGAGACATTGGCACTGATTCTCGAACGACTCGGTATGCACAACGTCTTCGACGGCGACCTGATAACAACAACCAACTATCGCTATATCCAGACCATCCGTCAAGCCACAAATATGGTTCTTTCAAATAACACTGATAGGGCTACGGAACTTCTTTCGGAGATTGAAAGTGATTACGACAACTTCCCGACAACAACAAAGCAGGAGTTTGACCGGTGTGAAACTTTGCTGACAGAAAGAAGCGTCGGCATGACCCGTGAGCAGAAGCTCGACAGCTTCGAGAAGATTATCCGCTACACAATTACAGACTATAATCCGGGGAATCTGCCGCAGTACTTCACCGATTCCGAGTTTTACGTCCTGACGGTGATTGCCAATTGCTACTATTTACTGGGCGACTGCGACACCGCAATCACAATTAACCGTTGTTTAAAGAAGTATCTTTCAGATGTCCTTATGGACAGAACCCGTGCGGCACGAAGCCTGACGCTTACCTGCAATAATCTTGCTGAAATGCTGATTGGCAAAGGCGACTATGAGGAAGCTCTCGAAATCGCACGTGAGGGCTTTGATAACGGAAAGAGCCTTAACGAAATCAGCGAAGCTATATCAAGCTGTATGTACAATATTTCAGTCTGCCTTCTGAAGACCGGCGGCTCCTATGAAGAAGCAAAACTGATGGCATCCGACGCCTACAACACGAGCAGAGTATACAACGTGATTCCCGAGTTCACAAAGCTTTATAAGGCTTTCTTAGACGAGAATTTTGGTTAATCCCTTTAATATGACTAACAGTCATACCCCGGTATCTTGACCCTCTAAAAAATCGATGTTACAATTAAAGCATCCACAAAGCTAAGCTTTGTCGGGTGCTTTTTTGAATATCTATACTGAAATGGAGAGATAAATATGAAAAAACTCAGTGAACTATCCGTAACTAAAGACCTCCGCCGAAGCTGGGACAGCATCGTCTACCTGATGAAGTACTTTAAAGGACAGAAGCACAGTGCGCTCTATATCTTCCTGCAAATACTTCTTACCGTGTTGGACGCCTTGTTGCCGGTGGTCTATATGATAATCCCCGGTCTTATCATCAACGAACTGTCTGCTGACAGGAATATTAAAGTGATTGTATTGCTTGCATCCGTTTTGGTGGCGGTTCCTCTTTTGAATCGCCTGAAAGAAATGACTTTGCGTGTAAAGGCGAGTGAACTTTACCGTGAGCTTCGCCGTGCTTTTCAGGGAGAGCTTCAGTCATATGTTGCTGACATGGAATATGCTTCGCTTGAGGACCCGAAAGTTGCGGTTCAGCTTGACCGAATCGGAATGCACGCACCGAACGCCCCGCTTGAAATGTTCAGCTATATTCTCAGGCTCATCAACTCGTTTGTAAAGATTCTTGCGGTGACTTCAATAATCGTATATCTGAATCCGGCAGTAATCATAGTTCTCTTGGCTATAATCGCTATCAACGCAGTTGTCACAAAGAAAATAAATGTTGCGAACTACAACTTCGGCTTGGAGCAAAGCAAACTCAGCAATGAATATTGGAATGAATTTTATAACCTCACGGATCACTCAAGAGGAAAGGAAGTCCGTATATTCAGACTAAAAGATTTCTTCGTCAACCGTTATACCGGTATCGGCAAGAAGCAGGATGATGTTTCGAAGAAACAGGATAAATTCGGCGCAAGGTGGAGAATGGTTCACGCAGTCACAAGTGCCGTTCAGGAAGCGGTTTTGTACCTTGTTGCAATACTCAAAGTCCTGTTTGACGATCTGGCACTCGGTTCCATGACAATCTTTATGTCTGCGGCAAGCCAGTTCTCAAGTGCTGTAAGCGGAATCTTCAACGCTTATCTTGAAATATCCTCATACTCGATGAACGTTGATGAAATGAAAGCGTTTCGCTCCCAGCCCACCATGCTTGAAAACAACGGTAACAAGTTGCCTCTGTATGATAAATATTCTGTTATTGAGTTCAGAGACGTATCCTTCAAATATCCGGGAAGCGAACGCTACGCATTAAGACATCTTAGCGTTAAGATTCCCTGCGACCAGAAGCTTTGCATAGTTGGCGAGAACGGCTCCGGCAAAACAACATTCGTCAAGCTTCTCACCCGTTTGTATGTTCCCACCGAGGGCGAGATTCTCCTTGATGGCATCAACATAATGGATTATGATTACGTCAAGTATCAAAGATTGTTCGCTCCCGTATTTCAGGATTTCTGCCGTTTTAATATGCCTCTTTCGCTCGGCATAGCCTGTGAAGAAAACTATGACACTGACAAGCTGAATAATGCAATAGAAAGAGCCGGAATAAAGCCTTTGGTTGACAGCCTGGAAAAGGGCGTGGATACATATGTCGGAAAGAATATCGACCCTACCGGCTTTGAACCCTCCGGCGGAGAAGACCAGAAGATAGCCATAGCAAGAGCGATATATCACGATGCGCCTATCTATATCTTGGACGAACCCACAGCTGCATTAGATCCGTTTGCCGAGTATGAAATCTACACCAAGTTCACCGAGATGATTACAGACAGAACGGCAGTCCTGATAACTCACAGAATGGCGGCAGTCCAGTTAGCCGAGAAAATACTCGTCTTCCAAGACGGCAACATAGTAGAGTCAGGAACGCATAAGGAGCTTTACGCTCAGGGAGGTCTTTACAC
>Ga0192269_1051_pt1 | contig 16502 bp, 24 predicted proteins | sample Koala_Koa24_B3_FD_131258 | JGI IMG/M metagenome (GOLD analysis project Ga0192269, IMG submission 131258) | Enriched cells from koala feces incubated with labeled cellulose particles, San Francisco Zoo, California, United States - Koala_Koa2-4_B3 ... | reverse complement strand
ATTACAGCGTTGCTTGGAGGCAGAGCGGCGGAAATTGTCCGCTTTGGAACTTCTACAACAGGCGCTTCCAATGACATCGAACGAGCAACTGATATGGCAAGAAAGATGATCAGCCAGTATGGCATGAGCAATCGGTTTGGCTCGATGGGGCTGCAGAAAACACAGGAGCAGTATCTTGATGGAAGAAATGTTTCCACTTGTTCTGACCAGACCGGCGCAGAAGCGGATGAAGAGGTTCGCAAGCTGATTGATAAGTGCCAGAACGATGCAGTCCGGCTTTTGGAAGAGAACCGCAGTGCATTGGAATTGATTACGGCGCGACTCCTGGAAAAAGAAAATATCAGCGGGGAGGAGTTTATGGATTTGTTAAAGGGGACAAGAAGTGCATTGATACAGGACGCGAATGAGTTGAGTACGGTATCAGGTATATAGAAAACTTAGGAGGCGTGTGACCTATAGGAAAAATATTATTGCTATCGTTTGAAAATGAAGAAGAAAAATTAGTCAACACGGTTTTAACTGCTTTGGGAGCTGAAGAACAAGAATACAATTTAGATCTGATGAAGCCGAAATCTCAAATGAAAATAGATGGCTTATCTATAGATTTTGAACATAGGCAGGTCATTCGTTCAGGGGGAACGGTTAATCTGACTTATACCGAATTTGAGATTTTGCAACTGTTGGCACAAAATCCCGGGAGGATTTTTAGTAAAGAACAGATATATGATTCTGTCTGGAAGGAACCATACGCCGGTGATTACAACATTGTCATGAGCCACATTTATCATATTCGCCATAAAATCGAGAATGATCCGGAAAAACCGGTTTATATTCAGACCGTATGGGGAGTAGGTTACAAGTTTAATGAGAAGAAAAGCAGTAGCCGATAAAGCCGCTGCTTTTTTCATATATTGTAAAGTGAGAGAGTATCAGATGAACTATGCTTCAAAACAAATCACAAAATAATTCAAGAAAGGACAAAAACTATGAATATAGTATATGAAACTATGGCAGATTTTTTGGAAGAACTTAGATGTGAAAACAAAAAGAAAAAATATGTGATTGCAGCAGAAGATATAAAAGATGCAAATTCCGGCCCATCGGCGTGAGCTTTCCGAAATGAGCGGCGTGTGAATTCCGACATGACGGCGCGGCTATTCCGCCACAAACGGCGCGCCTTTCTTTATAATGGATGTTGTAACTTATCAACCATCCATATGAGAAAGGAGCACCAAATGCAAAGTTACTCAACAATCATTGGTGTGATAGAACTACGCCTGCAGGGTATTGGCTATCTCACCACCCAGCGTCGGTTCAACATTGGGAGCAGTACTGTTACCCTTATCATGAACCGTTTCAAAGAAATCGGAATTCCTCTCGATGATTTGAAAGCCATGTCACCAAAGGATGTGGAGGCCGCTTTCTATCCGCCGGAAAACCTCCGCCGGTCCGAAAAGGAACCTCCGGACTTCTATGAGATCCATCGCCGTATGATGGCAATGAAGCGGCCGGATCTCTCATTCGTCTGGATGGAATACAAACAGGCACATCCAGACGGCTATCAGCTGTCACAGTTTTACAAACTTTACGGCGATTTCGTAAAAGAAAACTTTGGACAGGATTCCGTCTCTATGCCGGTAGAGCGAATTCCTGGCGAGCGGATGTATATTGACTGGGTTGGTGACCAGCCAGAACTCCTGACAGACCCGGCTACCGGTGAAATTCATAAAGTCCATATATTTACAACGACCATCGGCTTCAGTAGCTGTGTTTACGCGGAAGCCTTTCCTGATGAGAAGCTCCCCAGTTTTATCACAGGAGTGGTTCATGCCCTGGAATTCTATGGGGCTGTGCCGAAATACCTGGTGCCGGATAATCTCCGCACTGCAGTCTCCAAACACACAAAGGATGAACTGGTTTTGAACTCAGCTTTTTCTGATCTGGAAGACTTTTATGACACAATCGTACTCCCGCCGCCAGCCCGCAAGCCACGGGGAAAAGCAACGATTGAGAACCACGTACGTTTTCTGGAAACCCATCTGGTTGAGCGGTTAAAGGAAAAAATCTTTACCAGCCTGGAAACGCTTAACGGGGAAACCGAAAAGATAATAGCGGCAATCAATCAGGACGGCTTCCGGAACAAAAACGACATCCGCAGGACACGGAGCTACGCGTTTGAGACCTATGACAAGCCGCAGATGAAGCCGCTCCCATCAAGCTGCTTTACGACTTGTGATTACAAATACTTTTTGCGTGTACCGGATAATTACCATCTTGAGTATGACGGCCACTATTATTCTGTATTATATACATACCACGGCAAGCCTGCAATACTCAAGGCCACAATGAGTGAGATCCGAATCTGTGATGAAAACAACCGGTTTCTTTGCAAACATGTACGCTCTTATAAAGATTTTCCGCGTTATATCACAGATGACTGTCATATGCCGCCGCAGCACCAGTACTACAAGGAACTGAATGCACATGACGGGGCATACTACCGCAGATGGGCATCTGTTTACGGGGAAGCCATGGTAACGCTCATTGACCGGATCCTCCGTGGTGTTAAACATGAGGAACAGGCATACAACAGCTGCAAGGGAATTCTGCATATGTGTAATGATGTCCCGAAGAATATCGCAGCTGAAGCCGCCCAGACCTGCATTGATTCATCAGCCTGTAAATATACCTATTTTAAGAAAGCCCTCAGCCGGTTGATGAATCACGAGACGACTGGCAGCAGTACATCCGGCCAGCTTCCGGAGCATAAGAACATCAGAGGGAGGGACAGCTATCAATGAATGAATCCATTTCTCTGAATAAAGAAGAACTTCTGCTCTGCGAGCGTCTGCGCAGCCTTAGGATGTCTGGGATGGCAGATGCATTTGAAGCCCAGATGCTGGACCCAAATGCGGATCTGGTACCTTTTATGGAGCGGTTCAGTTCAATCGTAAACAACGAATGGCAGATCCGTTACAACAAGAAATTTAACCGTTTGTTGAAGAAAGCACATCTGCGGTATCCGGATGCTGATCTGGATGAGAGCATCTATGATCCTGCACGGAAGCTGGACACTGCTACCGTTGAACGCCTGGCAGACTGTCACTGGATTGATGAGGGGAAGAACCTTCTGATCACCGGCATGACCAGCAGTGGGAAAACCTACCTGAGCAATGCACTGTGCATCTCAGCGCTGCGGCAGATGAAAACAGTCTTATACATCCGGGCCAATACACTGATGCTGGAACTGGAACAGGCAAGGCTGAAGACCACTTATCTGGAACAGGTGAAAAGCCTTTCAAGACTGGATCTTCTGGCGATTGATGATTTTGGCCTGATGGAACTGGATCTGGATAAATGCCGCGACTTGTTTGAAGTCATAGACGGACGGGATGGCCGTAAGTCCACCATCATCATCTCTCAGTTTCCTGTCAGCTCATGGTTTGATCTGCTCAAGGAACATACCTATGCAGACGCCTGTCTGGCACGTATAACCGATAAGCGTCATAGTTATCGGCTTGAGATGAACGGTATTAGCATGAGGGAAGTTAACAAGTAAAAACCAGTAAACCCAGGAGCGTCGCTCCGCGCCGTTTAAATCGGACTGAGCGCGCCGTTGGCGCGGAACAGCCGCTCCGTTTTATCGGAATTCGCAAAAGACGCCGGAAAAGAATTAAAAAAGTGGCAAAGAAAGATGAACAGTTATCTGGACAAGCTTTCGGATAAGGACCGGGCATTTTTGGGAAATTATTTAGAAGTATTAGAACATGATTATTTTAAAGAAGAACAGCGGGCTTATTATCAGGGAATGATGGATGCAGTTCAAATGCTTGGTGGTCTTGGTCTGATAAAAACAGGGAAAAATGCAAAAAAAATAATTGCCAAAATACAAAAATAAAGATTTCATTATGAATGCTGCGTATAGAGAATTACGCAGCATTCGATGCTTTTCCTGAAACATTTCTACAGAAAAATCCAATCAAAATCCAGATGAAATCCAGATATCCCTGCTAACCTTTTGAGCTGGGATTTTTATTTGTTCTGAGATATGCTTCGACGATTGCCAGAATTGTGGCAATCTGATCTTCTGAACATTGTGACAGGTATGCTTCCAGCCGTTTATAATCCAGATTATCTGTTTGATCATTTTTATAAAACAAAGGCGTTGGAGACACATTTAAAGCACGAACCAACTGTTGGATTTTCTCGAAACTTGGCACCTTTCCTTTGTTTTCGATTTCTTTCAGGTATCTGCTGGAGATACCTGCCATTTCGGCAAGCTCTTCATAGGTAAGCTTCTGCTCTTGTCGGGCTTTTTTGAAAAACAATCCCATTTCTTTGTTGCTTTGTTTTTTCTTTGGCATCCGATACACCTCCCAGAGGAAAGTGTATATTCCATAAATGCCGAGGAAAATGATGTATTAATTCACAAAAACAGGGGCTAACTATGCACTTTTTGGCAAATAATATTCATGGTTTGCCTGCAAAGCTTCCTCATATGGTAGTACTTACTAAGAACAGGAGAAAAATATTCAAACCGGCGATTAAAGAATATCGCATGTATACTGGAAGCATTGTACAGATTGTTTTGATTGAGAGTAAAGAATTGCTCGTCCAGCATATTAATGGAGGAGAGCAATAGCACTCAATGCTCTGAGCGCAGGGAAGAATGGGTCTGATGGTGAACTAATTATTCCCTCAAAATATGGCAAAACAGAAATATGCATGATAAAGAGTGTCCTGGTGGCGATTGCCATTCAGGGCATTTTTTATAAAAAAATTTCTTCCAGACCCATACAAATGGGCAATTCCGTTCGGGATATGAGTGAAAGGGAAAAAAGATTCACTCTCGAACAAATACGGAATGGGAAGGAGGTGAACTCTTATGAGTAAATCTTCTTCCTGTGACGAAACAACCGTTCGTTTTCAATTCGACCGGATGTGCAAGCTTGCTTTGAAGTCAGAGCAAATTGACTATATGAGGGAAATGGATCGCTTATCAAAGAGCGAAAAACTGTTTTCCGAGTTATCTCAAGAGGAATTGTCTCAGCTTTATGCAATCGATGAATATAGTTTTGACAGTCATTGCTTTCAAATTTATGGATGTGACATAAAGATCAAAAATGATTCTCTTGCTAATGCATTACAGACTCTTACAGAAAAGAAACGGAATGTGATTCTACTGTCCTATTTTTTGGATATGAGCGACGCAGAAATTGCAGATGAGATGAGTCTTGTGCGCTGCACCGTCTATGAGCATCGGAAACGTGCACTGGAATTACTGAAACAGAATATGGAGGAAAAAAAGAGTGAGCAGAAAGCATCAGAATTCAAAGGATGATTTACCGTCATTTGCAGTGATAGAAGCTGCGTCGGAAGGCGATGTGGAGGCGATTAATGCCATTCTGAAACACTATGAGGGTGAAATAACAGGTCGGTCGATACGGATCATGTTCGACGAGTGTGGGAATCCTCATTGGTTTATTGATGAGACATTACGCCGAAGATTGGAGACAAAGTTGATCACAAGAATTCTTAAATTCGATCCGTCCCCACGCCAGAAGAAAAGTACTATCAGCGCAAAAGCTACGGGGAAATGATTTTAATAATGACGCGGTGAAGTATTGATGTCAGAGGATAAAAATCTTTGATATTCGCGAAATTATTTTGTTTGCACATTGACAATTTCATATAGATGACATTGCAGGCACATAACCTGCGCACGAGCGAATAAGGCATGCCGCGAGGACCGGACAGCATGGAGGTGATGAACAAAGCTGTTCCGCGAGCGATAAGCGCTGTCCTTAATCCGGTATTGGCACACCGGACGCGATGACTGCGCAGGGGCATAATGATACTTCCTCACGGCTCCCTAAAGACTAGGGGAGAGCCCTGCGGCGTTTGAAAAACACCCATACTCATTTTTACTGAGCATCTTTCACAATACATGATTGTATGGGCAGTACGGCGACCGTGGAGTTATGACAGCCGCGCCGGCGGCGGCCTGTGATGTCAGAACGTTTATTTTTGATAGATAAGTGGTAAAGAAGAACTACAGAGGGATATTTTAATCAAAGGGATACGAGAATGAAAATGTTTTAATGCATCCCTTACAGAAAGGAGATAAGGTTTTATGAAAAAAACAAAGGAACATGATACAGATTCATCACAGCTACTTGCAGTAGACATTGAACGGCTTGCAGGAATGCTCTCCTGTGGAACGGCGACTGCACGGCAGATTGGTGAGGACGCTGGAGCCAGAATCATGGTTGGCAGGAGAGTTTTGTATTCTGTAAATAAGGTAAAAAAATATCTGGACTCAATCGCGATATAGGACTTGAACGGAAAAAGTTAGCTGCGACATGATTGCAATGGTCTTTGGAAGCGTTTATACTCTGTGATGAAACCTGATAAGACTCATAAAGCATTCATATAGCAGGATGAAACAGGACAAACGCTGATGCTGAGGAATATGTATTGTATGTCTGTACTCGCTTGCGAGTATGGACAAAGACCGCGCTACCGCGAGGAATGTTCCGATTTGGAAAGCAAATTGAGAATGGTACCGATTTTAATTGCGCGGCTTTCAGTGTAAACCAGTTTCAGCAGTATTCATTTCGCGTGAGAGAAAGGATGGATGTTTTATGACAAGAAAAGATAACCGTGGCAGGAATTTAAGAACAGGGGAATCGCAAAGGGCAGACGGAAGATACGACTACCGCTATACAGACAAGCGCACAGGAAAGCGTGTGGCCATCTACAGCATGGATCTGGCAGAACTCCGGGAGATGGTAAAAGAGATTTTGAAAGATCAGGAAGATGGAATTATATCCACAGCAGATGTGAAGAAAATGGATGTGAACGAGCTGTTTAAGCGTTATATGTCTATCCGCAAGCTGGATGAAACGACGCGGGCCAATTACCTGGCTATGTGGAAATATCATGTCGAGGATGACCTTGGGAAGATGAAAGTTGTAGCGGTACGGCCGTCGCACGTCAAAGCACTGTATGCGAAAATGTCCAATGACGGATATGCCAGAAGCACAATCAAGTATCTGAATACGATGTTGCTCCCTGCATTTGGTATGGCGGTAGAGGATGATATCATCAGGAAGAATCCAGCAGTAAATACGCTTGGCGATTATGGCAGGGAAGCAAAGGAAAAGGAAGCTCTTTCCTTAGAAGACCAGGAGGCAATTTTTGCTTTTGTGGAAAACGGTTTTTATAGTAACTATCTTCCCCTTCTCCAGGTTATGGTTGGAACGGCAGTGAGAGCCGGTGAACTGATCGGTTTGACATGGGATGATATCGATCTGGCCAACCGCGAGGTAACCATTGATCATCAGCTTGTTTATAAAAACTATGGCGATGGTTATAAATTCCACCTAAAGGAACCGAAGACCGATGCGGGAGTCCGGACAATTCCCATGACAAGCGCAGTTAAGAAGGCTTTCCTGAAGCAGCGGGAATACCAGATGATGACTGGGATCGACCGTACCGTAGAGGTTGAAGGGCGCAAGGGATTCATTTTCACTACGAAAAACGGGACACCCATCATGCCGAACGCTTTGAATAATGTTTTGTATAATATTGTGAACGCCTACAATCGGGAAGAACTGGAAGCAGCTCAGAAGCAGAGGCGCAAGGAAATCCTGATGCCGTCAATTTCAGCTCATACTCTCCGCCATACTGGATGTACGAGAATGGCGGAAAACGGTTTTGATCCAAAAGTCTTGCAGTATGTAATGGGGCATTCCAATATCGCGGTGACTATGGAGGTTTACAACCACATTACCGGCAAGGAACGGATCAGGAAGGAATTCGACCGGATTGACGAGATTATGGCAGGCTGAAACTGATGGGCAGAAACCGCGGATTTATATTTAAATTCGCAAATGGCGTAAAAATGGCGTAAAACCCGGAAAATCACTACTTTTGAAGGACGAAAAAAGATGCCCGGATACCCGAAAAACCGCGTAGATTCAATGTTTTTGAGAAATGAGCAAAAAAGTGAAAGAAAAAATTAGCACTCAACACTTGACGTGGCTAACAAAATATGTTATAACTCTCGTAGAACAAAGGAGAAGAGATGGAAAGTAAAAACAGATTCCATTTTGAATCCGGTTCCGATACAAATAATAACAAAGTTGTTGTGTATAATAAAAGGAGAGATGACATATGTTGAGACCGAGTATTTACAGAGAAAATTTGTGGGATGAGTTTTTTGATGATTTCTTTCATGAGCCGTTTTACCGTACAAGCGCATCCAGAGGGCAGACAGACATGATGAGAACGGATGTGAAAGAGAACGACAGCGATTATGAGTTGACAATGAATCTTCCGGGAATCAAGAAGGAGGATGTGAAGGCCGAGCTGAAGGATGGATATCTGACAATCCAGGCATCCACGAATACAAATAATGATCAGAAAGACAGCAACGGCAGGTATGTTCGCCGTGAACGCTATGCCGGATCTTTCAGCAGATCGTTCTATGTGGGAGAGGATGTAAAGCAGGAAGACATCAAGGCAAAGTTCGAGAATGGCACCCTGATCCTTACCGTGCCGAAGAAAGTCCAGCAGCCGGTAGTTGAAGAAAATAAGTATATCGCCATTGAATAATATAGCTTACAAGAATTTCGCTCCGCTATATCTTGTTTAACATTGATTTTTGACCAAAGTATGTCCGAATTATAAAATTTCAAATAGGTGGCTTCTTTGTTGAAGCTGCCTGTTTTTTATGATAAGATGGTTTCGAGTACGGATTCAGAATAAAGAATGAATCGCAGGTATTTCCCGTGATGTAGAAGAAAGTGAGAATAAAAGAATGCAGAAAGTATATGAGTTTTTAAAAGATGCAGGCACGTATTATCTGGCAACTGTTGACGGGGATCAGGCCAGGGTCAGACCGTTTGGCACAATTCACATTTATGATGGCAAACTCTATATTCAGACAGGAAAGACGAAGGACGTGGCGAAACAGATTGCGGCGAATCCGAAAGTGGAAATCTGTGCAATGTCAAAGGGAGACTGGATTCGTGTTTGCGGAACGTTAGTATTAGATGAGCGGGTAGAAGCACAGGAATCCATGCTGGTTATTCCGATTTAAAATTTATTCCGACAAAGTTCTCAAAAACTGGCACAAAATAAGGATTCGGAGCGATTTATCGGAATATATTCTATATAATGTTCTGGCGGGCAGCCGCCCAGCAACATTATGTAGGAGGTACTTCAAATGCAAGACATTGAAAGTATAGTGGAATCCGTCAAAATTCTGCTTGCGGATTACGGCCTTAGTCCTGGAACAATTGACATGCAGTATTATGCCATCTACAAGCCTGTTATCAACCGGCATCACGAAATCGGGGTGTCTGAATACTCTGAAGAAATCGTTGCCACTTTCTTTGATGAGTATAAGGAACGGTTGGAAGCACATACTGTGACTCGGTCATATTTTTCTACAGTGAGAAGATCCATACAGCACCTCGATTCCTGTGCTAAAACAGGGGTTGTTGATTTTACTCCTTTCGAAAGACCATTTCAAATCATTCCCAGCCCAGCTCATCTGAGGATGGTAAATGACTGCCTGGAAGGTCAGAACATTGGCGATGAAAAAAATGTTAATCTCCAGATGAGGCATTTTTTCTGCTTCATGGAGCAAAGAATTCCTGAAGATGAACCAATAACAGACGAGCTTGTCCGAGAGTTTATCTTAGAGGAATGTTCAAAGTATAGTGGAAGCATTGGCTGCATTTTAAGAGCTGTAAGAATCATTGTACCCTATCTCAGAACTAAGGGGCTAATGACTGGAACAGCAGATTATACAGCGTTTACGCCGAAAGCGCCACGTACTAAAATGCAGGTTCCTTATTCTCCCGAGGAAGTGGAGGCTATGCTTGATGCATTAGGGACAACGGCTATTGATGTAAGAAATAAAGCCATGCTTCTTCTAGGGTATGACAGCGGACTTCGTGCTGGCGATATCATCAAACTAACACTTGACGATATCGATTGGAGCAAAGGCGAGGTAGCCATCGTCCAAGGAAAAACAGCAGAGCCGTTATGGCTGCCTATACATCCCACTACTATGAACGCAGTTGCCGATTACATTTTAAAAGCTCGTCCAATGAGTGAGTACCGAACAGTATTTTTAACAGTGGCAAGACCCTACAGGCCACTTGCGTCAGGCTCAAGTCTGTCGGTAATGATGGCAGAGCTTTCTAAAAAAGTGGGCATCGAACTCGTGCCGGGAAGAGCTTTTCATGGAGTCAGGCGTTCGTTTGCAATCAACTTGGCAGAAGCGGATGTACCGCTTGAGACGATATCGCAAATGTTGGGGCACAAAGATTTCTCAACGGATCGTCAATACCTCACATTCAACAGAACCCAGACTTCCATGTGTGCCATGGGATTTGAATTGGTACCGCTGGCATCAGAGTATTACTTATCTGACGTTTCGCAGACAGGAGGTGGACAGAAATGACATTCTACGACTCCCTTGTGAGCGATTTTGAAAAAATGCTTTCTATTAAAGAAGCACTTGGATATAGCCGTCAGACATACATCCCATATACCACAGAGTTCATCGCGTTTTGCGGAGACAATTATCCAGATGCAGATGCGATTACTTACCAGATGGTGGAAGGCTGGCTGTCCCAGTTTCACTATGTTTCACCTAACACGCGGACACGGGCACTGATCAACCTTCGGACATTCACGCGCTACCTTGCTTCTGTTGGAAGAAAAACCTATGTGGTAGACGATGAGTTCTCCATACCGCTTGTTCCATACGCTCCCGTAATCATGAAAGATGACGAAATAACACAGTTCTTTCACGGTGTTGATATAACTACAAAATCAAGCAATCTTCCGAACAAAGGTTATATCCTTCCTGTCCTGTTCCGCATGATATTCTGCTGCGGTCTGCGTCCGGCAGAGCCACTGAAGCTTCGACGCGAAGATATAAATCTTGACACTGGGGATGTGTACATACGTCAGTCTAAGCGGAGAACAGACCGCCATATCCTCATGTCGGAAGAAATGCTTAGTTTATGCCGCCGTTTTGACTACGTAATGGGATGTCGGGACTGGTTTTTCCAAAGGCCAGATGGCAAACCATTTAATACAAAGTGGCTGGGGCACCAATTCGAGCAGTGTTATCGAAATAGCGGGCTTAACTTACCAAAAACGCCGAACACTTATGGATTGCGCCACTGCTTTGCAACTTATACAATGATGAAATGGTGCGATGAGGGAAAAGACATCATGGTACTCCTCCCATACCTCAGCGCATACATGGGGCATACGGATATCAAACACACCTTATATTACGTTCACCTCCTTCCTGAACGCTTGCGGGCAAGCACAGGTATTGACTGGAAAAGTCTTGATTCTGTTTATCCGGAGGTGGTATGCGATGAATAAAACCATTGATATAAAGCTTTTCAGGGCATTTAAAAACTACCTCGGGAATTATCTCCCCAACGTACGGGCAAAAAGTGAGAACACGGTAACATCCTATCAGTATGGAATAAACTTGTACAATGCCTTTATTCAGGAGCGTTATAACAAGGAATTATGCGAAGTTTGCACGTCTGACTATACAGCGGAAAATATCCTTGCATTTCTGGATTGGCTGGATACCTCACGGGGAAACGGTGTATCCACGATCAATCAGAGATTGTTCGAAATCCGTGCTTTTTGCAAGTACCTTATGAAAAACGACCCAATGCTGATGGAAACACTCGCCAGCATCCTGGACATCGAAAAGCGCGCTGAACCTCCGAAAGGAGAGTTTATATATCTATCTCACGAACAGTTACAGCTTTTGTTCGCGCAACCAGATACGAGTACAAAAATCGGTATCAGGGACAGGTTTTTTCTTGAACTGATGTATGACAGCGGCTGCCGTGACCAGGAGATGCTTGACTTAAGAATCAAAGACTTCATGATTGACAAAGGCAAAGTAAGCATCAAAGTGGTTGGCAAAGGAAATAAATTTCGCATAACTCCAATAAGCGAAAAAATCATTCCGACATTCCATCAGTACCAGAAAACATTTCTGACCAATGCGGATCCGGATAGTTTTATGTTCTTTACAATCCGAAAAGGCATAAAAACACCGATGTCTGATGACAACGTTGCTCGCTTCATGAACAAATATGAGCGGATGATAAAGGAAAGCGGACAAGATTTTCCCCACCTTCATCCTCATCTTCTCAGACGTTCGAGAGCCATGAACCTTTATATACACGGCATGCCGCTTCCGCTCATTTCCGAGTGGCTCGGACACACCCAGCTGGAAACAACAACTATTTATGCCCAGGCAACGACTGAAATGAAACGTATCGCCGCTAATAAAGCTGATTCATCGAATCCTTCCGTTTTCAAGGATGACGTGTTCAAATACGCTGACGATGAGGACAGTCTCAAACGGTTGTATGGTCTGAAGTAGACAAAATCTATTCCGATATTTTGCGGAAATCTAATGACCCGTGCGCTGATTTTCGCATTTGTCGGAATAAATTTCTAATCGGAATAACCTGCATAATTCCGATATCGGAATTACGCGGGCCAGCTTAAAGGAACATGGGCTTCCCAGCACACACTCCAATACGTAGGCAAAGCAGAATTCGATCAGAATCAGCGCCCAGATGGGAAGCATACGCCCGAACATATAGACGCCGCCCTGCGCCTGGATGGCGTGAAGCACACTGTCTGCTCCGGTCACTTCCATAAGGGTCGCGCCATTAATCACATAGAGGCTGTAAAATACATACCCGTGTACGGTAATAATCACGGTAATGAGTGCGAAAATCATTCGCTGAAACTGGTTTTTCGGCATTTTCTTTCTCTCCTTTTCTACATCTGATTTGCAGCAATTCAAAACAGCAAAATACAGATACATGACTCACTTTTTTAACTGTTACTTTGAAACAAACGCTTTACTGACACATCCATTGATTTTTGGGGAACAAAAAACACAAGCATGCTATGCGTCTGATCCACTTCGCCTTCTATCGTCCCGTGATCAGATTTATGTGCATAGCACTACTTGTGTCGTTCCTTTATGATTCAATTGTATCTAAGCAAAACTATCGGGGATTATATCCTTTTTTTACCGCAAATTCAAATGGAAATTTTCTACAAAATTTTCTTTGTTCACGCTTTCCACAGGCTGTGCAGATTGCAGTATGCATATACCGCTTCCACCTCGTCACCTTCGCAAAGTGCAAAACATGCGGACGGTTTCTCTCCCGGCTTCAGCTCCCGGATCTGAACACCCTCTCTGGTCTGAAGAGCAATCCACTCAATGTAGTGCTCCGGAAGCATCGGGTGATCCACAGAACCTACGTTGACTTTCACAAGATTCCCCTCTACGGTGTATACTGGTACGTGCTTCTCCGCGGCAGCGTCCGTCGTACCGGGGATGAGTTCTTTCATCTTCTGGCCGCAGCATACGAGCGGCGTACCCTGATCTTTCACCTTCATAGCAATATTTCCACAGGTTTCACAGACATAAAATTTCATTTCCATAAATAAAGCTTCTCCTTTCAATTTATAATTTTTCATACGATCTGCGCGGAAGGTCTGCAGATCTGTTCAGAACAGTTTCATCAATCTGCGCAGTGTCCATGCCTGCATTCATGACCTTCCTCATGATGATGTCCGCCGCATCCGCCTTCATGGTGGTGTCCCTCTCCATGATGGCTGCACTGCACATCCGGCACGTACTCCAGTGTCCCAGCGAGCAGTGCTTCTACAGCAGCATCCGCATCGCCATTTACCCCGCCATACAGGCGGATTCCCGCGGAAGCAAGAGCAGCCTGCGCGCCGCCGCCGATTCCGCCGCAGATAAGGACATCCGTCTGCAAAGCATTGAGAACCTCCGCCAATGCGCCATGGCCTTTTCCATTTGTACTAACTACCTCGGAGGAAATGATCTTACCATCCTCCGTGTCATAAACCTTAAACTGTTCCGTGTGACCAAAATGCTGAAAAATACGGCCATCCTCATAGGTAACCGCAATTCTCATAACCATTTCCCCTTTCGTTCTCTGATAGGTCTGATAAATCACCTGCTTATAGCAGCCATTCCTCTGACAGAACTGATTGCTGCCATCACATGGCCGGCATTCCCCGCCCTCGATCCGCAGCGGCAGGCCATCCACCAGCGCATCCGCCAGCTTCCTGCGGGCAGAATCATAAATCTTCTGCGCCGTCGTCCGGGCCACCTGCATCCGCTGGCTGCACTGCTCCTGCGACAGGCCTTCCCTGTCAATCAGCTGAACCGTCTCAAATTCATCCACGGTCAGGATGACTGGCTCCTTTCCCTCCGAATCTCTCACCGGTATAAACTCTATCGTCTGCGGAAAGTAGCAGATCGTCCTGCACTTGGTCGGTCTTGACATCTGAATACCTCTCTTCGCTTTCATAAGCAAATGTTTGTCTGCCTGTAAGCCATTATACTTTGATTTTTAGCATATGTCAATAATTATTATTGACATATGCCGGAAATAATGGTATTGTTTTCCTGGTTCTTCTGTGATATTCTTACAGAGAACATCCATCGGCTATTTGCATGATTCGCTGGCGGTGGATGATATCATAGAAGATGATTCTTTTTCCCATACATCATTTATGTTAACAATTCAGAAACGAGGTGAAAAACATGCAGTATATCTGTGACGTCTGCGGTTATGAGTATGATGAAGCGGTCGGTGATCCGGATAACGGAATCGCTCCCGGCACCAAGTGGGAGGATCTTCCCGAAGACTGGGTGTGTCCACTCTGCCTGGTTGGCAAGGATCAGTTCAGCCCGGAAGACTAAAAGAAGGAGGCGCATTCTATGGACAGCGATCGTATCCGTCAGCAATTTGCATTTTGTCTGGAAATGGACAAGGAAAAAAATATCGGTCGGCAGACCTATCTGGCAGACGGAGCCAGAAAAGAAAATGATGCGGAGCACGCCTGGCATATGGCAGTCATGACACTCATTCTCAGCGAATATGCCAACGAGGAGATCGATGTGCTGCGCACGATCAGCATGCTATTGCTCCACGATGTTGTAGAGATCGATGCGGGTGATACTTACGCCTACGATGAGGAGGGTAAAAAGTCACAGCGGCAGCGAGAATTAGCCGCCGCAGAACGGCTGTATGGGCTGCTTCCTCCGGATCAGGCGGAAAAAATGCGGGCGCTATGGGACGAATTTGAGGCCTGTGAGACACCCGAGGCAAAATTCGCGCGCACGATGGATAATATCCAGCCTGCCATGCTAAATGCCGCCGCAGGCGGGAAAGCCTGGAGTGAAAAAGGCGTCCATTTAAACCAGATACTTGAGCGAAATAAAAATACCGCGAACGGTTCCGAAATACTCTGGAACTATTCACGGGAAAATTTTATCGAACCAAATGTAAAAAGTGGGCAGATCAAGGAAAACTGATCCTCATCTGTGCGTCAGCGATCCACCAAAAAAAAACGGACCGCCATACCGAAACATAGTTAAAAACAAGCATGAAATCATCCTCAGGCTGCATCCTCCGGACGGCAGCCTGCTTTTCCTTTTGCCGGGTGCTCATGCACCGAATACCAGAGATCCGCCAGACTTCTGTCCGTCAGTGCTTCAATTTTGCGAACTTCGTCCGCAAAATAAGCTTCCAGATATTTCCTTGTCTTCGGAAGCATTACGTTCTTATCCGTATCTGGAATCAAATATTCGCTTCGTTTCCGGTTATAGAAGCCTTTAAATGACTTGTATGCATTGGGAAGCCAATAAGGCAGCATCACAAACTCATGAAAGCCATAATTAAAGCCCTTCAAAATCTGAAAATTCTTTGCAGCCCGGCTGGAAATTGCCCGCTCATTTCCCTCATTTGCCCGGATCTAATAACCCAGGCTCTCATCTTCCCCGATTCCGATAAAATCAAACAATCCCTGGCAAATCGTTTTCTCATCCCGGACAAATTCCTCGAAAAACACAAAGCGTATATTTTCTTTCGGAAAATGATTCAGATATTCCTCAATGCAGGTACCATAACAGCTCTGTGAAAACACCAGATACTTCAGGCGCTGTTTCATAATCTGTTTTTCCTGTCCTTTGTCATCAAGTACAGCGTGCACATAACGGTCAAACGCTTCCGCGTGCCCGTACTTCTGATCCATTTCCACCGTTCCCTTCGGCAGAAATCCTCTCGCCAGGAAATACTTATAGGAGGAATAGGCACGATCAACCGGATTGCGCATCATAAAAATCAGCTTTGTATCCGGTGAAAAATCATGACAGACCTTTTTTGCGCATCCGGTAAAGGTCAGCCCGGCATTCACTTCTCCGCAACGTCTCGGATCATCTTTGGCAATATGGCCATAATAGCGCTTTTTATAATACCATTTGCGTCCAAAAAACCACAGCCCCTCAACGCGGTAGTACATCGGCTCTTTCACATCGCGGCACAACACGACATCTTTATGCTGCCGCAATATCTCAAACAATGTCGTCGTCCCGC
>Ga0192269_1048_pt1 | contig 17069 bp, 24 predicted proteins | sample Koala_Koa24_B3_FD_131258 | JGI IMG/M metagenome (GOLD analysis project Ga0192269, IMG submission 131258) | Enriched cells from koala feces incubated with labeled cellulose particles, San Francisco Zoo, California, United States - Koala_Koa2-4_B3 ... | reverse complement strand
GACACAGCGTGAAGAAAAAGATTATATCAAATTAAATAAAGCTATTGATAACGAAGAAGCAACTCTAGATGGTATCGAAAAAGCAATATTATTTTTAATGAATATGCTTTATAAATATTATGGTAAAAAAGTTATGTTATTTATCGATGAATATGATACGCCTTTTATAGAAGCCCATGTTAAAGGATATTATGAAGATATAAAAGAGCAATTAGCTTCATTACTTCATAATGCTTTAAAAGACGCTGATCCTTTAGAATATGCTGTTTTGACAGGTATTCAAAGAGTCGCTAATGAGAATATTTTTAGTGATCTTAATAATTTGGCTATATATACAGTAGCAGATAATCAATATTCACAATATTTTGGTTTTACTGAAAATGAAACAAAACAGTTATTAGAGGATTATAATTTAGATTTTAACCAAGAGGTTAAAGATATGTATGATGGCTATCATATTGGTAGTATTGATGTTTATAATCCATGGTCTATTTTAAATTATGCATCTTATCAGAAATTAAGACCTTATTGGGTTAATACAAGTTCTAATGTAATGATAAAAAATGCAATGCAAAAAGCTGATATATTCTTCAAGGATGATTTTGAATCGTTGCTTGAGCAGGGATATCTTGATACCACAGTGACTTTAGGAACTAGCTTTTATGAAGAATTTGATACTTCTACATTGTGGGGACTATTTGTCAATGTTGGTTATCTAACAATAATAGATGAAATGGAATATGATGAATTTCGAGTGAAAATACCTAATAATGAAATTGTTAAGGAATTTAAGAATCTGGTTGCAGGATATTTTGATGTTTCAGAAAAGCTACTAGATAGAATATCTAAAGGACTATTAACTGAAAATCAAAAGTTATTTTTCCAGGCTTTTGAAAATATTCTACTTATACCTTCATATTATGTTTATGTAAGCGAAAACAGTTATCATATGTTATTTTTATCATTGAGTATTTATATGCAAGCAACTCATAAAGCTTTATCAAATAGAGAATCTGGTGATGGTAGACCTGATATTATCTTAAAATCAAAAACATCAAGATATCCGTCATATGTGATTGAATTTAAATTTGATAAAGAAAGTGAAAATGTAGAACGCTTAGCTCAGGTGGCTTTAGATCAGATAGATAGAGAACGATATGGTATTGAATTAACAGGGCGCATTATTCATATTGGCTTAGGTGTCCATGGTAAAAAAGCATTTATGAAATGGGTTTTAATAGATTAGCAAAGAGACATTGTCTCTTTTTTTTGTAACTTACTTACTCTTAAATGTAACTTAAATAAACTCACTTGAATTTAAAAATAGTTATCTTTATGATGAATTTATGAGGGGATACTATTCAAGTCGATAATCTGACTAAAACATATGGAGATTTTATAGCCGTTGATCATATTTCATTTAATGTAAAGAAAGGAAACATGTTTGGCTTTTTAGGAGTAAATGGGGCAGGTAAAACAACTGTCATCAACATGTTGACAACGCTTTTAACACCTACAGAAGGAAGAATGAAAGTTTGTGGTAAGACTGTAGGCTTGGATGATGATGTTATAAGAGAAAAAATAGGAATTGTTTATCAGCAAAATTGCTTGGATGATGTTTTAAGTGTTGAAGAAAATCTGATATGTCGTGGTGTTATTCATGGTGAAAGTATGAAAAATGCTAAAAAGCAATGTCAAAAAATTGCCCGCATATTAAAACTTGAAGATATATTAAAGAAAAAGTATAAAACACTATCTGGTGGACAAAAACGTAGATGTGAAACTGCAGCCGCTTTGATGCATACACCTGAAATACTTTTCTTGGATGAACCAACAACAGGATTAGATCCTGCTACACGAAAAGATGTATGGGAAACAATCGATATCTTACAAAAACAAGATAATATGACAGTATTTCTTACCACACATTATATGGAAGAAGCAGCTAAAGCTGATTTTATTACAATCATTGATCATGGATACATCATTGCAAGTGGAACGCCAATAGAATTAAAAGATAAATATGCTAAAGATAAGTTATTTTTATATTATGATGATTATCAAAAGGAATTCGAATTAGATAGTACTCTAGAGGCTATTTCAATCATCAATAAGGAAAAAGATATCATCGGTTTTGAAGTGATTCAAGGAACGATGGATGATGTATTTTTAAATGCTACAAAGGAGAAAACAAATGGAACAATTATATATTCTAACAAGTAGAAATCTTAAAATATATTTTAGAGATAAAGCTTCTGTATTCTTTTCGCTATTATCTATGCTTATTATTATCTTTTTAATGACATTCTTTTTAGGTGATGTCAATGTTAATTCTATCATAGATAGTTTATCACAATTACCTGGTAGAAATACTGCCACAGATAAAGCCAATGCAGAATTATTAATCTATTTATGGAGTGGTGCAGTTATTCTTTCTATTAATTCTATTACTGTAACTATTTCTGTTTATTCGGCTTTAGTGAGAGACAAGGTATCAGCTAAAATCAGTTCTATTTATACCTCACCTATGCCTCGTTTGTATATTGCATTATCTTATATTGCTTCAGCTTGGATAGCATCAGTATTTGTGTGTTTAGTAACACTTATTGTTTTTGAACTCATTGGTTTAACCAAAGGCTTATCTTTATTTTTTTTCTAACACATATAAAAATAATTGGTCTTATATTTATCAATTCTCTTACATATACATCACTTATGTATTTTATTGTGCAGTTTGTAAAAAGTGAAGGAGCATGGAGTGGTATTGGAACTGTTATTAGTACTTTGGTTGGTTTCTTAGGTGGTATTTATGTTCCTATCGGTTCTTTATCATCGGTCATTGTAGATATGATACATTGTACACCTGTTATTTATGGTACAGCTATGTTTAGGGAAATCATGTGTACAGAGATGATGAATACATTGTTTGATAATGTTTCTAGTGATATTGTATCTATATATAGCCATACTATGGGTATTCAACTTACATTGTTTGATCAGGAAATCAGCCAACCTAATGAATTGTGTATTATGCTGACTTGTGCTATATTATTTATGTTATTGAGCGTCTGTTTACTTAAATATACACAAAAAACAGACCGTTAGGAGAAAACATGAAAATTACTATTGAAACACCTCAAGATAATGAAAAAGATGAAATTATTATCCGTTGTCATTCTTTAGATCAACAATTATTAGATCTTATAAATACATTAAAAAATAACGATACTATAACAGGTTATATGAATGATAAAATAGTTAAATTATCATTAAAAGATATCTACTATATAGAATCAGTTGATAATAAAACTTTTGCCTATACGATTCATCAAGTTTATGAAATCAAGAAAAAACTCTACGAATTAGAAAACATATATAATGATTATTTAAGAATTTCAAAAAGTACAATTATTAATTTATCCGTAACTTTTCATATTTTAGGTATTATATTCAGGGAATATCGATCTAATTTTATCTAATTCAACCTTAGTTCCAGTCTCAGTAATCCAATTGCCATTTACCTTCTGTTTAGTTACTCTTCTAAGCATTCTTAATAATTCACTTACAGATAGCTCGGATGTCTTTCCGGCTTCTTTTATTTTATTAAATAATCTGTAATACATCATGAGTGATAAATGACTTATGAATAACCAACCATTATAGCTGTCATCATTCTGCATATGTGAATCGTTTATATTAAGCACATTCTTCAATGATTTATTGGAATCTTCTATAATTTCTCTTTCCTTGTATATTTCATAAAGCTTTACAGGATTAATTTCCTCATTTGAACATATTGTAATTGTTCCCATTCTTTTAACTGTCTCTGCCATATCTTCAGCACTATAATCTTTATAGTTGTTTAATAATCTTCTTCCATAATCCCTGTATTCTGCTGCCCTTAATGTATCATCATAATATATTACTACCATATCCTGCTCTATTGATTCAACTGTATACTCTGTCTTTTTGTTTTTTGGTGGTCTTCCTCGACCTTTTTTCTTTTCTATCTCTTTTTCTACCACTTCATGCTTTGATAATACCTTAAAAAATATGATTCTGTCATGATATCCAAAATGGCCATCATATCCAGCTATATTTGAACAATCAAAATCATCATCTATTTCCTTTGAATTTCTTCTTAGTGGAATGATATATTTTAGATTATTTTCTTTTAAGAAATTAAGATTAAATTCACTGTTGAATCCTTTGTCTGCAATAATAACTGCATTATTGATTCCTATTTCATTAACTGCATTAATAATTGTGTCATAATCTGATTTATCACCAGCATTAGCACGAAAATAAACCGGTGCTTTATTAGGTTTTAATGAAAAACAGTATAAAACATTGATTTGTGGATCCTCTATATTGCAGTGATTATAGCCAATACGTGCCAGATCCATATTATCACTATAGCTTACAAGTCTGGTTCCATCAAAAATAATGTATTCTTCACCAACCAGATATATTTTCATGAAATTAACCTGTTTTTCCCTTTCAAGGCCAATTTTATTGATAAATCTTGTCATGGAAGAAGGAGATAATTTTAAATCAGGATGTAGAATAATATCATATGAGTTTTTGTATATGATATTTTTTGATCTTAGAGGCGAAGGTTCAATAAGCGACTGCTTGGCAAGTGAAAACAATGCCTCAGCATCATCAGGGAACACTTTTTTTAAATTATCAAGAATATCAGCACAAAGAACTTCAAGAAGGTAAGTAGCACCATATTCAAGAGGATGAGAAATATCGAGAGGTTTATTATCTTTATCTTTTTTAGTAACCAGACCATTTTCAGTGATTTTACCAATATAGGTACCTGATTTTTTCTTAGGACCTTTCTTTTCTTTATCATATTCAGTTTTGTATTCATATAGGTAATAATTATTACCAATTTTCTTTATTTCACGACCTTTAGCGTGATGAATTTCAACCCATTGCGGATACATAAAACGCCCTCCTTTATATAATACCTATTAGGTGTTATAATTGTATCATAAATTAATATAAATGTCTATATAAAAAATCATAAAACTATTGATTTATTCAACAAAATTTTATGATTTTAGATAAATTTATTAAATTGTAATTCCTAAAGTTGAAAAGTTACGGATTTATCTAAAATAGATTATATTAAACCACTGTTTAATGCTAAATTTGAAGCTGTATTAAAAAATAATGAAAAAATTATTATTTCCCGTCAATATGTGAAAGTATTGAAAGAAAAACTGGAGGTGTAAGTGTGAAAAAAATAAGTGAATATATCAAATGGTTTTTATATATTACTTCATGTGTTTTGATAGTTCGTGGATGTATCTATTATTTTACAGGTGATATAGTTGTTTCTGAAGCTATATTACATATTGTTATTATGGGCATGCTTACAACGCTGGTGACTGTGTTTATGTTTTCTGTTGATATTGATGGTCTATGGGGATATGTTATACATTATGTATTATTAACATCTGTTGTATTGTTATATTGTGAGTGGAATCAATGGCCTTATATTGATTTCAAAGAAGTATTGATAATTATTATTGCTGTAGCTATTGTTTATCTATTAGTATTGGGATCTTATTATTTAATAGATGTAAGAAAAGCTAAACAAATTAATGAGAAACTTAAAGATAAATATGGTGGAAAATAAAAACTAGCAAATAACTATTTGCTAGTTGCATTATATATAACAATATGTTAAAATGTACTTGTAAAAATGTCAGGGAGTTTGCTAAGTATACTTAGCAAACTCCCTAGGATATACTGGAGGTGAATTATGAGTATCGTTAATGATGAGCAGATTATAAAAGTATTAAAACAGTATAATCCATGGTGGCAAATACCATCAGCTATTAAAGAAGAAAGTAAACCTCATAGACGCTTAGCGTACTATGAAGCTTATCGAATGTTAACTCATAATACTATAAGACGTTTTGTTGTACTTTTTGGAGTAAGACGTGTTGGCAAGACGACAATTATGTATCAGGTAATTGAACAATTGATTAATGAAGGAGTCGATCCAAAAAATATTTTGTATGTAACTTTTGATAATCCTATCTTAAAACTTATAAGTGCACATAAAGTTTTGTCTATTTATGAGGAATTACATTCCTTAGAAGGATTTGAATACATTTTTTTTTGATGAAATTCAATATACTGATAATTGGGAATTATGGATGAAAGTCATTTATGATAGTAAAAAAGAAATACGTATGTTGGCGACTGGTTCAGCTAGCCCAATTCTTGAAAAAGGATCAACTGATAGTGGAACAGGAAGATGGACTATATTAAAAATTCCAACTATGTCTTTTTATGAATATTGCTTGTTGCTTAATATAAATGTACCTGAACTACCAAAAGATTTGAGGCTAACTCAACTTGCAAAAATGGGCTTGAATGAACTTGATAATGTTATGAGTTGTTTTATACCACTTCAAGATCATTTTAATCGCTATTTAACTATTGGAGGTTTTCCAGAATTAGTGCTATCTGATGATGATTTTTATGCACAAAGAATGTTGCGTGAAGATGTTGCTGATAAAGTTATAAAAAGAGATGTACTTTCATTATTTAATGTACGTAGTCCATTATTGATGGAAAAGCTATTTCTTTATCTTTGCTTGAATTCATCTGAGATATTCAACGCTGCTACTGCTGCAAAAGAATTAGAAAATATTACTGTCCCAACAATTGAAAATTATTTAAATGCTTTGGAAATGTCTAATCTTATATATTTGGCAAAACCAATAAATGTTGGAAATAAAGGAGCATTAAAAGGCAGACCAAAAATATATATTGCAGATCCAGCTATTCGTAATGCAGTATTAATGATTGATGATATTCTTTCTGATGAACGAGAATTAGGTATTATTGTAGAAACAGCTGTTTATAAGCATATGATTTCTTTTTATCAAAATACACCAGCTCAACTTGGTTATTTTAGAAAAGCTAAAGACAATCAAAAAGAGGTTGATGTGGTTGTTGAATTGCCACGTCAAAAAATATTGTGTGAAGTGAAATATCGTAATAATTCTCATATTCCTGAAAGTGATGGTATTGTTGAATTATGCAAAGATGAAAAATCAAAAGTTACAAATGCGTTTATAATTACAAAGAATTTAAATGATTATGGAATAACTAGACATAAAACAATTACACCTATATTTAGAATGCCAGCTTTAGTATTTCTTTATATATTAGGAAAAACTGAAGCTGAAGGTAATAATGGTAAGTTATAAAACTTACAATATGTATTAAAAATAAAGGGAGTTTGCTAAGTATACTTAGCAAACTCCCTTTTCATATCACTTTAAATGGATTTTCTTGATGATTGACCATATTGATAATAGAAATAACAGAATTTTCAACCATATCATAAACAGAATGATCACTATAAAAAGCTATATGAGGTGTTAATAAAACATTGGGCATATTCCTTAATGTATTTAAATCATCATGAGGAATAGCTTTATCAGTAAAATCACGATAATAGATACTCGATTCATCTTCTATAACATCTAAAGCCGCATAAGCTTGATGATTTTGTAAAAAGTTTATGAGATCTTTTGTATTGATTAAGGCTCCTCTGGCAGTATTAATAATAATGACATTATCTTTCATTTGTTTAAAACTATTGTTGTTTAATAAATGATAGGTATGATCATTGAGAGGTGTATGTAAAGTGATAATATCGGATTTTTGAAAGAGTTCATCTAATGGAACATAATGGATATTGTCTTTATGATGGATATCATAAGCAATGACATTGGCTTTAAAACCTTGGAGTAAATCAGTGACAACACGACCGATATTCCCTGTACCAATTACACCAATTGTTAAATCTTTAAGCTCTTTTCCTCTTATTCCTTGTAATGAAAAGTTTTGTTTATCATATCTATTCATTATGCTTTTCATATTTCTTAGACTCATAAGCATCATCATTATTGTATATTCTGCTACACTATAGGGTGAATAAGTCACATTGGAAACATGAATATTATATTTTTGACAAGTCTCTAAATCAATATGATCATAACCTATGGTTCTCGTTGATATATAATGAATACCATATTTATGTAATAATTGAATCATTTCTTCATTTACTGGTGTTGTAACAATACTAATCGCATCAGCACCTTTGCAGTATTTGATATTTCTCATATTAAAAGCATAAGGACATATTTCAATATCTACACTATATTTTTGAGCACATTTATACACAAAATCTACTTCATCATTTCTCAAACTAAAGAAAACAATCTTCATTTTTATCAACTCCAATAAAAAGTATAGTTTAAATCTTATAAAAAATCTAGTATAATACGTTTGTTGAGGTGAGGGATATGAATAGTAACATTGATATTTTAAGACAATGGGTTTATTATTAAATTGTTGGTGATGATAGATTAAAATTAGAAGTTGATGATAATACTTATCATATATATTATAAAAATAAAGTAGGACATTTTACAATCTGGCCTAAGGGTATCATAGAGGAGAGCATCAATGAGGGGGAAGATGTTTTATTCTATTAGCACTATGAATTTCATGATTATAAGTATGCTTGTGATTTTTATAAGCGTATGATTTTAGTTCTTACAAAAGAAGAGCAAAAAATTCATGAAATACTACTATGTTGTACAGGTGGTATGACAACGACTTTTTTTGCCCAAAAGATGAATCGTTATTGTGAGTTGAATCATAGTCCTTATCATTTTAGTGCAGCTGGTAGTTATCATTTGGATGATGTTTACAAGGATAAAGAATTAATATTGATTGCTCCACAATTACGTTATCAATTGGCAGAATTAAAAGCTAAGTATGCTCCTGTTGAAATAGAAAGTATTGAAGCATCAGTATTTGCGGCTTATGATTGTCCTGGTTTATTAGATCAAATAGAAACAATATTATAAGGAAGTGTTCATATGGAGTATGCTCTGATTACAGGTGCTAGTTCAGGTATAGGTAAAGAATTTGCTAGAATATTAGCTAAAGATTATGCACTCATATTAGTGGCTAGACGAGAAGAGCGTTTAAATGAATTAGCTAAAGAATTAAATACTGAATGTAAGATTATTAGTGCTGATTTATCTAAAAAAGTAGAATGTTATCGTTTGATGGATGAAGTGAAAAATTTAGATATTGAAGTTTTTATTAATAATGCTGGTTTTGGTGATTGTGGTTATTTTTTTAAAAACTGATTTGAATAAAGAATTAGATATGATTAGTATTAATATTGAAGCTATGCATATATTAACTAAGCTTTATTTACAAAAAGTTGAAGGCAAAAAAGCTTATTTACTCAATGTTGCTTCGTCTGCTGGTCTTATTTATGCAGGTCCTTATATGGCAACTTATTATGCCACAAAAGCCTATGTGACAAGTTTTACTCAAGCTATAGCGATGGAACTTAAAGAAAAAATGTCGCCAACTTATATTGGTTGTTTGTGTCCTGGACCAGTGCGAACAGAATTTAATAAGGTGGCGAATGTGAAGTTTGCCTTGCCTAGCATGAGCGCTAAAAGATGTGCAAGATATGCACTTAAAATGATGAAATTAAGAAAAGTTGTGATTGTACCAACAATCACTATGAAGTTTGTGATATTTGTAGAAAGGTTTATTCCTAGAAGCATTTATGTAATGTGTGTATCAATGCAACAAAGAAGGAAAATACAGTAGAGGGGTGTTTAAATGAAAGAAATAATTGTTGCTTCATCAAATGAAGGCAAAATTAAAGAAATACGTAGTATGTTATGTGATATAGGAATAGAAGTGAAATCATTAAAGGATATTGGACAAGATATCGATATTGAAGAAACAGGTCAAACATTTAAGGAAAATGCATTGATTAAAGCACAAACGGTATGTGATATCATTCATAAACCTGTTTTAGCAGATGATTCAGGTTTGGAAGTGAAAGCATTAGACTATGCGCCAGGAATTTATTCTGCTAGATTTTTAGGTCATGATACAAGTTATGATATTAAGAATCAATATATTATTGATGCTGTGAAAGATAAAGATAGAACTGCCCGATTTGTTTGTGCAATGGCTTTGTGTATACCTAATGAAGAACCTATTATTATTGAAGAATATTTTAATGGTGAAATTAATGATTGTATTGAAGGTGAAAATGGGTTTGGTTATGATCCAATATTTTATGTGCCAGAATTAGGTATGACTTCTGCGCAAATCTCACCAGAAAAAAAGAATCAAATATCTCATCGTGGTAAAGCATTACGTAAGCTTTATGACATGTTAAAGGAGCGTTCAGAATGAATCATATAGTATTAGTTCATCCTGCGATTCCTCAAAATACAGGAAACATTATGCGTACATGTGTGGCTACACATTCAAAACTTCATATCATCAAACCAATGGGATTTTCTTTGGATGATAAACATATGAAACGTGCTGGCTTGGATTACATTAAAGATTTGGATATGCAAATATATGAAGATTGGGATGAATTTGTATCTTTAAATCAAGGTGATTATCATTTCTTTACTCGTTATTCTAAACTCTGTTATAGTGATCAAAGTTATGTATCAGATAATGATCAATATATTATATTTGGGCATGAACATGATGGTATTCCTCATGATATCTTAAAAGATCATTTGGATCAATGTGTTAGAATACCAATGGACGGCCATGCACGAAGTTTGAATTTATCTAATTGTGTAGCTATAGGCATCTATGAAGTCTTACGTCAACAAAATTATCCACAATTATCTAAAGTAGAGGTGCAAAAAGGTGAAGACTTTCTTTACAAATAATCGTTTAAGAGATATAGTATTGGCATTGCTTTTAACAGTATTTTTGATATGTTTTGCAGTGACTTTTACAGTGTTTTTTAAACCACTTTATTATTTTGATATTGATTATCTACATATTGATCAATTAGTAGGTATGAGTAAGGAAACATTGAAAGCAAATTATGATAGTCTCATAGCTTATCAAAGTATTTTTTATCAAGGTGAATTAGTTTTTAGTGATTTTGTGATGTCAGAGACAGGACGTATTCATTTTGAGGAAGTGAAACGCATATTCGAAGTCGTACAAGTATTAATGGTTGTGAGTGGCATTGCATCAGCTATTATGATTGTCCAAAACGCCAAACAAAGAGAATATCGTTATCTTAAAATAACTCCGATATTCTCTATTGGTATACCTGCTATTATAGGCTTTTTGGCAGCTTTGGATTTTGATAGGGCATTTGTTATATTCCATCAGATTTTCTTTAATAATAATTATTGGATATTTGATGCTACAACTGATCCTATCATTGAAGCATTACCAGAAACATTCTTTATGCATTGTTTTATGATGATCATTGCCATTGTGATTATTTTAAGTATTATATTATATTTACTATATCGTCATTTTCAAAAGACAATATTAAAAGTTCAGAATGAAATCTGAACTTTTTAAATAACTTCATAAGCAAATAAAAGATAGATGACAAGACAAACAATGACAAAGAAAAATCCAATCATTAAATCTCTGGTCATTTGTGATCTTGTTGCATTTCTTTCTTCAATAGTCATTGATGTTTTAGGGTTATTAGGATTATAGAAAATGGTTATTTGTTTGATTTCTTTATCCTTTACTTTCTTAATATATGTTTCACCTTTCACAACATAAGTAGCGACACCATTTTCTACACTGCATTCAACATCTTTAGAACAATGGGTAATTTCTTCTTTAAATGACATATATGAAAGTCCACCCTTTAAAATGAAAAGAACTCCTATAATAAAAGGTACCGCCATAATATAAAACTGTGTTGTACTCATAAAAACCTCCTTGTAATACACTTATTATAAAACGAATTGATATAAAATCAATCATTAAATAATATTTCTTTTCTTTAATTCATCCTCTAATATAACATCTAAAGTTAAATGAATACCTTCAATACCACATGTTTTAGCAATGGCTATGTTACCTGCCATATCGTCCACAAACAAACACTGCGAGGCATCTAAGTGATATCTATCCAATAATAATTCAAATATCCTATAATTAGGTTTCATCATGTGTTCAAAACCTGATATCACTTCCCCATCAAACAACTTAAAAAACTCATATTTATCAAACATTGTTTGAATGGCTTCATAGTGAAAATTAGACAACAAATAAAGCTTATATCCTTTTTCTTTAAGCTGATAAACAATATCAACATTCTCTTTAATAGGTGTTAACATATTTGTCCATGTTTGAAGGACAAAAGTAATCTCGTTTTTATAATGAGGGAACCTTTTACATAATACTTGAATAACATCGTCTATCATCAAATTACCTAAATCTAATAGTTCCCATTCATCACTAGAAAAAATAATCATCATGAGATCTTCTTTAGTCTGTTTATCATAATATTTATCTAAATAAGCATCAGGTTGAAAATTCAATAAAACATTTCCAATATCAAAAATAATATTCTTCATAAAATTTTTCTCCGTTCATTTTTACTTCACATAATGAAGTCATTATGTTAGTATACATTCTATCACGGAGGTAGAAATGATGAAAGCATTTTACGATAAATATAAACATGGATTGTATGTTGTAGGTTATATGATCTTTTATTTATGTTTCTTTTGTATACTAGAAACATTTGTCTCTACTGATAACGCTGTAATGACCAGTACATGGATTGATGATTGTATTCCCTTTAATGAATATTTTGTAATTCCTTATGTATTATGGTTTGTTTTTTTGTTTTGTGGATTCTGTTATGTCATTTTCTTTGATATGAGTGGATTTAAGCGTACATGTTTTTATTTGTTTACAGGTATGACAACATGCTTAATTATCTATGCTATTTATCCAACAGCACAGAATTTAAGGCCAGTACTTACTAATGACAATATTTTTCAACAATTGGTAAGCTTTATTTATTCGGTAGATACATCTACTAATGTATGTCCAAGTATTCATGTATATAATGCGGTTATGCTTGCAGTATCGCTTATTAAATGTGATAGTATAAAAAATAAACAATGGATAAAAATAGGTTTGATTGTTTTGGCATCTTTAATTTCTTTATCAACAGTCATGATTAAGCAACATGCATTTTTAGATATTGTCTTTGCTTTAATATTATGTGTCATTATTTATGCTATAGAAAAATGGAAGTTTGATTTTTAGAGTCTTCGGACTCTTTTTTATATCCAATATTGTAGCATCCAACAAATTCCAAAGGAACTAATACCATGAAAGACTCTACTTATAAAATAAGATTTAAATGAATATGGAATATCTTCTAAAATATTATCTACTTGCATGAGGACGGATAAACCAGAAAACGATAAGAAGAAACTAATCATAGGATATACAAAAGTATGAGAATAAGCTAATAAGTTTATACTACCACTACTGAATTCTAATATTCCTTGTATCATATTATATATAAAATCATCTGAAACAATCATTTTTAAACTATAACCAATACATTGAAATACAAGCATATAACCTAGTATAAATATAAAAGCATTCAATGATGTTCTGATACTATTCTTTAAAGCATCAATAACAGACATATGTGTATGAATGTGAATATCTTTATAACTTATCAATTGATAAGTTATATGATAATATATTGCCATCATCATACTTGGTAATATATGACTGATATAAATCATGAAAATGATTTTATAAGATAAATGCAAAGATATAAATATAAAACTTAATGAACAAAAAGAACATATAGCTAATAAATGTTGTAATTCATCTATATTAATATATCCTAATTCATAGGATTCTTTAATAACTTTCGCATTGGTAAGATAGCCACAAAAGAATGATATAAAATAGATAGAGGACATTATGGGAGATAAATGAAATAAAGGTGAAAATATAAATTGTATAAAATAACTGATGAGTGGTAATATATCCAGTGATAAACATAATGATATAAGTATCATAAATGGGAGTAAAGAAGGTAGTAAGTTATTAAGTGCGACATTGATAACATTTGATGTTATTTGGACTATTTCACTTATATGCATAAATGAAAAGATGGTTGTATATAATACTAAACATAATGTAAAATAATAGTTGGCTTTTTTCATAAGGACTCCTTATAATGAAAGTGAGGTGGAGATATGGAAGCAATTTTAGTAGGTGTAAGCTATGATGATATGGCTTATGATTTGGATATATCTATGAAAGAATTAAAGGCTTTATGTGAAGCTTGTAATTTTGAAGTGAAGGATATCATTATTCAAAATCTATCTATCACCTAAGTATTATATCGGGAAAGGTAAAGTAGAAGAGATTAAGGAAATTATTAATGAAGATGATATGGTTATTTTCAATGAGGAATTAACACCTTTACAGGTTAAGAATTTAACAGATGCTTTGGAAGTAGAAGTGAGTGATAGAAGTGATTTGATATAACGTATATTTGAATCAAGAGCTAAGACAAAGGAAGCTAGATTACAAGTAGAGATAGCAAGAAATCGTTATTTACTACCTAGACTGGCTGGTATGAATGAGAAACTTTATTCACAACAAGGTGGTTCAGGATTTAGAGGTAGTGGTGAAAAACAGATTGAATTGGATAGACGTGTGATTCAAAGAAAGCTTCATCAATCTCAAAAAGAATTAGATACGATTGTTAAAAATAGGCAAACACAACGCCTTTCTCGTAAACGAAATCAACAAAAGGTTATCTGTTTAGTAGGTTATACCAATAGTGGTAAATCATCATTACTTAATTATTTCACCAATAAGAAAGTCTTACAAAAAGATATGTTATTTGCGACCCTTCAAACATCCTCAAGACAAATACGACTAAAAAACCATCAACAAGTTATTATGAGTGATACAGTTGGTTTTATTAATCAATTACCTCATCATCTTATTCAAGCATTTCGTTCTACCTTAGAAGAAGTGACAGAAGCTGATTTACTTATCCATGTCATTGATTCTTCATCCTCATATTGTGATATTCAAATAGATACAACAATGCAGGTATTAGATAGTTTAGGTGTCAAAGATATACCTGTTATTTATGCCTATAATAAAGTCGATCTTAATAATTATGCTTTTATTGATGCCAAAGAACCATCAGTCTTTATGTCTGTTAAAGATGAAATCAATCTCGATACATTAGAAGATATGATTATAGATATCCTCTTTAAAGATTATGAATTAACTATGTTATATATTCCTTATGAAGATGGAGAAATATTTAGTTATATTAAACAATATTATGAAACCATTACTGAAGAATATTTAGAAGATGGTATATTAATGAGTTGTTATATGAGTGTGAGAGATAAACATAAGTACGAAAAGTATATTTATCGTGTGGTTAATTAACTAAATGATACGTCGGTTGATAATCATAAAAGTTTTTGTTATGGTATTAGTGGAGGTGGGAGCATGGATGCAAAGAAATTTGGTGCATTTATTGCAAAATGCCGCAAAGATAAACATATGACACAATCAGATTTGGCTGAAGTATTACGTGTGACCGATAAGGCGGTTAGCCGTTGGGAAAGAGGTATAGGTTTTCCTGATATTAATACGATTGAACCTTTAGCAGATGCTTTGGGTGTGAGTATTATTGAATTTATGAAATCAGAAAAAATAGATGAACCTATGATACATAAAGATAGTATAAATGATGTTTTAACTGATACTTTGGAATTAACAAAGATACAAAGACAAAGAGAACGAAAATCAATAATGATTTTGCTAACTATTATTTTGATATTGACGTTAATTATTCTTTATATTGATTTATCAATGGTTATAGTAGATGGTGATTTTATATCAGCTATATTATTTTTTATATATGTAGCATTGCCGTTTATTGGCTTGATTGGAGGCATTGTTATGCTAGTTTATAGTTATTATCGTAAAAGAAGCTTGTTGTATAAACAAACCCTATTCATTGCATTATGTTTATTGATATTACCTGTCATAATAATGATACTTATGTTTATAATGGTAATGATGGGTGGTTATCCTGTACCAATTTAAAAGAACTAGGGAGGCCCTAGTTCTTTTATTTCTAATCTTTTATAAAATCTTTATCACTATCTGGTATACCAGCTTCATCACTTAAATATCTTTCAGCTTTCATATGTAAATCATATTTTTCTCTAAGTCTTGCTAAATCATCCATCATAGGTGAAGCATGATGAATATCAATCGCTTCTTGATTCACCCATGAATCAATTAATAAAACTGTTTCAGGATCATCCATACATAAGAAATATTGATATTTCTCATTACCGTCTTCTTCTCTAATCTTTTGGGCAATACCACTATTTTCCATCTCTTCAGCAAACTTTCTCGCATTTCCATTCGTTCCTGTATAATACAAATTCATGACAATACTCATCATTAATACCTCCTTGTTGTCTATATTATAAATCTTACATATTTTTTTACAACAAACCAAAATATCAAGGAGTCTAAATATGGACTTTTTCTTTAAAAAGTCAATGAAAATTGTTAAAATGAAGATAGAGGTGAAGGATGATGGCACTAGATATTAAAGAAATATTAGCAGATGGCTTATTACAACTGAATCAAACACAATTGTTATCAACTATTACAATTAAACAATTATTATCATATACAAAAGTAAGTAAACAATCTTTTTATAATCACTTTTTAGATAAGAATCACTTAATCCAATATGTTTATGAAAACAAAATTATACCGGATTTTAACGATAATAACTTAAGTTTATCTTTTTATGATTCATTGATTATGTCTTTTAATAATATGTTAAAGTATAAGAAATTTATGAAAGAAGCTTGCATGACAGAAGGACAGAATTGTTTGAAAGATTATATTTTTGAGCATTGTAAAGAATTTGATTTAAAATGGCATCAAGAACTCTATGGTGAAGAATTACCTGAAACCTTGTATTTTGCTACTATTTATCATGCAACTGCATCGTCTAGTATGACACTATCATGGATATTATCTGATATGAATGTTGAAGTAGAAGAAATGGCAAGAATGATTACGCAGATACGTTCTATCGGTATGGAAAAGTTGTTTGAAAAGGCTGGAGAGAATCCTTATGAGATAAGAAA
>Ga0192269_1045_pt1 | contig 19261 bp, 18 predicted proteins | sample Koala_Koa24_B3_FD_131258 | JGI IMG/M metagenome (GOLD analysis project Ga0192269, IMG submission 131258) | Enriched cells from koala feces incubated with labeled cellulose particles, San Francisco Zoo, California, United States - Koala_Koa2-4_B3 ... | reverse complement strand
CATTTACAAGTTTCTGTAAGTAAGGTATAATGCGAGTGCATTTATTATGAAATGTTTGTCAATAATTAAAAAATAAGATATAATGTTATTAATATGTGTGTTGATCGGAGGAAAATATTATGATTAAGAAAACAACTGATTTAGGAGATATTAATTTATCATTGGATGTTGTCGCTAGTATTACTGGTGGAGCCGCTACAGAATGCTATGGGGTTGTTGGTATGGCTAGTCAGAAAATCATGAAAGATGGTTTTTATGATTTATTAGGTGTTGATAATTATGCCAAAGGAATTGTTGTTGAAGATGGTGAAACAGGAATCATCCTAAATGCCTATATTATTGTAGGATATGGTGTAAAAATTTCAGAGGTTGCCTATGAAGTCCAAAAAAAGGTGAAATATGTTCTAGAATCTACTCTTGATGTTGATATAGAAGCTGTAAATGTATATGTCCAAGGTATTCGTGTCATAGATTAATGGAGGTATTGTATGAAGGTTATTGATGGTCAAATGTTTAAAAAGATGATTGAAACTGGAGCTACAGTTCTTCATAATAATCATCTTGAAATTGATGCGCTTAATGTCTTTCCAGTACCTGATGGTGATACGGGGACCAATATGTCATTGACATTTAGTAATGGAGCACAAGAAGTTGAAAAATTAGAGTCTAATAATGTTGGAGATATTGCCAAAACATTATCTAAAGGTTTATTGATGGGAGCCAGGGGAAATTCAGGAGTTATCCTATCACAGATATTTAGAGGTTTTTCTATGTCTGTTCAAGGTAAAAGAGAAATTGATGCTGTTGAATTAGCAGAGGCTTTTAAAAATGGTGCCAAGGTTGCTTACAAAGCTGTTATGAGACCTGTTGAAGGGACTATTTTAACAGTTATTAGAGAGTCTTCAAATGCTACAATTAAATATGCTCAACCTGATATGGAAATCGAGGATGTCTTTTCTTATTTGGTTAAGCAAGCTGAAATTTCGTTAGATAATACACCCGAATTATTACCCGTTCTTAAAGAAGTAGGTGTTGTTGATAGTGGTGGAGCAGGATTATTATTAATTTTAACAGGATTTATGGCAGCATTAGCTGGTGAACGCATTCATCGTGTAGATATTCAAGGTGAAGGCAAGAAAGAGGCTTTGGTAGAAGTTGAAAACGAAAGTGAAGATGCGTATGGTTATTGTACTGAGTTTATTTTTAGAATTGATCCTCATAAACTAAAAGCATTCAAAGAAGATAATTTACGTAACGAATTAGAAAGATTGCCTGGTAATAGTATTGTAGTAGTGCAGGATGAAGATATTGTTAAAGTTCATGTGCACACATTAAAACCTGGTAACGCTTTAAATGTTGCTCAAAGATATGGAGAATTCATTAAGTTAAAAATTGAAAATATGCAAGAACAACATAATCATATTATTGAAATGAATGATACACCTGCTGCTAAAGCAAAGGCAACATTAACGTCTCCAAAAGATGAGGAAAAAGAAGTGGCTATTATTTCTGTTGCAGCTGGTGAAGGCGTTAAAGATATGTTTTTAGAACTTTATTGTGATTATGTAGTGAGTGGTGGACAAACAATGAATCCTTCAACGGAAGATATTGTTGCTGCTATTAGAGAAGTGAAGGCTAAACATGTTATTATTTTACCTAACAATTCAAATATTGTGATGACTGCACAGCAAACTGTAGATATTTTAGAAGGTGAAGTAGATGTTCATGTTATTCCTTCTAAATCTATTCCACAAGGTTTATCAGCATGTATTATGTATAATCCTGAGGTGTCTTTAGAAGACAATTTAAAAGAAATGAATGATGCGATCAATAATGTTAAAACTGGACAAGTGACATTTGCGATTAAAGATACTGTTATTGATGGTTTGGATATTAAAGCTAATCAATATATGGCTTTATGTGAAAATGAAATAAAAGCATGTGTTCCTAGTAAAGTAGATGCTTTAAAAGCTACATTGGATGGTTTGGTAGGTGTAGAATCAGAAATCATTACACTTATTTATGGTGAAGATGTAAACGCAGAAGAAGTAAAAGAAGCTGAAGATTACATTGCTGAAAATTTTGAAGCTGAAGTAGAAGTAACTGATGGTAAACAACCAGTATATTCATTTATTATTGGTGTCGAATAAGCGTTGATTAATTTCAACGTTTTTTTATACAAAAATAATCTTTTTTATCTTTTATTCATGGTTTTATGTTATACTTTATGGTAGGTGATACAATGGATAAGATAATGAATCAAGGTTTAAATGATCAACAAGTACAAGAAAGAATTGAAAAAGGTCAGGTTAATATATCTAAAGATAATATTTCAAAGACAAAAGGTCAAATTATTAGAGAACACACTTTAACATACTTTAATGGTTTGAATCTCTTTTTAGCAGCTATTATTATTTCTACAGGTTATTTTACAAATTTAACTTTTGTTTGTGTTGTCTTATGTAATACAGTTATTGGTATTTATCAGGAATTTAAAGTTAAAGCTGTTATAGATAAACTGAGTGTTGTCACTGTAGCAAAAGTAAAAGTTGTCAGAAATCAAGAATTAAAAACAATTCCTGTTGAGGAATTGGTTATAGATGATATTGTGTTTTTAGAAAATGGGAATCAGATAGGAAGCGATTGCCAAGTATTATTGAGTCATGGTATGGAAGTTAACGAGGCACTTTTGACTGGTGAAAGTGAACCTATTAAAAAAGAAAATAATGATGAGTTATTGGCAGGTAGTTTTGTGGTTGCTGGGAGTGGTTATGGCAAAGTTATTAGAGTAGGCAATGATAATTATTCAACTCAGCTAGTGCAAAAAGCTAAACATAAAAATAAGGCTTCTTCACAAATGAAGGATTCTATTGAAAAAGTTATCAAAATATTAAGTGTTGTGATTATTCCAGTAGGATGTATCTTGTTTGCTTCGCAAATGGTTGCTTATCCAGATGATAGAGGTATGGCAATTGTTAAAACTGTTGGTGGAGTTATCGGTATGATTCCTGAGGGTTTGGTTTTGTTGACGAGTTTATCTTTTATTTTAGGTGTAGGCAAATTAGCAGTAAAAAAAGCTCTTGTTCAGGAAATGGAGGCTATTGAGGCTTTGGCTCGTGTTGATGTTTTGTGTCTAGATAAAACAGGGACAATTACCACTGGGGAATGAATTGGCCGTAGAAAGAGTCTATCCTTATACGCCTTATACAAACGAATTTATAGAAGAAATATTAGGATGTATGGCTTATGATTTTGATGATATGAATGCCACGCAAACAGCTTTGCGTGAGGCGTTTGAGAAAATAAAAGACTTTGATATTATTGAAAAAGTCCCTTTTTCTTCCAAAAGAAAAATGCGTGCTATCACTCTAAGTAATCAACGTACGTTTGTTTTGGGTGCACCAGAATTTTTAACAGATAATGAAATAGTTTTAGATCGTGTTAATTCGTATTCTTATCAGGGATATCGTGTTTTGTTTTTGGGTGAAACAATTGATGATATTAATCATCCTATGGCTTTGATTGTTATTCATGATTGTTTACGTAATGATGCAAGATCAACTTTACGTTTTTTTAATAAAAATAATGTTGATGTTTGTATTCTCTCAGGTGACAATCCTATTACGGTTTCTCGTGTTGCCCAGCTTGCAGGATTGAGAAAAGCTGATCAATATATCGATGCTTCTACATTACCTGAAGATGATGAAGAACTCTATAATGTTGTAGAACATTATCATATATTCGGACGCGTTAAACCTGAACAAAAACAACGCATTATTAAAGCTTTCCAGCATAATAATCATGTTGTTGGTATGGTTGGTGATGGTGTCAATGATGTTTTGGCACTAAAAGATGCTGATTGTGGGATTGCTATGGCAGCGGGTAGTGATGCTGCTAAGCAGGCAGCTCATATTGTGTTATTGGATTCTAATTTTTCCTCAATGAAATCCATTGTACGAGAAGGTCGAACTATTATTGCTAACATTGAAAAAGTCAGTTCTTTCTATCTTACAAAAACTATTTATTCAACCTGTTTATGTATGATATTTGCTGCTATGCGTCAAAGTTATCCATTTAGTCCTATTCAATTAAGTCTTATTAGTTCTTTGGCTATTGGTATTCCTAGTTTTTATATCACTTTAGAAAGTTCATCAGAGTTATCAACTGGGGGTTTTTTCAAACATGTTATCACGACTGCTTTACCATGTGCATTAACGATTATTATTGATATGATATTTATTAATATACTTGGAAATTATTTAAACTTTAATACCACAGAATTATCTACTTATTATTACTTGACAGCTGGTTTTGATAGCTTCCTGGTCGTTTATATTGTTTTTATGCCATTAAATAGATTACGTACTGTTATTGCCATTGGTTTAAATGCTTTGTTCTTTGTTATAGTTTTATGTATACCAGATTTCTTTGGTATATATTCATTTTTGAATTGGCAATATATAGGTCTTATTCCTCTTTTTGCTGTTTCGGTTGTAATGGTCGGTATTTTCAAAAACGGTATTTATAAGCTATATACCAAGAAGAAATACTCTCCTAATTAAGTGAATGGTATATGGATATATAAGCATGTTGGTGTTTTAATGATGTTTCTAAGATATTACGAGATGCTTCATATAAATAATAGGCATTCACATTTTTAGGAGTATAATAGATACCTGCTTTAGTATTAATGAAACAATTGCTTTCGTGATATTGAAAATGGTATCTTTTTAAATATTCATAGAGTCTTTTAATGTTATTACATAAATCATCTTCTTGCTTATTAAATATGACTAAGTAGAATTCATTAGATTCATCAAAATATATATAAGATTGTTCACTATGAATATACAATTTAATTATTCCTAATACTTGTGATGATATTTCTTGATACATATCAGGGTTTAATTAGTATGTATATGAGGTAATTTCATAACGAATATATATACCAATAATATTTTCTACATATTCTGGAATTTGAAATGATTTATAAAAAGCATATAATTTACTATGAATATCATAATCATGATAGTAATCATCAGGATTAAGCATCAATTGTTTTAGTTTTTTATCTTTATAGACTTGCATATTTTTTCACCTCTTCTATACATAGTTTTAACATATATATAATGCATAATTTGTCAAAACATGTCGACAAAATAAAAAAAATTATATTTTTTTTCGAGTTTTGGTGTATCAAGCCTTTCTTAGAGTAAAAATCATATAAATAGGTGATATTATGAAAAAATACACAATTATTATATGTTTTATTTTATATTTGATTATTCTTTATTATTTAAGTCATGTCCTTATGCCTTTTTTATTTGCTATATTATTTTATATGATGATTAAGCCTATTATAGATTATTTTGACAATCATGCATTAAGTCTTTTCATGCTTGCGTTAATTTATCTTGTATTGATGTTTTTATTTATAGTATTAGTTTATTTTGTATATTTGAAAATTATGCAATATGATATTATTTCATGGTTATTAGATATACCGTATTTTAATCAATTTATGGCTTCCATTATTGAAGTTTTATCACATTTGATATCTAAAATACCTGATTTGATGTTATCGGTTTGTATTTTTATCATATCAACTTTTTTTCTAGTTATTGATTATAAAAATATATGTAATTTTTTAACGGATTCTATACAACATCGATATATTCAATTGATTAATTATTATAAAGAACAATGTCAAACAAGCTTAATTCATTATTTTTATTGTCAATTAGTGTTAATGATAATTTGTTTTATACATGTATTGATTGCTTTTTTTATTTTAAAAATACCTCATTGTATTTTTTATAGCTTTATGAGTGCCTTATTAGACGCTTTACCTTTTATTGGTATAGGTTTTATTTTACTACCTATGGCTATTTATTATATAATTCATGCTTGTTATCTTAAAAGTTTCTATGTGTTCCTTATTTTTTTATGGCTTAGTTTTTTAAGAAATGTTTTAGAATCAAAAATTATGAGTAGTCAAAGCAAAATCCCATCATTTTTATTGTTATTGTCAATGATGGTTCATATTCATTTTTATGGTATACCTGGTCTATTATTATCTCCTATTCATATGAATATTTTTTATCATATGATGTTTATTTGATGCTCCTTGAAATTCTGATATAATAGCGTTGGGGGGGTAATGATATGGATAAAAAATATTTTTTCTTCGATATTGATGGCACTTTAACAAATAAAAACACAGGTGAATTGGTTGAAAGTGCTAAACGTACAATAAAACTTTTACAACAAAATGGTCATTTTGTGGCTATATGCAGTGGTCGAGCTTATTATAAAACAGCACCATTTGCGAAAATGGTGGGTATTTCTAATATAGTCAGTAATGGTGGGGCTGCTATTACTATCGATCATAAATTAGTTGAAAATAGACCACTAAATCATCAAAAAGCTGTTGCTTTATGCGAGGAAGCTCAAAGGTTAGGTTATGGAATTTTAATTGCTCCAAATGATAGTATTGATGTTTTAATGATTGATAACTTATTCATTAATCAGGTTGGTTATCGTCAAGAACCTACACGATATTTTATTAATCAAAATATAACTTATAATGATATTAAAGATATTTATAAAATATATATAGCAATCAATGAAAATGAAGAAGATAAATTAACATTACTTGATTCAATAGGTCATATTCGTTTTATGCCACCATATCTAACTTATCAGCATGATGTCAAAGATGAAGGTATTTATAAGATGATGGAGTATCTTCATGGTGATATTAAGGATGTTGTCGTGTTTGGTGATGATTATAATGATTTGATCATGTTTAAAGATGAGTGGACTTCAATTGCCATGGGGAATGCTGTAGAAGAATTAAAAGCAAAAGCTGATTTTGTTACAAAAAACAGTTATGATGATGGTATAGAATTTGCATGCAGATATTTTCATTGGATATGAAAAAATTAATTGTATACAATTATACAAGAATATGCTATAATGTGTGCATTATGAAAAGGAGATGTTGTGCATGAAAAGTAGGATTCAAAATTATTTTGAAAAGTCATTAGTAGAAAATGAAATTGACAATGAACTCTATACAACATATTCTGTTAAGAAGAGTTTGAGAAATGAAGATGGAACAGGAGTCTTGGTTGGGCTAACAAAGATTTCTGATGTCGTTGGATATAGACGTGAAGGCGATAAAAAGATTGATGATTATGGTCGTTTATATTATCGTGGTATTAATGTGAAGGATTTGATTGAGGGTTATAGTGGTTCTCGTTATATGTTTGAAGAGGTTTGTTTCCTAATACTGTTTGGATATTTACCTAATAAACAGGAGTTTGACGATTTTAAGGAACTTTTAAGTGATTATTATGAGTTGCCTCATCATTATTTGGAAGTCAGTATTTTAATGCATCCAGCGAAAAATTTGATGAATAAGCTGCAAAGAGAAGTCTTGATGTTTTATAGTTATGATGATGATCCTGATAATACTGGTATTATGGAAACTTTAGAGAAAGGAATTAATATGCTTGTTAAAATTCCTAGTATTGTGTGTTATACATATCAAACAAAAGTTCATTATTTTGATGATGAGAGTTTGATTATTCATCATATTAATCCTGATTATAGTATTGCGGAGTCTATTTTGGCTTTACTTAGAGATGATGGGAATTTTACTGATAAAGAAGTTGAAGTATTAAATGTTGCTCTGGTATTGCATGCTGATCATGGTGGAGGAAATAATTCAACATTTACGAATGTTGTTATTTCTTCGACTGGTACTGATATTTATTCTTCATTAGCAGGTGCTATAGGATCTCTTAAAGGACCACGTCATGGTGGAGCTAATTTGGCTGTTAAGCAACAATTGGATTTGGTTATTGATGATTTAGGATTGGATGCTACAGATGAACAAATGAATGTTATTATTGATCGTATTTTAGATAAGGATTATAACGATAATTCTGGTTTGATTTATGGTATAGGTCACACAGTTTATACATTAAGTGATCCTCGTAGTGAAATCCTGTCTCAGAAATGTGAAGAATTAGCGATAGAAAAAGGTATGCAAAAAAAATACTATTTCTATAAACGATTTGCTGAATTGGCGATTGAAAAGATGTATGAACGTAAGGGTATACATGTTTCTACGAATGTTGATTATTATAGTGGCCTTGTTTATGAAATGTTAGGTATTCCGAGTGATCTTTATCCATTATTATTTGTAATAGCAAGAACGGTCGGATGGATTGCCCATAATGTTGAAAATAAGCTTTATTCTAATCGTATTATTCGTCCTGCAACGAAGTATGTAGGGGAATTAAGAGAGTATAAAAAAATAGAAGATCGCTAAGCGATCTTCTTTTCTATTTTACAATTCTTGTCCAGTTGTATTTGTCTTCTAATTTGCCCCATTGGATACCAGTTAAAGTATCATAAAGCTTTTGTGTTAATTCACCAATCTTAAAATCATGAACAATAATTTCTTCCCCTTTATAACATAATTCACCAATTGGAGAAATAACTGCAGCTGTACCAGTACCCCAAGCTTCCTTTAATGAACCATCTCGAGCAGCATCCATTAATTCATCAATACTTAATTCTCTTTCTTCTACTTTATATCCCCAATCTTTTAGGATATGAATAATAGAATCTCTAGTTACACCAGGCAATACTGAACCTTCAAGTGCTGCGGTTACAACCGTATCGTTGATTAAGAACATAACATTCATTGTACCAACTTCTTCAACATATTTTCTATGAACACCATCTAACCATAATACTTGTGTATAACCATGGCTTTCAGCTTTGACTTGTGCAGCAATACTAGCAGCATAGTTTCCACCACATTTAGTGAAACCAGTACCACCTTTAACAGCTCTAACGTATTCATCTTCAACCCAAATCTTAACTGGATCAATACCTTCAGGATAATAAGCTCCTACAGGTGATAAGATAATAATAAATTTATAACTATCAGCTGGATGAACCCCAACACCTGGTTGAGATGCATAAACAAATGGACGAATATATAATGAAGTTTCTGGTGCAGTAGGAATCCAATCTTGTTCATATTTTACGATTGCTTCAACTGCTTCAACAAACATATCTTCTGGTATTTCAGCCATACAAATACGTCTATTAGAATTAATCATTCTTCTCGCGTTCATTTCTGGTCTAAACAATAAGATTTCCCCATTAGGATTACGATAAGCCTTTAATCCTTCAAATGTTTCTTGAGCATAATGTAATACCATAGTAGCTGGATCCATAGGAATTGGAGCATATGGTACAATTCTTGCATCATGCCAACCTTGTCCCTTGTCCCAATCCATCATAAACATATGATCAGTAAAATAATTTCCAAAGCCAAGATTATTTTGATCTGGTTTTTCTTTTAGCGTTGCCGCTCTTTCTATTTTAATTTCCATAAATTAAAACCCCCTTAATGATTAACATGATTATAACTCCAATTTTAATTGTATACAATATCTTTTTTATTTTTTTAATAATTAATTCTTAAGATTTTAGAAAACTTTTAAATATTTTGTATTATAGTATAAATGAGAAAAACAAAAAAAGATAACACTATGTTATCTTTTATTCAATCATTTCAATTTGCAATGATTTCATCACTTCGATGCAAGCTTGATGGGCTTTTTCATCACTGCTTCCTATGCCTTTTAAATCAACACGAATAGGTGTTTCGCACTGTGCTGCTTTGGCCATAATGGCATTTGAAATGACACATATATTAGATACTAAACCTACAAAAGTAATATCTTTATATTTTTTATCTTCTAAGTAATATGCCAAATCTAATGATGGGAATGTATTTTTTTTAAAACATAAACTATCTTGAAGTAAATCTTTAACTTTTCCATATAATTGCCATCCTTCACTATGTTCAATACAATGTTCAATAGGTAAATGTTGACCTTCATAAGTATCAAGATAATTACTTTGATGCGTATCCATTGTATAAATCACTTCATCACCATTCATACGATATTCTTTAATTAAATATACAATACGATCCTCTAATTCTTTTGCCTTATCAAATCCCAAGCTGCCACATACAAAATCATTCTGATAATCAACGACTACTAACAATCTTTTCATCTGTATCACCTCGTTATGTATATTGTTTCATAAATTGCTTGACTTGTCAATAGAATAGATATATAATCATATTAACATATGAAGAAATATTCATATGAATTCATACAAGGAGATAAATTATGGATAAAAATACAATAGTTAATCAGGAGGTTGTTGATAAAGTTATTGCTTCATTGCCAAATGAAGAGACATTATATGATGTAGCCGAGTTATTTAAAGTTTTTGGGGATTCAACTCGTATTAAAATCATATGTGCACTTTTTGAATCAGAAATGTGTGTTTATGATTTGGCTGCTGCTCTTAATATGACACAATCAGCTATTTCTCATCAATTGCGTATTTTAAAAAATGCTAAACTTGTTAAGTTTAGACGTGATGGAAAATTGATGTATTATTCTTTGGATGATGAACATGTTCAACAAATTTTTGATGCAGGATATCAGCATATAATAGAGGAATAGAGAGGGGAATTTTAATGCTTACAAAATATCATATATATGATTTGGATTGCGCGAATTGTGCACAAAAAGTTGAAGATATGCTTAATAAGAGAGATGATATAAAAGAATGCACTATTAATTTTGCGAATGAATTAATGTTTGTCGAATCAGAAAATGAAATTGATATTCATGAATTAGAAAAAGCTATTCAAAAGATGGAACCAGAGGTGACTTTATCTAAAAAAGAAAAACATCAACATGAACATCATAATCATGGACATAACCATCAACATTTTACTTATGAAATCCATGATTTGGATTGCGCGAATTGTGCGCAAAAAGTTGAAGATATGCTTAATAAGAGAGATGATATAGATGAATGTACAATCAATTTTGCTAGTGGTCTTATGTTTGTTGGATCAAAGAATGAAATTGATATTCATGAATTAGAAAAAGCTATTCAAAAGATGGAACCAGAGGTTACTTTGTCTAAAAAAGAAATACATCAAATAGATAATGAACGTGATTTAAGAAATTTAAATGGCAAAAGAACTGTTGCTTATCATATCGCAAGGTTGGATTGTGCCAATTGTGCGTTGAAAGTTGAAGATGCTATTAAAAAAATGCCACAGGTTAAAGATGCTGTTTTAAATTTTACAACTGAAACTTTACAAGTTCAACCTCAAGGTGCAGTTATTGAGGAAGAATTATTTCAATCTTTACAAGAAACTATTGATTCAATAGAAGATGGTGTCACTTTATCTTACAAGGATGGCAGTCATCATATTGAAAAACCAAGCCTTTTTGATATTAAGAAAAATTGGAATATACTCGTTGGCGTTATATTATATGTTGTGAGTATTATCTTTAGTAGATATGATGTATCTATTGCTGGATTTTTAATATCTTATTTATTAATAGGATATACTGTATTGTTTAAAGCTTTTAAGAATATCAGTAGAGGTGAAGTTTTTGACGAAAATTTCTTAATGGTTGTAGCAACCATTGGTGCCTTTGCTATAGGTGAGTATGTTGAGGCAGTTGCAGTTATGTTGTTTTATGGAATAGGCGAGATATTCCAGGCTTATGCGGTGAATAAGACTAGAAATTCTATTTCAAGTTTGATGGATATAAAAAGTGATTATGCCAATTTGAAGACGGATGATGGAATGATTTCTATTGAACCTGAAAATATTCGTGTTGGTGATATTATTGTTGTTAAAGTAGGGGAGAAGATTCCTTTAGATGGTGTTGTGGTTAAAGGAAATTCAATGTTGGATACTTCTAGCTTAACAGGCGAGTCCGTACCTAGAGGAGTTCATAAAGATGATGAGGTTTTAGCGGGTGTTGTGAATCTAAATGAAATAATTGAGATTAAAGTTACCAAACCTTATAATGATTCAACTGTATCTAGAATTTTAGAATTAATGGAAAATGCAGCTAGTAAAAAAGCACCGATTGAAAAGTTTATTACAAAATTTGCAAAAATATATACACCAACAGTAGTTGGATTGGCAGTATTATTGGCTATTATTCCAATGTTTATATTTGATAATGTTGTGTTTACTGATTGGCTTTATCGTGCTTTAACATTTTTGGTTGTTTCTTGTCCATGTGCCTTGGTTATTTCTATTCCTTTAGGGTTGTATGCAGGTTTAGGTAAGGCAAGTCGATTGGGAGCTTTGATTAAAGGTGGCAACTATCTTGAATTGCTTAAAGATGTTGATACTGTTGTTTTTGATAAGACTGGTACTCTTACAAAGGGAACTTTTGAAGTTGTAGAAGTCAATGGTGATGATGATTTATTAGAATATGGTGCTTATGGAGAATATTATAGTAATCATCCAATAGCACAAAGTATTATAAATAAATACAATAAGAATATTGATGAAAGTCAAATATCTCATTATCAAGAAATTGCAGGTAAAGGTATTGATACTTACATTAAAGATGAACATGTCTTATTAGGTAATGCTTCATTATTTGAAAGTCATAATATTGAAGTTATTGAACCTCAGGCTGTTGGGACAATAGTTTATGTAGCTGTAAATAATAAATTTAAAGGTTCTATTGTAGTAGCAGATCAAATTAAGGAAACAACAGTCGAAGGTATCCAGATACTTAAGAAAGCTGGTATTACAAATACTGTTATGTTAACAGGGGATCATCATAAAGTTGCTATGGATATTGCTAATAGATTAGGTATTGATCAAGTTTATAGTGAACTATTGCCTCAAGATAAAGTATCACAATTAGAAAGTATTATGGAATCGAATAGTGGTGCTGTAGCTTTTGTGGGTGATGGAATCAATGATGCACCAGTACTCGCAAGAGCGGATGTTGGTATTGCAATGGGCGGTATTGGTAGCGATGCTGCCATCGAAGCTGCAGATGTTGTACTTATGCAGGATAATATAGCTACAATTGGAGATGCTATTGATATATCAAAGAGAACAAATACTATTTTAAAACAAAATGTTGCATTTATTCTTATTATTAAGATTGGTGTGCTCATATTAACAATGTTTGGTTTATCTAATATGTGGATGGGTGTATTTGCTGATGTTGGTGTTACTTTGATAGCTATATTAAATGCTATGTGTATTTTAAAGTAAGTTTAAAAATTAATATAATTTTTACAATGAGAAGAAGGATTTCTTCTCATTTTTCTTTCTTTTAATAATTTGATAAAGTATAATGATAGCAGGAGGAAGTACGATGATATATACAATAACTTTTAATCCTTCATTGGATTATATTATGCATGTTGAAAATTTTGAATATGGAGAAACGAATCGTTCAAATAATGAAGAAATATTTCCAGGTGGAAAAGGGTTCAATGTTTCTACAATTTTACAACGTTTGGGCTATGATAATACGGCTTTAGGATTTAAAGCAGGCTTTAGTGGTGATGAAATTGTTAGAATGTTAGAGAAACGAGGTTTTATTTTAGATTTGATATCTTTGGATGAGGGTTTTTCACGTATTAATGTAAAAATGAAAGGATCTAAAGAAACTGAGGTTAATGGCAATGGTCCTAATATACCAGCAGATAAATTGGTTTTACTCTTAAATAAAATAGATCAAATTAATAATGGTGATACTTTGATTATGGCAGGTAGTATTCCATCAACATTACCTAATAATATTTATGAACAGATTATGATTCGCTTACAAGGTAAAGATGTACGAATCATTGTTGATGCCACAAATGAACTATTATTAAAGGTGCTACCTTATCATCCATTTTTAATTAAACCCAATCATCGTGAATTAGAAGAAATATTTGATGTTTCTATTAGTAATCAAAAAGATCTTATTCACTATGCATCTAAACTTCAAGATAAAGGAGCTATCAATGTTCTTGTTTCTCTTGGAGGGGATGGAGCAATGCTTATAGATGAAAATAAGCATGTCTATCATTGCGAGGCAGCTAAAGGTAAATTAATTAATTCTGTGGGAAGTGGCGATTCTATGGTAGCAGGATTTTTAGCTGGTTATTTAAGAAATAATGATTATAAAGAAGCTATTCGTTTAGGTAGTGCATGTGGTGGAGCAACAGCATTTTCATTTGATTTAGCTGAAAAATCACTCATAGATAAGGTTTATGAAAGTATTAGTGTAGATATATTGTAATAAATAAGAAGGGAAGACCACTATGCAATTTGTGATAGAACATTTAAAGAAAGGTTTTGATGAAAAAGAAGTTTTAGTAGATATAGATTTTACTTTTGAGCAGGGTAAAATATATGGTTTACTTGGAAGAAACGGAGCTGGAAAAACAACCTTATTTAATTGTTTGAATGGTGATTTGAATATCGAAATGGGACGTTTCTATTTATTTGATGGAGATGAATATCAAGTTGATATGCATAAGATTGGCTATGTGACATCTACACCAACAGTACCAGAATTTTTAACTGGAAGAGAATTTTTGCAATTTTTCATTGATATTAATAAAGACAATATCAAGGATTTAAAAACAATTGATGAATATTTTGATATTGTAGGTATTAAACATAATGATAGAAATAGATTATTAAAAGATTACAGCCATGGTATGGCCAATAAGATGCAAATGCTTATTAATCTTATTTATAATCCTTTTATCTTACTATTGGATGAACCACTTACATCATTAGATATTGTTGCAGCAGATGAAATGAAAAAGATTTTAAGAAACATTAGAGAAGATCATATTTTAATCCTATCAACGCATATTATGGAATTAGCGATGGAGATGTGTGATGAAATTATTATATTGAATCATGGTGTTCTACAAAAAGTTGAGAGAAATCAAGATAAAATTATTGCCATACTTAAGGATGAAAACTATGATTAATACATTCAAACAATCATTTAAATTATCGATGACATATAAAATAAATTATTTTATCTATATATTAAAGAAGACACCGATTATCAAATATATGTTACCCTTAAATTTATATGCCAATAGAACATTGAAAAATATATGTATGGTTATATCTATTATACTTGATATCATAGCTTTCTTTTTGCGAAAAGCTTTATATATATTAGTTTTTATTGTGTTACCATTTATTTTATTGGATAAACCGGATTATTCATTTCTTTGGGTATTATTCTTTTTATCATTAGTAGGAGCTTTAATACATAATTATGATCTAGATAGCAGTGAAGATAAATATTATGCTTTAGTACTTATGCGCATGGACGTAGATGAGTATGTGATGTCTACAACCATCTTTTATATGTTGAAAACATTCATTGGTTTCTTTGCATGTTTGTATTTCATTAATGATCCATTACAGGCTATGATTACTTCGTTGATGATAGTAGGTATGAAATCATTTATTTTAGCTATTAAGATATATTTATATAATCGCTATGACATTGATATCATTCAAACAGGTTGTACAATTATAGCAGTGATTATATTTGTGATTGGATGTTTAACATTCTACTTTGATTATTATTTGTCATTATCCATGATAAATAATATTTGTTATGTATTTATCGTATTAGGTGTACTCGCTTTTGCATATCTTTATAAATTTGATTACTATCTTCATATTTATAAGCGTATATTTAATAATAATAAGGATATTGATGTTAATCAAATTAATGAGAAAACTTATCTTGAACGTATAGAAAATAAACAAGTCAAAACTTCTAAACATGGTTTTGAAATGATGCATGATTTATTTATGGAACGTCATCATAAAGCATTATGGCGTATGACATACATCAAATGTATTGTTTGTGGGATTGTTGCTTGTATAGCTTTAGTTCTATTTATTTTTGTACCTAATATTATCGAAGAAGTATCAGTAGATCTGGTTAATGCTTTACCTTGTTTTCTATTTGTTTTATATATACTAAATAATAGTGAAGATGTTACAAGAACAATGTTCTCTAACTGTGATCATTCCTTATTGAATTATACATTTTATAGAGAACCCAAGAATTTATTGCATTTATTTTCTATAAGGCTTAAGGAATTGATTAGGATGAATAGTACTTATGCGTTTATCATTGCAATTACATATGCTTTTATACTATATTTATGTCATAATCCATTATATTATTCATTGATAGCATTTATATCAATAATATGTATGTGTATATTCTTTACTATTCATTATTTAACATTATATTATTTGATGCAGCCTTTTGACAAAAATAAGGAGATTGTCAAGCCTGCTTATACGATACAACATTTACATATTTGTTTTGTTATTATATAATGGATTTAAGTTTATCGATTGTGACTTTTGGTATCACGATGATAGCTTTTGATGTTATTTATTGTGCTGTAGCTTGTTTGCTAGTTTATCGTTTTAGCGTTAAAGCGTTTAGAATTAACTCTTGAGTTATGATATAATTCAATATACAATAAGTCTTGGAGGTGCTAAATATGAATTTGGATCAATATTTAAATAGTAAACAAAAAGAAGCAGCAACTTATTTAGCATCTAATTTACGTATTGTTGCAGGAGCCGGTAGTGGAAAAACACGTGTATTGACTTATCGTATTGCTTATTTGATTGAGGATGTAGGAATTGAACCATATCGAATATTAGCGATTACTTTCACGAATAAAGCGGCTAATGAAATGAAAGAACGTGTTATCAATATCCTAGGTGATTATGCCAGTGGAGCAACTCTATGTACCATACACTCTTTATGCGTAAGAATACTAAGAAAACATATTACTGCACTTGGTTATCCGCATAGTTTTATTATTATTGATGAAGAAGATCAAAAATCGTTATTAAAGAAACTATGTAATGAAAAAGAAATAGACAATAAAGTCATTACAATTAAAAGTTTAATACAGTATATATCTACCCAAAAAAATAAACGTATTCCACCAGGATTGGCTTATGATTTTGCTGGTGATTCAATTGCAGATCAGCAAAAAGCTGTCATATATGAAGCTTATGAAGATTATAATCAGGAACACTTTATGTTGGATTTTGATGATTTATTATTAAAGACTTTAGAGTTATTTGAAGAATATCCCGATATATTAAATTATTGGCAAAAACGTTATCAATATATTCATGTTGATGAATTTCAAGATGTTGGAACAATTGATTACAATCTTATACGTTACTTATCAGAAAAAGCCATTTTATGTGTTGTTGGCGATCCAGATCAGACAATCTATTCATTTAGAGGTTCTGATGTCAATTTCATTATGAATTTTGATAGTGATTTTGAAGATGTAAAAACAGTTGTATTAGATCGCAATTATCGCTCTACTCAAACAATATTAGATGTATCCAATCATCTTATCAAAAATAACCATAATCGTGTGGATAAAGACTTATATACATTAGAAGAAGCTGGTGATAAAATACATCATTATTGCGCTATAGATGAAGAGAATGAGGCAAAATATGTTATCGAAACAATTGAAGATATGATGCATCAAGGATGCAAAGAAAGTGATTTTGCAATTCTTTATCGAGCAAATTATTTATCAAGAGCATTTGAACAAAAATTGATTCAAAGACATATTCATTATAAAATATTTGGTGGTTTAAAATTCTTTAATCGCAAAGAAGTTAAAGATGCTTTAAGTTATATACGCTTAATGGTTAATGGCGATGATTTGTCGTTTGAAAGAATTGTTAATGTACCATCACGAGGTGTAGGGGCAAAAACATTAGAGAGAATACAATTAAAAGCTATCGAATATGGTATTACTGATTATGAAGCATTATGTAGTTTTTCACAGGAAATTGGTTTATCGACCAAAGCTAGAAAATCACTTATTAATTTTGTCTCAAGTATTGAAAAAGCTAAAAATTCTGATTGGCCTTTGCATGAGGTGTTTGAACAATTGCTTAATGATGTTGGCTACATGCAGATGCTTAAAAAAGATAATGATGAAAATAGAATTGCAAATATTATGGAATTTAAAAATTCGATAGCCACATATATGGAATCTCATGATGACACTGCTACTTTTGAAAACTATTTACAGGATATTGCTTTATATACATCACAGGATGATATGGATAATAGTGATTATGTATCATTGATGAGTATTCATATGGCTAAGGGATTAGAATTTAATTATGTATTTGTGGTAGGATGTTCACAGGAAATCTTTCCAAGTCCAAGAAGTCTTATGGAAGCAGGTGAAGATGGCATGGAAGAGGAAAGAAGATTAGCTTATGTGGCTTTTACTAGAGCCAAAAAAGGCTTGTTTATTACGGAAAATACAGGTTATAGTTACGTAAATCAATCATCGAAAACAGGTTCTCAGTTCATCAAAGAATTGGGTGAGGAGCATGTTGAGCATATAGGTAGAAAATCTGATTATTATGATGAAATTATTAAGGAAATGGATGAAAAGAAAGTCAATATTTATAATAATCAAGAGTATCGCCAAGGAGAATTGGTTATGCATGATGTATTTGGCAAAGGTGTTCTGGTGAAAGTTAAAAAAACAAGTGTTGATGTGGCTTTTGCCATGCCTTATGGAATTAAGACATTGCAATCATCACATCCAGCATTAAAAAAGATTATCAATTGATAATCTTTTTGATATAAGAGGAGGGATATTATGGTAGATGTTATACAAGTCATACCCTTAGCAGATACAATATTTAAAGATATTATTGCTCATGGAGGTAAAGTCTATATTGTTGGAGGGACTGTTAGAGATTTTGTATTAACTCAAATGAATCATTATCAATTAGTTAGTAAAGATATAGATTTAGAAATCTATCATTTATCCTATGATGAACTTAAGAAAATCTTATCTAAATATGGCAAGGTTAATACGTATGGTAAAAGTTTTGCGATACTTGGTTTAAGTACTTTACCAGGTTATGATTTTGCTTTGCCACGTAAAGAAACAAAAACAGGTCATAAGCATCAGGATTTTGATGTTATTATTGATAGTGAATTACCTTTAGAAAAAGCTGTAGAAAGACGTGATGTTACGATGAATGCGTTAATGTATGATTATTCAAATCACCAAATTATAGATTTGGTAGGTGGTGTAGATGATATTCATCAACATGTTATTAGAATGGTGAATAAAAATACCTTTCAGGAAGATCCATTAAGAATACTAAGAATAACTAACTTTATTGCGCGTTTTGAAATGAGTGTGGATAATGAAACGAAGCAGTACTGTATTAAAATGGTCAAACAAGGCATGCTTCATGATTTAAGCGAGGAAAGAATTTATGAAGAATATAAAAAAA
>Ga0192269_1042_pt1 | contig 21144 bp, 19 predicted proteins | sample Koala_Koa24_B3_FD_131258 | JGI IMG/M metagenome (GOLD analysis project Ga0192269, IMG submission 131258) | Enriched cells from koala feces incubated with labeled cellulose particles, San Francisco Zoo, California, United States - Koala_Koa2-4_B3 ... | reverse complement strand
TGGAGTTTGAACTGGCGCAGCTACATTTCTTTGTGGTACATAACAGGAAGAAAGCCGTGATCCCAGAGGCCTGTGATATTGTTATTTCCGGGCATACGCATAGATTTCAGGAGGACATAATGGATGGGCGCTTGTGGCTGAATCCGGGTGCCTGTGGGCGAAGGCGTTTTCGTTCGGAATTGTCCATGGCTGTTCTGCAAATCAAAGGAAAACGCTGGCAGATAGAAAAAATCACGATCGAGGCGGAAGATACGTCTTCCGGAAAGAATGAGAATCCGATTGCCACGGCAGATGCGCGTCGCCGCGGAGCATATAGTGATCCGATGGAATTATCATCGGGAGCACTTCTTCTTTTGATTTCCGGGATTTTGAAAAGAATGAACAGGGGTAAGACAATTTCGCAGATTGCGGGAGAACTGAATTTAGAGGAATCTTTTGTAGAGGAGATTTGCAGGATTTACGTCACGCATCCAGGAGTTACCGCGAATGGAATATTGGATAAGCTGGAAGTAAACCGACATATAGGAGCGTAAGGAAGCAGTTCGTGAGTATGAACGACGTGCAGATACGAAATTAGGCAGGCTCATTGCCAAAAGAGAATTACCGGTTTTGCAGTATGCGAAAAAGGTGATAGATGGCGGTGCCTGTAGTGGTTCTGAATCATTACGATAAGGCGAATTGGGTGCAGAAATGATATTAGTACAAAACCGTCTCTTTGAACTTCAGGATCTCAAATACGCGGATTTTCAGAGCAATCTGACGCCGACGATTTCAAGGGAAAGATTCATTGGTGTGCGGACGCCTGCTCTTCGCGCGCTTGCGAAGGAGTATGCGAAAGAGGTGAAGGCAATAAAGGCAGTAAAGGCAGTAAAGGCGGTGAAAGCAGTAAAAGCGGATACAGATTCAGAGGCTGATATAGCAAATGGAATTCTTGCATTTATGAATGAACTGCCGCATGATTATTTTGAGGAGAATCAGCTGCACGCATTTCTGATTGCGGAGGAAAAGGATTTTTCGGCCTGCCTGGAAGAATTGGAACTGTTTTTACCTTATATCGATAACTGGGCGACCTGCGATCAGCTTTCTCCGAGCATCTTTAAAAAAGAGCCGGAAAAGCTGCTTCCATATATTGACCGCTGGCTGGATTCTTCCCATATCTATACGGTGCGCTTTGGAATTGGCATGCTGATGCGTTATTTCCTCGATGACAGGTTCGAGGTAAAGTATGCGGAGCAAGTAGCAGCGATTCCTTCTGACAGAGCGTACTTTCGCAGCACGCATCAGCTGGGGCGTTCAGACAAAAATCAGCCAGGGGGTTCGGACGAAAAAGAGCCGATGGTCGGCGAACGGCCGTACTATATCAGCATGATGGTAGCCTGGTATTTTGCTACGGCGTTGGCAAAGCAGTATGGTTTGATTTTGCCATTTATAGAGGAGAGACGCCTTGACCCGTGGACGCACAATAAGACGATACGGAAAGCAATAGAAAGTTATCGGATCACGCCAGAGCAGAAAGCATACCTGAAAACACAGAAGATTCGGATGTAAAAAAATATGGAGGGTTTTCACATGACTTTGAGTATCTATTTATCCTTTGTGGCCTATGCGTGCGCGACTACGGTTCTGCCGGGACCCAATAATGTTCTTCTGCTGGCGGCTGCCGGACAGTTTGGATTTCGCCGCTGTATCAGGCTGCTTCTGGGCATCTGGAGCGGCCTGGTGACCGTGATGCTGATTGCGGGTGGCTTTTGCAGTGCCCTGGGGACACTGATTCCGTTTATTGCGCCTGTTTTTAAGTATGTGGGGGCGGCCTATATTCTGTATCTTGCGTACAAGACTTTCCGGTGCAGTCCGATCAGGGCAGAGGGGCAGAATGTAGAACGTCCGTTGACTTACTGGAATGGTTTTCTGCTTCAGTTCCTCAATGTTAAGGTTATCATGCTGGGACTGGCGTCCTATCCGGGATATTTTCTGCCCTATGGACACAGCGTCTGGCTGGTGATCCTGTTTGCACTGACCATGACTGCCTGCTGTGGTCTGGGCAATCTGATTTGGGCGGCGGCCGGCAGCCTGCTTTGCCCGCTTTACAACAGGTATTATAAAGTCGTAAATGGTGTGATGGCGCTGCTGCTCGTTTACTGCGCGGCGAAAATTATCTTTCTGTAATGGTTCCTTTTTTGGAAGAAAAGCTCTTTTTCTGTAACGAATAATTGCTTGTTGTAACGAAAAACCACAATTTTTTTCAAAAATATTTATTTTTTCCAAAAAAACTTGACGAAGCCATTTTTCCTGTTTATAATAAAAAAAGTTTTGAAAAGTACGATAAAATGTTGCTGATGGGAAGAGTACATGAGGAAGAATCACTCAGAGAGCTGTCGGGTGCTGCGAGACAGTGTGTATCCCTTATGGAAGATCAGCCCGGAGAAACAGATGCGAAAGCCAGTGTGCGATAAGGTGATCAAATATAAATTGCCTGGCAGAGGGAAAGTAGTGTCTGACGGAGTGGTTCCCCGTTATCGGAGCTGGAGAGATGTCGCATTTTTTGCGAAAACAGGGTGGTACCGCGGATAGTCTGTTCGTCCCTTGCCGGGATGGATAGGCTTTTTTTATCTAATAAGGAAAATTCTCCGAGTTTCTATGTCGAACAGAAATTTCTGCGGAGCAATCGTTTTTTTTACATGGTACCGGTACATATGAAATTAATTGTGAAAACAAGCAGGAGGCGTCTAATGAAGGTTTACCGGAAGATTATGGATGTACTGACGATGATTGAGAACATTGTCCTGACACTGGCATTTGTTCTGATTCTGGGGCTGACATTCGGAAATGTTGTTGCTAGAAAGGTGTTCCAGCATTGGGGGCTATCTGATCGTGTTGTTTTAATGAAGAATCTGTTTCAGAACTATAATGGAAGGTATCTTGGAAATATTACAATTCTTTTGATTACACGGAGCATTCTGGCGAAAACCCTGATTCCTGCCTTTTGGATGACCTGGCTATTAAGAGAAATGGAAATCAGTGTGAGTAATCGTGGTAGAATATCTGAAAAAAGATTAGGCCGTTCGTATACTTTTATAAATGACAAAAAACATTGCTTTTTATTGTTGATAATTATCTTTTTGCTCGCAGCACTTCCACAGACGTTACTTGTACAGAGCTATGGATGGTTTGCTGCATTTGCTAACTTTGTGCCACCTGCTGTTTTATTCTTATGCTGGTTTAATCAGACAGATGATATTTATATAGGGGTTAGATCGGATGAAGTGGATCTAACCGGAGTTGGATTCAATTTCAAAAAAGCTATTGCTATATTTATGCTTGCCTTATGCACTCAGTTTTTTGCTGAAAATATAACTATTTTTGTTGTGCTGCATGTGCTTTGGATAATTGTTTATTCAACCGTTCGAAAAGGGAAATTATATTTCTCTCATTTAATTTATTTTATTGGGGCAATTACCGGTGCTATACTTATGTTCACAAATGGCGGTTACCATGGCGGGGTCAGCTTTAAATCGGTTAGTCTGTCAATTGCTGACATGTATTATCAGTTGCGCGATAAAATCATGGATCATTTATTTATTAATAATGTAGTGTTAAACATAACCTTCGCAGTTGTGATCGTTTGCTTGTTGATCCGGAAAGAAAAGTATTCCTGTTCGAAAATACAAGGCGATGGAAGAAAGCATTCATTATGGGATGCATTGATTGCTTTGAGTGTTTGGGGATATGCATGTTACTGCGTTTGGCATTCAATTTTTCCAGACTGGAAATTTATTTCAGATGAAGGAAAGAACAATTTTGTGGAATTGCTGTTTAGCGGACTCTTTTTTATATCCGTTTTGATTGCGATTTGGCGTACCGTTGATTCGTCTCGTCGAACTAGTTTTTGTATATTATATCTTTGCTCAATATTATCAGCAGCTCCTCTGATGGCAGCAAATCCAATCGGTGCCAGATGTTTTTATTTTAATTATGCTTTGCAGTGTCTTACAGTCCTTAAACTTATTGGTTTTTTGCTTGAAGGGGAAAAAATATCGATTTGGTATCCGACTCTTTTGATTTCGGCAGCACTTGCAGTGCTGGGAGGCACCTATCTTTTTGCATTTACAGCGAATGGTGCGACAGAACGAGCGCGGAGGCTACTAATCGAAGAAGCAGTAGAAAGCAAGGCAGAAGAGGTGATTCTTCCATACATGTCTTGTCCTTCCTGGTGCTATGTTTCAGAACCGATGAATGAAGAATGGCTGAAGTATTATAAAGATTTTTATGGAATTCCGGAGGAAATGACGGTGACATTTCAATAACCTATATTCTATTCTCGGGTATGTAAACGCCTGGCTTGAAATGCACAAATTACAGTGGTGGGTTCAGACAGACAAATCCAGGCTCCAGATATAAGCATCGAAGGTTATGGCATGTCCTGAAAAAGTCTGAAAATAATGGGATATTTGATTGACTTCTTCGACATTTGCGAAGAAGAATCTTGCGAAATGCTGGTTGAAGCAGTAGAAGAAGTATCAGAAGATGATGAGCCAGCGATAGTTCAAGATATAGAAGATGAGCCTGCTGCAATTGCTGATAGTGGGACTTGTGGAAAAAATGTAACATGGACTGTATCGGATGACGGTGTCCTTACGATTAGAGGGACTGGAGATATGTATGATTATGACTCTAACGGGGAAAGCCCATTTACTGGTTCTATTGAAACGATTATTATTGAGCCGGGTGTGACAAGCATTGGCGCTCATGCGTTTCAGTGTTATGGTGTCACATCAGTTACAGTTCCCTCCACTGTCACTAAAATTGGTGATTTTGCGTTTGAAGAGTGCAGCTGGCTGACAGATATTTCTTTATCGGAAGGTCTAGAAAGTATAGGTGATTATGCTTTTGTGCCTGCTTTCGCTTAAAAACTATTTCACTTCCAAGTACTGTTACGAGCATTGGAAAATATGCATTCTACAGTTGTGAGAGCTTGACTGGTAGTATTATCATACCGACAGGCGTAACAAAAATTGAAGAAAGAATGTTTGCTTATTGATATCAAGTTTCGAATTTCACTATACCGGATAGTGTTATAAGCATTGGAGATAAAGCATTTTATATATGTGAAGGATCTAAAAGTATCATAATTCCTAACAGCGTGCAAATTCCGGTCAAACTGAAAACGCTTTCCAAAGTAAACTGCGCACTCTTTCGTGGCAAACTGCGCACGTATTCCAGAGTGTCCAGAGCGCTGCCTCTTATGAGGCGTACCATGTCCCAAATGCCCTGTCAAGGGTACGCAGAACCATTTTTGATGCCCTTGACAGAACATCTGGGACATGGATATGGGTAATCAAGAGGCATATACCCAAGAAGTGCGCAGTTCAAAGTGCAATAACCGCGCAGGAAGACTGGAATGAATGCGCTATTTGATCGGAATTCCCGAAGACCAACATACAATGAAGTCAGGTTTGAGTGTTCATTTGACACATATTCAAGAAACGATCGCAGTGCTGTCAACCGCAGGTTACAGGTTTTGGGGCTTTTTCCTTTCGTATTTAAAAGCCAGTCCTGATATTCTTTTACTACGTCCTCTGAAAAGTGCTCAAAACAGATATTTTTTCTCTGTATCTTCTTCTCATCTTCCAGATAAGAAATGAACCCATTCAGTCCGTCTTTATAAGATAAGACTGTATGATGGCTTGCTTTTCGGATATCGGGAAGATAATGATATATAAACACCTGTGCTGAGTTCCAAAATATTCTGCTGTCCTTAAATATATCCTTTTTCATTCTGGCACCTCCGGGATGATATCATCGGAAGGTTCCGCCAGTTCCCCGTATGTTGTGTAAAAGTCAGGGACAAAATGAAAATAGTACAGCGTACTTTTGATTGACTGGTGCCCCATGTATCTCATCAAACAAGGAATCATTGCATTGACATCCAGTCCATCCGCAGCCCATCTGTTGATGTTCGTATATGCGAAATGATGACGGAAATCATATGCTCGTGGATAGTTGTCACCTGAGAACTCAGGATATGCCTGTTTCCAATAGCGCCGAAAATTCCCATGTACAAAGCCTTCGTTTAAATACGGTGTCTTCTGACCTGAAAAAAATATTCTCTTCCAGGGTAACTGGCGGAGATCCCTCGGTCATACGATTCGAGATAATCATTAAGTTCAGCGCTTATATATATACGGCGGCTCTTGGGACCTTTTGACTGCATTACATCCAGATATTTATTTTCGAAAGATACATTTTCGCACCGGAGCAGCCGAGCCTCCTTACATCTGAGCCCGCAGCAATACATGAGCCTGAACAAGGCTGGGATAATGATCTCTCTCCCTTTGTAACGAGTAAAAGGTTCAATGGAATCTACGCATTCAAAAAAATGCGGATTTCTTCTTCTGTAAAGAAATACGGTGGGTTCGGTGTCTCCTGTGCGGCAACCTTTGGCGGGATCAGATACGCTTCAATTCCTCTTCTTATTAAATATCTGGCAAACTCACGCATTACGCATACACTTTCGAAAAGTGCACTCGAACTTTTTTCTACCTGGACGAGGTATTTGTCTACAGCTTCTTTCTTCATTGGTTCCGAGAAACCGGCAGATTCTATAAAAGAAATATATTTTCCCAAATAACGCTCCTGGGTATCATAAACATATCCAAGGCTGCGCTTATATACAGTAAACTCATTAAAATATTCCCTTACTGTTTTTCCGTCATTCATGGTGCGCCTCCTTTGGGATGGGAAGCGTACAGGCTGCCATCATTTTCTCATCAGTTGCTAGGTAGCGCATTGTACTGTTTGGACTGTTATGTCCCAGCGCATCAGCAATGACAGGCAAGGGAACACCGTTGCGGAGCATTCTTGAAGCATAACTATGTCTTGTCATTCTGCTTCCGCTGATTCTTCCATCAGGCTCTACAGCTGCATCTTTCAAAATTTTACGGAAAACGTTGTAGATGCTGGCATGGTCAGCAAGCGGCCGGAACGGCGCAATTGAGCGCAAAAAAACATAGGGTGAATCCGAGGATGGTCGTTCCTCCAATAGATACGCCATCAAGGCGTTTCCAACACTGATTTGCAGGGGTATTCTTAAGGGTTCCCTGGTTTTTTCCTGCCGAATGTGGATAACGTCATGCGACCAGTCGATATCTTCTATTTTCAGTTTGCATATATCAACCGCCCTGAGTCCTGTTTCAAAAGCAATCAAAGCGATTGCCCGATCTCTTGATGACATTCCGCTGTTGACAAGGCATTTGTCAATCTTTTCATGTTCTTTTTCTGTATAAGAAGGGGTGATTCCATACTTTTTAGGCAAACGATCCGGTATTTCCGAATCGAACGCAGATATTTCAGTGAACATCCGGACAAATTTCCGCAATCCAGTGGCATGTGACCCAAGGCTTGTTGGCGTATAATGTTCCTGACAAACCAGCACCATAAAGAAGGTTATGTCACCACTTTTGACCTGTGACAATGAAACGAGCCCTTTGTCTTCAAGGTATGAAAGAAAATAAAAAACAAAACGAACATATCCGTCAATCGTATTCGGTTTCAATCCATCTTCAGCCAATGACGTCTTAAATTTTTCATAGCATAAACGTAGCTTTTCACTCTTAAGTTTTTTTGCAGGAAGCGGATGTGTAATACTCCAGTCGACAATTCCTTCATTAATGTACGACTCAATAAAATGTATACAACGTACATGATACAGATAGCGGGAATGACAATGGCCTTCGCCATTGCCACGATGATATGAATCATCCTGAATAAATTTGTCCGCTAATTCCCTGTCATACAACTCCTTTCCGAGGCTTGAGGCCATTTTTTTGAGCCTCCCAAAAATTCGCTCATACTGTCCAATTGTTCCTTCACTAAAACCTTCTGCTGCCAGTTGTTCGAAAATCTTCCCTACCAATTCTTCCAGTGGCATATTTTCTCTGTCGTTCATTGCTTACCTCCTTGTAATTATTCCTCTGTTACAAGCTAAGCATGACACAAGATACCAGAAAAGCCAAGAAAAACTATTCCGATATTTTTTGAAGAAAAGATCAGAAAGTCAGGAACATCTCAAATACTTCGGCATAGTTGAAATATCGGAATAGTCAAAGTAACAGGCATCGAACTTCCCATAGCGGACAATCAGCAGGTAGAAGGTATCTTCCACGATTGTTTCCTCCTGGTTGTCGTAAAACCGGGAATGGAGCAGATAACGGGAATGGTCATCGATCGCCGAGGACAGGTAAGTCTGTACCTTCGCGCCGTTTTTTCCAATGGGGAGTTTCGGCCCGTACTTGATGTCCCCCTGTACCAGCATCATCCGGTGAGGCTTGCAGAAACGTTTGGACGAGCTTTCACAGGCGTCCTGGTACATCCGCATATGCTCACTGCCGAACCCGGCTTTGTACAGATAGCGCTTCAGTGTAGAACGCTTCAAAACGCCAGGAGCTACCCGCCCTTCCAGCTCCAGGATCGTAATGATCTGGTTAACAGAACGTTCCGGGACTTCTTTGCGCAGGTGGATGGCTTCCTCCAGCAGACTGTCATAGTTAATGGGCAGGTTCTGGATACGCTGCTTTTTGCGGGGTGCGGGATGCAGCCCGGCGAACTGGCTTTCCCTGTAAGCCTTCTCATAACGGTACACAGAACGCAGGGAAATGTCATTGGCTGAGGCGATCTTCTTCCTCAACTGGAGCCTTTTGGCATCATCAAGCCCTTCATCCAGAAGAGGGGCAATTAACTGGAAGCGGCGCAGTGCTTCCTCTTCCTGCCACTTTTTGGCTGTGTTTTCATTTGTATTCATTGTTATCATAGCCTCCCTTTAGGGACTATGATACCGGAGTTGTCCGTGACAATCAAAACAAAGCAGGTGCATTAATGTACAGCGGACAGGGAACCGCCACTGTTGTAAATGATTCGCAGGGTGCGCTCCAGCCAGTCCTGAAAAGAATCGCGCATAGCATCCAGGAAAGACTGGGAAGTAAAGAGGGCATCTGTACCGAGACGGAGGAGCTCCTGGCCAGCCCGTCTCAAGGCACCCTCTATATTCGCCAGATTGGTGTTCAGCCAGGAAAGCCAGCACAGCATGGTCTCCATGCAAGGATAATCCTCAGCATCATCGTCTGCCGGAGTAACAACTCCGTCCAAAACGCCCGAAATTGTCTCAGCATCATAATGCTTATAGGGCACGAGGCAATCAGGAAGCTCATTATGATAAGTGCGGCAGTCCTTACAGCGCAGTCGGTGGATGAGAAGAGATGTTCTTTAATCCCGCCTTCCTTTCGTCGGATCCTCATCCGGGAATCCCTGTAACATAACTCACCACCACAGTATGGGCAGGGAGGCAGGGGAGCGTGATCTATCACGAGAAAAGCATTCAGTTGGGGCTTGTAGCAAAGCGTGTAATCTGATATAATGACCATGGTTTTAAACCAAGGGTCTCAGAGTACACGACTTTCCACGGAGGGTGCTCTGGGACTTTCTCTTTCTGTATATTTATCTAATGACAATATACAGGTCAATCCAGAGACACGCAAGCAGATCAATATGCAGTTAATTTAAGAGGTCAACAACAGTTAAAATCATAGGTGAAATCCAACTTAGAATCAACGATTTTTTTGTCTGAATTTATGGGTTCATTATAGTTTATCTCAGAAAGCTTGGGCAGAATCGATATAGACGCATATGGAGTGAGAGATGGAGGCGAAGAAAAGCCCTGAGTTCTCCGCTCAGGGCTAATTACAATTTTTATTTCGTGATCTTCACTTTCAACTTACTGCTCCATGCTGAATAATACGTCTTGCCATTGACAGTCTTGTATGTCCTAATGCGTACATAATAGGTGCTGCCTTTTTTCAGGCTGCTCAGCGTTTTAGTTGTACTCGATGCTCCGGATACTTTCTTTGTCTTGTTCCCGCTGGCAAACGTCTTGCTTGTTGAATACTGAATCTGATATCCGGTCACTTTCGTGACTTTCGTCCATTTCACTTTTGCCTTCTTGGATGAAGAGTTCTTCACGCTTGTAAGCGACGTTCCGGTCAGACGGACTGTTGTTGTTTCTGTTCCAGTTCCTTCTGTGCTTCCGGAGTACGGAACCACTTTATAGATGTATGTCGTGCCGTTTTTGCTCTTTACTTTTGTATCCGTATAGCTTACTGTCGAACTGCTAGTACATCGTACTTAAATAACGTGTGCAAATAATTAGATGGTGGTTTCATCCATCTTATACTTCCAATGATAGACTACTGGAGCATCATTCACCTGTTCCATATATTGATAGATGCGGTCGCTAAGTTCCTGCTTGCTTTCTACGCGAATGCCTTTAAGACATTGCTTGGTCAGCTTACTGAAGAAACTCTCTATCAGATTTAACCATGATCCATGTGTAGGTGTAAATACAAACTCAAACCGCCCAGGACGTGTATTGAGATACGCCTGAGTTTCCTTCGATGTATGCGCTGAATGATTATCAAGCACGAGTCGTATTGTGTCTTGCTCAGGATATATGGAATCGACTTTCTTTAGCCAGGTAATAAAGTCTGAGCTCTTGTGAGTTTCGCTAACAAGAGGAATAACTTTTCCTGTGAGCAGGTCAATACCCGCCAGCAATGACAATGTTCCAAGTCGCTTGTATTCATAATCTCTTGCCACTTTGCCATGTTTTTCCGTTGGTGGCAGATCGGGTGCGATGTTTTTGAGTGCCTGTATTCCGGGCTTCTCATCATAGGACACGGTCACAGTTTTGGGTTCATCCATATCTATAGTGATGTTCCCTTCTTCGTCGAAGCACATTTCGACCTGCTTATATACGACCAGTACGTCATGCATTTTTTATCAAAATCGGGATCTTTGCGAACAAGATAGTACTTCATCTTATTCGGTTTGATTTCATTATCCTCCAGTATGGCACGTACCGTGCTATGCGATATATTAGAAAGTCCCGGGTAACCTGCCTCATTACAATGGGTTCGAATATGTTTCTGAAGAGCGCGATAAGTCCAAAGCTCTTCTGCGTAACCTATTTCCTTAGGCTTCACACAGGCAATACTCGTAATCCAGGTTTTTTCGTCATCAGAGATGACATTAGGTTTTCCGCTTCTCGAAGAATCGTTCATCGCATAGTCAAAACCGGCTGCAGAGTACTTTGTAATGAACGTTGCAACAGTATTTCGATGAACACCTATTGTGGCGGCAATATCTGTGTTCGACATACCATCAGCACTGAGAAGAAGGATTTTTGCGCGCTGTACTTTGCGATATTCTTCAGTTTGAGAATTAGCGATTTTTTCAAGCTTAGTACGATCCTCGTCAGCGATAGTGATATTGCCCCATTTTTTATTACGACCCATGATGCATCTCCTCTTTCTATACGGATATGCAATCATTATATCATAGATGAATTATTTGCACAAGGATTTTAAAAACATTATACTAGGCTGCATAACTTTGCCGATACCAAAATTCTCCTCGAAATCTTTTAACGCATCCATTTTCGTAAAAACAACAGCAACGTCCTTGTCAATCAGCTTATTTGTTGAAATCCCACAACTCTGTCGAATATAATCCACCAATCCGTTTACCATATCCGTAGATGCGTTTGAATTATGTGAGGTCGTAGTAGACCAGTTCAATATATCTGGTGCATTTTTGCTCAGTTCTCTTGCAACACTTGGAAGCGCCAACGGATCAAATAATATAATCAACGATTTGGAACCATTGATATATCTACTGATTACCGGATTAATATGTTCACAATCTTCCCCCGCACCATCAAAAATTGTTAATGAATAGGAAGGTATTGTATTATTGGTCATCTTACTCCTGTCTTTAATACGCCACAGCTGCGGACGAGGTGCAATACCTGCAGATGTAGCCGGAACCGGCTGTCTTCTTACGTAAATATCCTCATCATTCTCCTGAAAGGTTTCCATGGTTGCTGTATCCATCGCAGACAACACCCATGGAGAATTTGTTGTCGATCGTAATTCGTGAAGCATTGTTGTCAAAAAATTCGTTTTTCCAGAACCAGTAATACCCAGAATGCTGAAGCGTAAATATTTTTTTGTATTCCAAAATATCTGACGGCAGTTTTTCTGTACAGTGTCCACATTCTCTGACGTTAAAAATACCTCCGCAACCACATTTCTGCACTTTATTAATTGGAATTTTACTCCATATCATTTCCTTTCCCGACTTCGGTGTGGGCGCCTCCGTTCCACAAATATTGCACCTCACGGTAATATCTTTACTATGCAGTTCTTTCAGGCAATAAGGGCAAAGAATATCTGGACGCAGCGGATTCGGTGGTGTTTGTATCTTTATCTGATTTAATGGGTTTATATTCATAGCTTTTTCCTCCATTCATTTAAAATCTATCAGGGGACATTCAAACTATTAATGTCGCCGATTGATAATTCATACTCCAACATATCTTCCTCGTTTAAGAAAAGACGAATAGCCGTTCCAGCTGGAATTCTCTTCCATATATCATCTGAAAAAACATGCGAATATACTCCGTTTTCATAATGATCCTTTTCTTCTGATAACTGTATTTTTTCTAAAATAACAATTTGCGGATCTCGCAACTTCATAGGAATGTGGCTATCCGCTCGATAAGCGACAATCAGCTCTGGAAATTCCCCCGTATCTGAACGAACCCTCAGGGAACAGTTCTGTGCTTTCGCACGGCCTTTCCAGAAAAGCCCCCATTCTCGTTCCCAGGAAAGACTATACGTAATTTTTGTCTTTGGCCGGTTACAAATCCGTTGTTTCGATGGTTCCGCATATACCAGACTACCATCTTTCATTTTATACTGACCAATAACAGAAAGGTATAAATCTGTCTTTGGCAGATGATTGAGAACAATCATCCCATCCTTATCATACTGTTCCAGCGTCACAGATTGCATACGATTCTGTTTTGCGTCATCAATAGTGGCCCATGGCGCGTTTTTTCCTGTTTTTTCTGCAATTCTGTAAAATATTCTTTCAAGGTAAGACGGCCGATTCGCAATCTGAACCCGCAGCCGATCGTTTTCTATCCGCGTTTCTCTTTTATCAATTTCACATTTTTCAATATTAGAAACAGGGACGAGCGCGCAAAGTATCATACTCGAGCCAGCCAGAGACAGAACCGCTAGTGTGCAAGCAGTATGATCTGGTATCATGAATTGCGCTTGCCTGGCATTACCAGACACCGTGGTATAATTGCGCCCATCTCCCAATATAGCTGACAGTTCCGATACAGAAAAAACCTGCCCAATCAGTTTAGGGTCTATCTCAGGAGAAACGCTCTGTATACGCACAGAACAGTTTACTACATCTGGAATCGTCCACCGAACCGTTACCTTTCTTTCCTCCACCGATGCTACAACATTCTCCACTGCTATCGGCGGAAGCTCCGGGGTCAGGCTGATCGTCACGCCTTTGCTATAACACACATCTTCCCCATACGAATACTTACACTGCAGACGATAACCATAAAGTGTACCATTCGTTACATTCGTATCATCATAGCCAGACATTGCCTGCTGTGCAATAATTGTGCACCTCGCGTCTGGTTTCTCAGCCGGAATTGTTCCAACGCTGCGCAAAATGCGAACTCCTATACAGTTTTGCGGCAAATTCCAACTGAAATGACATTCGCCATTTTCCGCTTTCGCATTTAAACTTTCTTTATTGATCTCCCCAAAAAATACGGTATCACAGACTGCTGCCTCAGAATAAACTCCTTTTCTTACTGCAAAAACTGCATATCCGTAACGAATTCCCGGCTGCACATCCGAATCTCTAAGTTCTAACTCATGCAAATCAGAAGCAAGAAGTATTCCATCTGTATGATTTCCAGGAATACCGCTTTCTTTGCGAACCACACTGTAAGCCACTCCCTTATCTCCGGCAGAATGCCAGGTCAGGGTACAGGACAGTCTTTCCTTTTGGGTAAAGGAATAGCAAAGATCTGTTGGTGTCCCCAATTTCAATACTGCCAGGGCATCAATCGCCGGCTGATAGTCTGCCACAATCTGAAGAACCTCCAGACAGGCATTCCCACGATCAGTAGCTGACAGACTGGCCGCAGGCATTTTCCGTTTCGCCTCATTTATTTTACTTTCGATTATTTTCTGTTTATCATTCAACTTCAATTTCGGGGCGGAACCGAGTAAGCTGCCAATCATTTTCTGTGCTTCGCAATATTTTCCCGCAGACATCAATACTTGCAGCTTGTCCAGCGATTCCTGATATTTTTCAGCTTCCCGCTCAATTCTCGCTTTTAGCGGTGCAATTTTTTTATTGCCCGGATAGGCATTCTCCGCATCCGCTAACTTTCGCTTTGCTTCCGTCAAGTCTAATTCATTAAACGCAGTCTCTGCATCACGCAGATACTCTTCAAAAAATTGCATTTCCGAAAGCCGGAATCCGCACGTACACCGATCTGCATTGGCAGGCACCTTATTGTGACATTGAGGACATTCCGTATAAAATGAAGCACCGCACACAGAGCACCTTCCCTTCTCTGCCTCCTCCCGCGTGCGGAAGCTTGCGGGCGTCTTACAAGTAGCACAGGTAACATGAATAAGTGCTTCTATGGGCTCATATGGGTCTCTTCCCAACCCAGCCTCACGGTTATACAATGCCAGAGCCTCATCATAATCCGGAAAGCTTTTCTGTATATTCCGAATACAGCTGTCCGCAAAAAGCGGATCTTTCTTAAACTCGTCCGGAGCAGCCTTTAACAATGCAAAAAATTCTTTCAGCTTTTCACGTTTCAACGACTCGTCATATTTGTCCTTATTCGTCTTATTTATAAATACCTGTGTCGATCCTGCCGAAAATAAATCATTTAATAAATGCCCCAAAGAACTCATATCTCCAGCCAGCTCATCATTCCCCCGCTTCATAATCGCGTGTAATTCTTCCACCCGCTTTTTTCGATAACTTTGAGAATCTGAAACCGTTCCTTTGTCATAAAAACAGGCTAGGTCATAAAGATTCTGCACGCTTGAACACCAAGGGTATTTAGGAACCTTCATAGATTGCAGCATTCTGATCTTTGAACAAACATCATTATAAATGGTAGCCGACAAAAAATAATCATCAATGGATATTTTTTTCTCTTCAGCTGCAATTTCCATCCTTTTTTTGTATACAGATTCTGGATCGTACTCTGAGCCAATCCCATTTTAGAACGGATATGATCAACCAGAGCATCTGTCACTTCCAATGTCCCAGTCTGTCCATAGGACATAATGTCAATCATCTGCTCCAATTGAGTGCTACGCTGTTTTTTCAATGCAAGCGCTTCCGCATTTCTTGTCTTATTCTCTTTCATACTTGCCTTCATGTCTTCGTATAAGGCAAGTTCTTCCTGAATCGCTTTTTGTTTTGTCTGATCGGAAGCATTGGCCAAAACCATTTCCAGGTTCTTTTTCCATTCTTCTATTGCCTTTTCAATCTTTCTCGTATTGGATTCTGGAGGATCAAAAGGCAAATTCAGCAATTCAAAATAATTTCGTCTTTCCATGGTTCATCTCCGCTATCGTATAAAACATTGCTAAAAGCCATTTGTCATTTCAAATAATTACGATTTTATTATTTCCTACCAAATCACCACTCCTCATCAGTTGCAGACCATGTTGCAACGAGAGCATTATCTTCCAGTTTTCCCCTTTTAATTTTAGCAGTTGTAGTTGCATTAATCTCCTGCGCTATTTTCCCAAAACTCTGTGTTAGTTCGCTCTGATCCACTAGCATAGCATCAATATCGCCAGAACTAATATCTCTAAGGAAGTTTTCATCCGCACTGCCGAATCCAATTCCTGCAATATCAATTCCAATTTTATGGCACCTCTGGGCTTTTTTTATTGCTCCATTCTGATCCTCCCATACGCCATCTGCGAGGACTAAGCCAATTCTTCGTCCTTGTGACTTTTTAAGCAAAGAGAATATGTCATCAAATGGTTGTCCCTCATTACATACCCCCGTCATGCATTCCTCAATTAATTGAATTGAACTTTTACACTTTTCCAAATTATCAGTAAGTGGCTGAATAATTTTCGAATTATCAGAAACCGCAATTATTCCAATCTTTACATTCCCCGGATAGTCTTCAAATTGATCCACAAAATGGCACATAGCATTCTTTGCGTCTTCAAGCGGTTGCCCTGACATACTACCCGAAACATCTACTGCCATCACTACAGCCAACGGCTCCGCTACCGCTTTCATTTCCTCCGGATCCACAGGACGCCCATATTTACTCATGTCTGCTGGTACTGCTTCTTCACGAATGGGCAAATCTACTGTTTCTTTCCCCTGGCGAGCCTGCACATGTACCATCCCATTGATATCGTAGCTATACTGAATTTTTATAACCGTGGGGTTATCTGCCCGGTCATGTCGAATCCCGGAGACGACGTATTTTCCAATAATTTCACTTTCCAACGGAGCCTTAGTTCCCTGTAACACATAAACCTCGACCTCATTATCTCCTTGTGCGGAAGTATAGTAGTGAAAAGCTTCTGCACATTTAACCGGAATCTTCTGATTTGCTGGTACAATGGTTTTGTTAATGTATCGTGACCCATCTGCGCTGACTGCAATCACCCCCATCGCATGTGCCACTACATCAACCGAATGAATGCTAAGAGCGTTATTTAACTTTCTCTCCTTTCCAACTATTCCACGGGAAAAAGAGGATTCCGGCGACTGCCGATTCTCCGTCTGTTTTTTTCGGAATCGGAAAGATTGAGTCTCCTCCAAATCCTCCTCTGGCTTCGCCTGCGCCATCGAAAGGACATGATACTGTGGCAATGGAAGGTGTACCTGAATTGCCGCCCCAAGAGCAACTGCTTCGTCCGGGTTCACCTGTGCTAATGGCTTATGGCCGCTCAAATCCGTCAGATATTTCGAAACCTGGCGCATGCGGGTGGAGCCACCCACCAAAAGAATATCTGTCACATCCCGCCACCCGATTGAAAGCCCCCGCAACAGGTTCTCACAGAGCATCCCCGTCTTTTCAAGCAAATCTTTTGTGTTCTGTTCAAACTCCTCCAGAGAAAGTGTCGTAGCATATGAACCATACTCTGGCAGATTCATACGGACATTTGCCGTATTCTTACTTGTCAACTGCTTTTTGATATTCTCTGCGCTCTGCATCACCACATGGTGAATCTCAGGTTCGTCCGAAACTGAATAGCCCGTCTCTTCCACTATTTTATCTTCAACCATAGAGATAATTCGGGCATCCCAATCTTTTCCGCCTAAGGTATGATCCCCCGTTGTCTGCAAAGATTCCATCCGATTATTCTTCTTCATCTGAATCAGCGTGACATCAAAGGTTCCACCGCCAAGATCATACACCAGCACCCGCGCATTTTCCCGCCAATGATCCACACCATAATTCATGGCTGCCGCCGTCGGTTCATTGATGAGCTGGCGAATTCTCAGTCCAGCCTTTTTTGCCGCCCGCATAGTAGCCTGACGTTCCTTGTGATAAAAGTAAGCCGGAACTGTGACCACAGCTTCCTCTATCGTTTGCCCTGTGACAACCTCTGCTTCTTCTTTCAGATAACGCAGTAAAATCGCGGACAACTCCTCCGCAGTATAATCTGTTCCATAAAAAGAACAGTAAGTATCCGTACTTCCCATACGGCGCTTAAATACGGAAGTACAGCCGTATTCCCCAGCCTCAAATGCTTCTTTCGCTTCCGAACCGACAACCAATTCTCCATCCTCTGTAAATTGGATCACCGAAGGAGTAATTTTTTCTCCTGAAGTATTGGGGATAATTACTGGATTCCCTGTTCTCTCATCAATTTTTGCCACAGCCGAAAAAGTGGTACCAAGGTCAATTCCTACTTTTAATCCCATTTTATTCTCCTTACGCTGTCCTGGTCATTGAAACAAATGCCTCAAAAACCATGAACACGCATTATCACAGATTTTATAATTTTTTTCCCAAACGTGTTCTATTCTCCAGAAACATCTACCAAATTCACTGCGCTCTTTTCAAAATCAACATCGGAATCCATCCGTAATACCGTCTCTACGCTCTCTCCAGTATCTGCATTCATTGCTTTCACATATACCCCAATAGCGTCAACCTGAAATGTCGTTTCTATCGGCGTTCTCGTAGTAGAATGCGGTGGGAGCTGTAACTCCAATTCTCCAAGCAATTTTACATTTAATGACGGATCTGTATACTGAGGCTCCCCCGCCACATCAACGCACGGTATTAAACTATCATCCATAGACATACTCTCAAATACGCTAAGTACGACACTTTCTTGATCATCATTCGCCGGATAATATGTCTTCACTATTCTAGCTGGCATTTTTTCACCCATTTTAATAATATTATCAATTACATATTCTCTCGAGTCATCTAATATACCCGGTCCAAATGAACGAGGTGTCTGGTCTTCTACCACAAAACTAGCGGCCAATCCATGAAATACTTTCTTCTTTGGTTTCTCAGGTATTTCTGAGCCTTGAACATCTAACCCTGCATTGTCTGGAAAATCATCCAAATTTTCTTCCATTTCCGCAGCAGCCATTTCCTCCTCTACTAACATACTCGCGTATATCGCAGCCCCCTTCGCAACAGCACGGTCAGGATCCTCTATCTGAACTTTGCCTGGAAAGCGATTTTCCACCGCCTCTCTTATCATAGGCATAAAGGTAGATCCACCAACCAACAATACCGTATCAATCTCTATATTCCCTGCTTTTTTCAAGGTCGTTTCAACATAATCCATCGTCTGTTTCACTTTATCTGCTGTCAGTGCCTCAAACTCTTCTCGGGTAATTGTAACTGCGGTCGGGTTTCCATTGACGCTGACTCTTATTTTAGCAGATTGTGTATTGCTCAGTTTTTTCTTAGTCGGCTCCACTTTACTGCGAATTTCCTGACGCGTCTCAGCATCAACATCCTCTGGACAAATTCCGTTATCGTCACAACAGGTGTCTAGAATATAGTTAAACAATTTATCATCCCAGTCTTTTCCACCCAACTGATCATTTCCGCCTGTTGTTACAACCGTCATTTTCTGAACTTCACATGCCTGTTCATTTATCTCAAGCCCCATCTGCATAATAGTTACATCGAATGTACCTCCGCCAAGATCATAAACCAAAATTGTGCGTTCCTCCTGAAACTGACGGGCGCAGTAGCTTAATGCCGCCGCGGTCGGCTCATTGATCAGATTCAAAACATTCAGGCCTGCCAGTTCACCCGCCTGTCTGGTAGCATTACGCTCCTCCAGTCCAAAATAAGCCGGACAGGTAATTACCGCATCTTCTACCGTATCCCCCTGTTCCTCAACCATCTGTATTAAGCGCTTCAAAATCAATGCGCTAATCTCAATCGGTGTATATATCTTCCCATCAAATTCATACGTGCGCCCATTCTTTTTCCCTATTTCACGCTTCACAAATTGTACTACCCTGTCACCATCCGTTTCAATCATATCTTTGGCGGCATTGCCAACGACAATATTATCCTGGCTTTCGAAAAAAAGCGCAGACGCGAGTGTATCACTAGCATCAGCCTGGTTACGAATCACCTCTGGATTGCCATTCTGGTCAAGTCGTGCAATGCAGGAATAAGTTGTTCCTAAGTCAATTCCATATGTACTCATTTTAGATTTCTCCTTCATTTTTCATTGTATTTTTATTATTTTCCAGGTTCGGTTCCGGCTTTGCTGATGGGTCGTAAACGTACACATCGACATATTCCGGTGTAAGAACCAGATTTTCTTTTGCCACACCAGGCCTCCGGCTTGCTGCTATATGATTGTGCATGCCTTCCTCGTGAGTAGGAATCTTATCAATTATCTTTGTAAACCTTGCTCTTCGCACTTCTCCAGCCTCACTCCTGAAAATCTCCGCACCATATTCCAAAAGCAAATCCTCCAGTTGTTCAAACATCATATTCAAGCTTTTCCAGGACTGTTCTGAAAGGGACTCTTCCTGTGGCAATTCCAACAACTTTTTATGCCCTGCATAAATATCTGCAAGTTCCTTCAAAATCGGAGTAAACTGCTCACCAGCCTGCTGCATTTTCAATGCATCCAGATCCTGCTGCATTCCCTGACGAACCTGAACCTGAAAGTTTGCATTCTGCCGCAGGGTATTTGTAAGCTGTCTATCATTACGATCTTGTTTTTCCATAACCTCCCTGGTCGCCGTTTCCACACCGGTAAGCTTTTCTAAAATAACCGCATCCGGCCTGGATGAACTACGAATATCCCCTCTTAAGAACCTCACTTCCTCTGACAACAATTCTACTTGTTTCTCCATCGCCTGCAAAAGATTGTTTGTCTGCTCCCACTCCTGTTGTCCGATCAAGAATGATTTATCCACTAAACTATCCTCAGCCGATATCGTGCGCACCTCATCAGACACTGTTTGTTCTGAAAAAGTTGACTCTTTCCTTAACGGTTCCTCCGCTTCTGATTTTGGTTCTTCACAATAGTCAAGATTTACAAGATTGTCTTCCAAATCTTCCTGCCCAATCTTCGTTTTCTCCTTCAAACTGCCCTTCTGATCGTCAGAAGTTGACGAAAGAGGGACCGTCTCAGAAGATTGCTTAGAAGAAACCGTATCCGAAGACATCTCTCGTTTCAAAAACTCACTAAGCGCCATATTGTTCTCCTCTTCTTTATCTAACTTTTCCCTGTAAAATTGATTTCTACGAGAAAATCATCCCTCCAAGATCTTTATCTGCCATCGGCAGCAGCCATTCAACAGCATCCATTACGCCCCATGGGGAATAAGCCGTGCCGTCTTTTGAATGTCCAATCGCGCTGACAGGAAAGTAATGAACATTAGTAAACCATCCATCTAAGTCATTCACAATAGCTGTCATTTCAATATCTGTCAAAAACTTCCTACATAGTTCGTCACGAGCCTGTTCATAATTCAGATATATCCCACCTTTCATAGCATCCGCTATCTTATCCTGTCCAATTACAGCTTTTACTTCTTCTGCATCTGCTTTCGCAATCAGTACAGCAACTGGCGTGTCTTTCCGTCTGTTTGCATCCAAGTATTCCGCCCCCATCAGGTAATTAATAAAATTATTCACAACCTTTTCCGCAGGCATATCACTGAAATCCGAAAGATCTTCTCCCTTATCCAGGCGATTTGCTC
>Ga0192269_1036_pt1 | contig 24730 bp, 17 predicted proteins | sample Koala_Koa24_B3_FD_131258 | JGI IMG/M metagenome (GOLD analysis project Ga0192269, IMG submission 131258) | Enriched cells from koala feces incubated with labeled cellulose particles, San Francisco Zoo, California, United States - Koala_Koa2-4_B3 ... | reverse complement strand
CTTCTTACAAACATCATTGATTCAAACTCCACTGTTAATACAATAAACCTATGTAAAATATAACCTAAGAAAATACCTAAGAAAGAACCAATCACACTTAAGATAATATTTTCTCTAAAAATATAATCATAAACTTCTTTTCTCCTAAAGCCTAATACCTTAATAGTAGCAATTTCACTTTTTCTTTCCTGGATATTAATATTCGTTAAATTATATAAAACTATAAAATTCAATGCTCCAGCACAAGCTGTTAAAATAACAGTTATAATATCAAGACTTGACATTTGCTCAGCAAATTCACTTCCTGATTCACTTAAATAAGATAAATTACCATAGCTATGTTCGCTCATATAATTTTCTAAGCTTGTTTTATCAGATTGATCCGTTGTTTTCATATTTAAGAAACCGTGATTGATAATAAGATCAGATGACGTTAAATCCTCATAATTTGATGAATAATTTTCCATAATAGCTTCAACTTTTACATTATAGGTCATATCATCGACTTCAAGATCAAATGTATCCCCTACCTCAACATCTAATAATTCGGCTGTTTTCTGTGATAAAACAACACCATCGTCATTTAAAGATATTTTATTGCCTGTCTTATAATCTTTAAAATTAACAAAATTTGAAATATTATCTAATGATTGATAAACAATCATTGTTGCATAAAGATCTTCTTTATTCTTTAAAACATTGGCACTTTGTTCATAAACATATTCTACATTTGTAACTTCAGATCGTTCCAATAGATTTGTCGCATACTTTTTGGAATCAGCAACGCTAATATCATCCTCTAAACGAATATCAGCATCGTACATTAATATTTCGCCATATTGACGATCAATAATTTCACTAACTGAATATTTAATACCAAATCCCGTAATGATCAAAGCCGTACATCCAGCAATACCTATAACAGACATAAAGAATCTTTGCTTATATCTAAAGATATTACGCATTGTGACTTTTTGATTGAGACTTAATCGTTTCCAGATAAAAGTTACTTTTTCTAAGAAAATACGTTTTCCAAGCTTTGGTGCCTTCGGTCTCATTAAGATTGCAGGCATCAGATTGAGTTCTCTTATTGATACATATAATGTTGCAAGCATAACTACAAATACTGATATAAAGATAGCCTGTAAAGTAATAATATAAGCTTGTTGAATGACAATTGACGATTCTATTTGAAACATCATTAAATGGTAAAGATACCAGATAATACGTGTAAATATTTGATTTCCTGATAATATACCAATAACACATGCAATAGAAGTAGCTAATAAAACATATACAACATATTGCATGATAACATCAACTTTAGAATAACCTAATGCACGCAATGTTCCATTTTGGCTTCTTTGTTCTTCAACCATACGAGTCATAGTTGTAAGTGATACTAAAGCTGATATCAAAAAGAAAATAAGTGGAAAAACTGCAGCTATAGCTTCAATGGCATCAACATTGGCATCAAAAGAGACCAATCCTGCATTTTCATCTCTTGTAAGTGTATAAACCTTACCTTTAGGTATTTCATCAATTTGAGCTTGAGCTTCATCTAATTGAGTTTTTGCTTCTTCAAGCTGGGCAGCAGCTTCTTCTAATTGACTGTTACCTTGAAGTTCTTGTAAGGTCAATTCATTTTCTGCGTTTTCTACCTGTAATTTAGCATTTTGAATCTGCAATCCTGCTTCAATTAATTGCGTCATACCATCCATAGAAGTGCTGAGTTCATCAATCATCTCATTGACACTTGTTATTTGTTCATCTACACTATTAAGTATTTCATTTATATCTGAAGATGAAGTGACTGTTGTGGTTTCTTGAATTATTTGATTGGCTGCTTCATTAATCGCATCACTATCAACTTCGTCACCTTGAACAGCTGCAATAATCTTATTTGCTTGTTCAATAATAGCATCACTATCAATACTAGAAGTTGAATCTGAAGCTTGATCAATAATAGATTGAGCTTGCTGTAAAATAGCGTCAGTATCTATAGATGTTTCGTCACTTGCAGATTCAATAATTTGATTAGCACTACTGATAATAGAAGTTGTTGTAGACGTATCATAATTATCTAGCTGGTTTTGTAGATCAGTGAGCTGTTTTTGTAATTCTGTCATAGTTTCCTGTATAGTTTCTATTGAATCACCCATCTCATCACTAACCGTAGATAAGCCTTCTAAATAGGCAATTTCATTTTCAGCTAATGTTATTTTCGTATTGGTGAGTTCTATTTTAGCTTCTAATATTTGTTCATCAAAAGTTTCATTAGATGCTGTATATTCTTCATAACCTTCATTATATTCAGCTGTAGCATCATCTAATTGTTGTTGGGCATCACTTGTCAACTCTTCATACAAATCACCAATACGTAAAGATAATGTAGACTTAATCTTTGTATTAACTTCTTCAATATAATCCATATAGTCATCATCAAAAACATTATAATCACTCGCACCTTCAACAACGACACATATTTGATTATATAAAACATCTTCATCTCTTAATTCGTATAAACTATCAGAAATAGCTAAAAATTCATTATCTTCAGTTAATATTTCAATAAAACCACTATTGGTTCCATCTCCTAATGTATTTGTTCCTCTTTCAGTTTTAGCAACATATCTAACATCATCTATAATACCAACAACTATAAAGTCTTTTTCTCCATAATCACTAGTTAATGTAATCTCATCACCAACATTTAACCCAGATTTATGTAGTTCATTATCAATCAGACATTCATCTGAAGCACTTGGATAATTTCCATCCAATAATTCTGGAGCATTTACCATTGTTTCACTATAGCTTTCATTTGTATAAACTGTCACACCTGATAACTTATTATCTATAAGTGTTTGAGCATCAAATTGGTTACCATAAGATATTGCTTCAATGCCTTCTATATCATTTAGTGCATCCAAATCATCCTGTGAAAAACCAAGTGACGCAATATATATCAAATCAGAATATTGATGACTATCCAAATAATTATCCATTGTCAAAGCCATTGTGCCTGGTGTATTTCGTAACCCTGAATAAAAGGCCGCACCAAGAAGTACAATTGCAAAAATCGATAGGAATCGTGCTTTCGATGTTGAAATCGATTTCCTAAGATTTTTCCAATAGGCACGTTTATTTCTTTTTACCATTCAATATCCTCTATTGGTGTTGGATTGTCATTAAGTTCCATTTGATAAACTTTACCACTTCTTAAATGTATCACGCGATCTGCCATTGGTGCTAAGGCAGAATTATGTGTTATAACGATAACAGTCATTTGATATGTTTCACACATTTCTCTTAATAATGCCAAAATAGATTTTCCTGTTTTATAATCCAATGCTCCTGTTGGTTCATCGCAAAGCAACAATTTTGGATTCTTGGCAATAGCCCTTGCGATTGCAACACGCTGTTGTTCCCCACCCGAAAGCTGTGAAGGAAAGTTCGACATTCTTTCCCCCAACCCAACTCGTTCTAAAACATTTTGAGCATCTAAAGGGTTTTTACATATTTGAGTTGCAATTTCAACATTTTCTAAAGCTGTAAGATTTTGGACCAAATTATAAAACTGAAAAACAAAACCAATATCATCACGACGATATTCAGTTAATTTTTTTTCATCATATCTTGAAATATTTTCCCCATCTACAATAATTGATCCACTAGTTGGAGAATCCATACCACCAAGTATATTTAATATTGTTGTCTTACCAGCTCCAGAAGCTCCAACAATAACCACAAATTCTCCTTTGTTCACTTCAAAATCAACGCCATCACTGGCATTAATTGTAATATCTCCCATCGTATAGCTTTTCACAATATTTTTAAATTCTATTAGCACATTACTCATTGACAATCACCTCATATACTAATATTAATATAACATAATTAACATTGGATGAACACATTTTGACACTTTAAAAATTGATTTCACATTATTTTATGACAATATCTTCTAAACTTCGTTTTGGTACATAATGCGTATTATTTTCATCGCGATAATATTTTGTGTCACCATCTTCTACATCACATAATACAATATTTTCTTTTGGTTTACCAATTGCCAAAACAAGATGGATATCAATATTTTTTGGTAATTCCAATAATTCCTTTAATTTATCTTTTTGAAAACTGCCAATCATCAATCCACCTAAACCTTTTTCACAAGCCATTAAAAGCATCATTTGTCCAACAATTCCTGCATCTCTAGAAAAAGTATTTATACTCTTATGAATCGTTAAATCTTGACATATAATGATGAAACCAGTTGGATGCGTACCCTCAAAAGGTAAATGAAGTTCAGGCAATGAACCTCCCCATTTTGTTAATTGTAGAATAGCTTCTACTTTATCTTTTTGATAAGCTATATAATATTTTAATGGCTGTTTGTTCATACTGGATGGACAATAACGTGTAATATCTACCAATTCTTCTAAATCTTCCTTAGACAATACATACGATTCATCATAGCCACGATAACTGCGACTTTTCATTACTAATTCTTTGATCATATTTTTTCCTCCGTATGTCAATACTATATCACATTTTTATAAAATGAAAACATATCACATAAAATTAGGGTATAATAGTTGCATTATTGATAAAGGATAAAAATATAGCGCCAGGACTCTATGAGTTGACGAGGGCCAGATTTATCGAAAAATTCGGCGGATGATCTGGAGGTATGATGCTACCTAAACGATGAGCAAAAATAATAAGTGATTATTAAACAAATATCATCAGGCATAACTTCATCAATAATAAATACAATTGAATATATGGAGGTATGTTTTTATGTGTGGAATTACAGCGTATTGCGGTAAGGATTTAGCGTTGCCTTTTTTACTCCAAGGTTTAAATAAGCTTGAGTATCGTGGCTATGATAGCGCAGGTGTGACATTGCTAGAAGAAAGTGGCTTGATTACAGTAAAGTGTCAAGGAAGATTAAAAAATCTTGAAGAAAAGCTTGCTGATTATATTTTAAAAGGACACATTGGTATAGGCCATACACGTTGGGCAACTCATGGTGTTCCTTCTAATCTGAATTCTCATCCTCATAGTAATGATGACGAAACGATTTCACTGGTGCATAATGGAATTATTGAAAATTATCGTGAACTCAAAGAAGAGTTAATCGATAAGGGTTATCATTTCCATTCGGAAACTGATAGTGAAGTTGTTGTTATGCTTTTGGATTATTACTATAATGGTGATTTGTTTGTAGCTACTAAAAAAGTATTAGCTCGTATTGAAGGTAGTTATGCATTATGTATTGTTTCAACATTGGAGCCTGATAAGATTATAGTTGCTAGAAAAGATAGTCCGTTGGTTATTGGTAAAGCTGATGGTGCTTACGTAGCAGCCAGTGATATTCCTGCCTTGTTAGAATATACTAAGGATGTTTATTTTCTCAATGATTACGAAATGGCTGTATTAGAAAAAGATGCTATTCATTTTTATACTCATGATGGAAAAGCTATTGATAAAGAATCCAATACAATTCCTTATGATATTGAAGCAGCAAAAAAAGATGGCTATGATCATTTTATGTTAAAAGAAATCTATGAACAACCTCATGTTATTAATGAAACATTAAGGGGTAGAATTATTAATGATACCATTATATTAGATGAGTTGAATGATATTGATTTTAAGAAATTTAATAAGGTTTATTACGTGGCGTGTGGTACTGCATATCATGCATCTTTATGTGGATCACAAGTATTAGAAAGAGTAACAAAATTACCTGTCATTGCGACTGTCGCAAGTGAATTTAGATATAATGATCCTATTGTTGATGAACAAACATTGGCTATCTTTGTTTCCCAATCTGGTGAAACAGCAGATACTTTAGCTGCCCTTCGTTTGGCGAAAAGCAAGGGGGCAACAATAATTGCGATTGCCAATGTTTTAGGTAGTACTATTTCACGTGATGCTGCTTATGTTTTATATACATGTGCTGGCCCTGAAATTGCCGTTGCTTCAACCAAAGCTTATACAACACAACTTGTATTATTAATATTATTGGCTTATTATGTTGCTCAAAGATTGAATATTCAAATAGATATGGAACTTATCCATGAATTGGATAGTATTCCTGATTATGTTTCAAAGCTATTAGATGATCATGAGATATATGCTTCATGGGCTAAAATGCTTGAAAATCTACATGATACTTATTTTATTGGTCGTAGCTTAGATTATGCCAGTGTCTTAGAAGGTGCTTTAAAGCTAAAAGAAGTTTCTTACGTCCATGCTGATGCTTATGTAGCAGGAGAATTAAAACATGGTCCAATTGCCTTGATTGAGCCAGGTTCTGTCGTGATTGCCGTGGCAACTCAACCACATATTGCAGCAAAAACAATTAGTAATATTCAGGAAACGATTGCTAGAGGAGCAAGGGTTATCCTACTGACAACTGAAGGTGAAGAAGTTAAAAATGTTGAAAATACTTACTACTTACCTCAAGTATCCCCTACTTTACAATCTATATTGGTTGCTATACCATTACAATTATTAGCTTACTATACAGCTTGTATTAAGGGCTGTGATGTTGATAAACCTAGAAATCTTGCAAAATCTGTTACTGTTGAATAAGGGAATTCAAGTGAATTCCTTTTTTGATGATAAAAAGATGTGCATAATGCACATCTCATTCATTAATAAGTGGGATATAACGTTTTAAGGCATCCTGCCATGAAGGTAAACGTTTAAAACCATGTTTATCTAATTGTGTTTTATTCATACGTGAGTTAGATGGACGTTTGGCTTTTGATGGAAAAGCATCAGATGATACTGGATTCACTTTGACATTCATCCCTGCAATACGATAAATTTCTTTAGTGAATTCATACCACGAACAATAACCTTCATTAGTTGCATGATAAATACCATATTCCTGTGTTTGGATCATATCCACACAGAGTTTAGCCAAATCATATGTATATGTAGGAGAACCAATTTGATCATTGACAACATTGACTTCTCCTTTTTCCTTGCCCAAACGAAGCATTGTTTTAACAAAGTTTTTGCCATTGACACCAAATACCCACGAAATACGAATAATAAAGTATTTTTGCAGTTTTTTAACTTCTACTTCACCTTCATATTTGGTTAATCCATAGACATTTAATGGTTGCGCTTCTCCATATTCATCCCAAGGTGTTTCCCCTTGTCCATTAAAGATATAATCTGTAGAAAAATACATCAAAGGTAAATTAAGTTTTTGACATACTTTAACAATATGAGCCGTACCATCTTTGTTGACTTTACGGCATTGGTCAACTTCATCTTCAGCTAAATCCACAGCTGTCCATGCTGCACAATGAATAATAGCATCAACATGTGCTTGTGTGATACATGTATTGACTGATGTCTCATCAGTAATATCCATATCATCTATATCTACACCAACAGCTTCAATATTTACTTCTTTTAATGCTTTGACAATATCATATCCTAATTGTCCCTTTACTCCTGTTACCAATATTCTCATTGACTGACTCTTCCTTTATCAACATACATTTTTTGGAAATAGTTTTGATACTCACCAGATAAGATATTTTGCCACCATTCCTTATTGTTTAAATACCAATCAATAGTTTGCTTTATACCTGTATCAAAGTTGTACTTTGGTTTCCATCCTAATTCATTTTCTAGTTTTGCAGGATCAATTGCATAACGTCTATCATGACCTTTTCTATCAGTTACAAATTGTATAAGACTTTCAGGTTTATCCAATGCTTTTAAAATAGTTTTCACAACTTCTAAATTGGTTCTTTCATTATGTCCCCCAACATTATAAACTTCTCCAACTCTTCCCTTTCTCACAATTAAATCAATAGCTACACAATGATCATATACATGAAGCCAATCTCTAACATTTGCCCCATCACCATAAACAGGCAATGATTCATCAGCTAATGCTCTTGATATCATTAATGGTATCAATTTTTCAGGAAAATGATAGGGTCCATAATTATTGCTGCAACGACTAATAGTAACTGGTAACCCATAAGTACGATAATAAGCCAAAACGAACAAATCAGCTGAAGCTTTAGAAGAACTATAGGGACTAGACGTATGAAGTGGCGTGGTTTCGCTAAAAAACAAATCTGGTCTATCTAATGGCAAATCACCATAGACTTCATCAGTCGATACTTGATGATATCTTTTGATACCATATTGATTACATGCATCCAATAAAGTTGTTGTTCCCATAACATTCGTTCTCACAAAACTTTCAGGATCTTCAATACTTCTATCAACATGACTTTCAGCTGCAAAGTTAATCACAATATCAAACTTTTCTTTTTCAAATAAGTCAAAAATAAACTTTCTATCTGCTATATCTCCTTTTACAAATTTGTAATTAGGCTTCCCTTCAACTGGTTTACAAGTCTCTAAATTACCTGCATATGTTAATAAATCCAAATTGACTATCATATCCTCTGGATATTTATTCACCATATAATGGACAAAATTACCACCAATAAAACCAGCACCACCGGTTACTAATATTTTCATGACATACCTCCATAAACAAATTGATTATTAGAATTCTCTAAAGTTGGACCCAATTGATCCTTCTCACTTAAAACAGGTTCAATTCCATTCAATAAGCTGCCCCAATCAACATTAACTGTAGGATCATCATAACGCATCCCACCTTCAGATTCTTTATTATAAACGCTATCAACTTTATAGCGAAATTCAACATCATCACTTAATGTTAAAAATCCATGTGCAAAACCTCTAGGAATAAAAATTTGTCGATGATTCTCTGCACTTAATTCGACTGATACCCACTCTCCATAAGTTGGACTACCCCTTCGTATATCCACAGCCACATCGATAACTTTACCTTTACTACATGATACTAGCTTTGCTTGGGCATAAGGGGGATTTTGCCAATGTAATCCTCTTAATGTTCCTTTTTGTGCACTAAAAGACATATTATCCTGAACAAATTCACAAGTTATACCGAGTTTTTCATATTTGGGCTTATTATATGTTTCACTAAAATAACCTCGATGATCACCAAAAACATCTGTCTCTATAATCAATACACCTGGTATTTTTGTTTCTATTACTTTCATTAATCCAGATACTTCCCTTCTAAAACATCTTTTAAATATTTACCATATTGATTCTTACTATATAGTTCTATAGCTTTGATTAAATCATCTTGAGTAATCCAATGATTTAAATAAGCAATTTCCTCCAGACACGCTACTTTTCTATGTGAATGCGTTTCAATCGTTTTAACAAAGTTAGTCGCATCAACCAATGATTCATGCGTACCAGTATCGAGCCATGTAAAACCTTGACCAAGTAATGTTACTTCTAAATTTCCATTTTCTAGATAAATACGATTTAAATCCGTAATCTCATATTCCCCTCTTGCGCTTGGCTTAATACTTTTCGCATATTCAACCACATTTTCATCATAGAAATAAAGCCCTGTTACTGCATAATTAGATTTTGGTTCACGAGGTTTTTCCTCAATTGAAATAGCTTTTCCATCACTATCAAACTCTACAACTCCGAATCTCTCAGGATCATCTACATAATAGCCGAAAACAGTCGCACCCATTTTCTTATTTGCTGCTTGTTTTAAACGTTTTGCCAAACCATGACCATGGAATATATTATCACCTAAAATCATCGCACAACTATCACCATCAATAAATTCTTCTCCTAATATAAAAGCCTGTGCTAATCCATCAGGAGATGGTTGTACCTTATAAGATAAATGAATACCAAATTGATGCCCATCATTCAATAATTCCTGAAAACGTGGCGTATCCTCAGGTGTTGATATAATTAAGATATCCTTAATTCCTGCATTCATTAAAATACTTAATGGATAATAAATCATAGGTTTATCGTATATAGGTAATAATTGTTTACTTGTGACTTGCGTAAGTGGATATAATCTTGTTCCACTACCACCTGCTAAAATAATGCCTTTCATGTCAATCCTCCTTAGATACATAAAATATAAACCATGACGTTACGTAATGGTCAACATTATTTTTCACAAATAAATAGGCCAGCATCTTTCGTAATATGCATCGGTTTTTTTATCTTTCTATCTACATATTTTTCAAATCTAGGATAATCTTTTAAAATGTATTCACTTTGATTTCCATGACATGATAATATATATTGAATGATGTCTTGAGAACTATCTACTAATAAATAATCATCGTAATGTTTCATATCAATTTTATTAAAATAAAGATGTAATATATCATAACCATTTTCTAAACCAAAAATATCATATAATGAAACATTGGATAAAGTTATCTTGGTATCATATTCTTTAACTAATTCAGTTATCTCTTTCATATGTTTCATACCATAAGTACTGGCAAATAACTTTCCCCTTGGTTTTAATACTCTTTTGATTTCTTTTAATGCTTGAGACAGATCAGAAACATAGAATAACACATGATTCGCAATCACGATATCAAATGTTTCATCGCTCAAAGATATTTGTTGAGCATCAAAACATTGATACGTAATATTATCAATATGCGATAAATTTTTTAAAGCATCATTAAGCATGCCTAATGAAATATCAGATAAAACAATTTCTAATCCATCTAACTTATCTTGATTAACCACCCATAACTGACCATTTCCACAACCTATCTCTAAAATCTTTAGACCTTCTTTTAATTCATATTGTTGAAATAACCATTTAAACCATGAAACAGGATTTTGAGAATACTTTTCATGCAAATGAATACGAATATTAACATTATTAGAATTCTTATATTGTTCGACTAATTCTTTTTCCATAGAATCAAAACTAATACGATCCCATACTTCTTTCCAATCAATATTTTCATTATCTTGTATATAATTCTGCGTTTTTTCTAATGATTGTTTGATATTTTGAAGATTTTCTATTTTTTTATCTATCATTTGTTTTTGGAGGTCTAACGATTCTTGTAAAGATAATGTATTATCATTAATTATTTGTGTAAATATATCATTTAAAGAAAATCCTAATGATTTTAATGATAGTATTTTTTGGAGTTTAATAAAATCTTTATCTGTATATAAACGATAACCGTTATCAGCTATCTTAGTTGGTTTTAATAAGCCTATTTGATCATAATACCTTATCGTACGAATCGAAAGATTGGCCATTTTAGCAAATTCACCTGTTTTATAGTATTTCATGTTTTCACCTCGATCATGATATAAAGAAAAAACGAGAATCCTCGTTTTTATAAATAATATTTTTGATAATAATAAATACGAATAATATCAAACATAGTCATGATTTGATAGTTAAAGCTAATACCACCAATTTGTCCTGGAACTAATAAAACCTGTTCAGCCCCTACATCATTATTATCTTTATATGCTTCATTTTGCGTAATTAAGATAATTTGCGAATCTTTCATACTAGCTGACTTTTCATCTTTGAGATAATTATTTAATGCTCTACCGGTAGCACTGATAAAGATAATAATGTCATTCTTATTGAATTCAATATTATCAATAGAATGATGATATTGAACAACATCTTTACCAAAACTAATCATATCTGTTTGAAACTCTACTGCTATACTTAAAGGATACAAAGCACCTATAAGAATAATACGTTTCTTTTGGAATATATTATCAGTAATAATCTCCAATTGTTTATTAAGAGCTGGTTTGTCATAACCATCATCAAGTTTATCTAAGAAACTTTCCGCAGACATACCCAACATTCTTGAACGTATTTGTTGAGCACGAACCAAGTAATCAGAAACAAGTTTTTGGTTAAAATCATCATAATTATCATATCCTAAATGAGCACAAAAATCTAAAACCTCTTCTTTTTTGAAATTTCCTTCACTCATAAATCTATTCAAATCATAATTTTCCATATCAACATAATGACTAACTATAAATAAACCAATACGGAACATATAATCATTTTGTAGATATCCATTTAAAAATTTTAATATTCTTGCTAACATTATATCCATATCATATTCCTCCAAAGCTATTATTACTATTATATACTATTTTTAAAGAAAAATAGATTATTTTTTGAATTTGAAAATATTTTTTTCTTTATTTCATGATTTCATCGATTAATGGTGGTTGACAAACATATTCATTGATTATTTCATAAGCATCATATATCTGATTTTTGAGCTCTTTTGTTAAACCTGTATTAGTATAAACCTTAACAAGTACATCATCTTTTTTAACATAATCACCAATCTTTTTTTGAAGCACCAAGCCTACACTGTGATCTATACTATCTTCCTTCACCATTCTGCCACCACCTAGTTTCATAGAAACAAGACCTAATGTTAAAGCATTTAGTGATTTCACATAACCCGTTTGCTGACTTCTTATAGATATGACTTCCTTAGTTTTAGGAAATAATTCAGGATGAGTGATATAAGCATCATCTCCACCTTGAGCTTTGACCATTGTTTGTAAACATCTTAAAGCTTCTTTAGAATCAATAGTATCTTGTAACATCTTTCTAGCAGTTATAACATTATCCGTCATTTGAGCTTGAATGAGCATTTGACTGCCTGCTGTTAAACAAAGTTCTAATAAATCTTTAGGTCCGTGACCATTAAGCGTGTCAATAACTTCTTTAATCTCTAAGCTATTTCCTATAGCATTGCCTAGTGGTTCATTCATATTAGATATCAATGCTCTTGTATCTTTACCTAGAGATTTTCCAATATCAATCATTGTTTGAGCTAATATCTTGGCATCTTCTTTGGTTTTCATAAAAGCTCCGTCACCATATTTAACATCTAGTAATATCGCATCACTGCCAGAGGCTAACTTTTTAGACATAATACTAGAAGCTATCAAAGGAATACATGATACTGTAGCTGTAACATCACGCAAGGCATACATTTTTTTATCAGCAGGTACCAGCTCGCCACTTTGGCCAATAATCGCTAAATGACAAGCATTAACTTGTTTAATAAAATCTTCTTTAGATATATCAACATGTAGTCCAGGAATGGACTCCAGCTTATCTAACGTTCCTCCAGTATGGCCTAGTCCTCTACCACTCATTTTGGCAACTGGAACATGGCAAGATGCAACCATTGGTCCTAAAACTAACGATGTCTTATCCCCAACACCACCAGTACTATGCTTATCGACCTTTATCCCTTCAATACTACTTAAATCAATAATCTCACCACTATGCATCATTTCATTTGTTAAAACCACTGTTTCATGTTGATTCAAACCTTGAAAACAAATAGCCATAAGCATGGCACTCATTTGATAATCAGGTATTTTATTATGCGTATATCCTTCAATCATAAAATGAATCTCTTCATCAGATAATAGACCACCATCTCTTTTCTTTTGAATCAAATCAACCATATACATAAATATTCACTTCCTTATCATCATTATAACAAAAATCAGTGCATTTAGCACTGATTATTCAAACTTTGTATACAATTCAAACATTGAATGACCATTGAGATAATCTCTTACAAGCATCTTCTTTTTACCTTCTACCTGGAGTTCACTAATAAAATAAATACCATCAGAGACCTTCACCCCAATAGCTGTTTTACTGATTGCAACAATCGTTCCATTATCATAATCTAAGAGTGAATCATCTAATTGATCATGACCATCCCATATTTTGACAGTTTTATTGTTGTAGGTTGAATATGATCCAGGCCATGGATTGGTTCCTCGAACATGATTATAAACTTGCTTAGATGTCATATTCCAATCTATTTTCTCATCTTCTCTTGTTAGATTATAAGCATAGGTCACTTGTGATTCATCTTGAGGAATACTATCATTACTTTTATCAAAAATATAAGGTAATGTTTTATTAAGCAAACTTGCTCCTATAACAGTTAATCGATCATACAACTTCCCAACATTATCATTATCATATATTGGTACCATTTCCTGCTTAATAATATTTCCTGCATCCATTTTTTCTGCCATATACATAATTGTCACGCCTGTTAATCTATCACCATTCATAATGCATCGATGCACTGGTGCACCACCTCGATACTTAGGAAGCAATGATGCATGAACATTGATACAGCCATATCTAGGATAATCGAGTATTACTTTAGGAATGATTTGACCATATGCAGCTGTAATAATCATATCAGGTCTTAAATCTAAAACTGCTTGATAATCATTTCTGATTTTTGTTGGTTGAATAATAGGAATATCATATTTCAACGCTTCTACTTTGACCTCGCTCATAGTAAGCGTCTTTTTACGTCCTACACGTTTATCAGGTTGGGTGACAACACCAACAATACGATAACCTTCATCAATGAGCATCTTAAATACTTCCAGAGAAAAGGATGCTGTACCCATAAATACTATTCTTTCTTTCATAGAATCCTCCTATTTTAAATCATACCAGTTGGTTGCATAAGCACCGTCTACTTTTAATGGTACATCCATAGTAAAAGCACTTTCCATGGCAGATTTAATGATATTCATCATTTCTTCTAATTCCTCAGCATATACATCAAAAATTAATTCATCATGAACTTGTATAATCATTTCTGATTTCAAATGTTTTTCTTTCATGAGCTGATCTACTTTTATCATGGCAAGTTTTAATATATCAGCCCCACTACCTTGTATTGGTGAATTCATAGCAAAACGTTTGGCTTGTTCCCTTACTATATAGTTTTTATCATTAATCGTTGAAATATAACGTTTACGATTCAATACTGTTGATACATAGCCATCTCTCTTACAATCTTCTACCACTTGATTCATATATATTTTTATCTCTGGATATTCTTCGTAATATCGTCTTATAAATTCTTTAGCTTCATTTAATGAAACTCCTATTTGTTTAGATAATCTGAATTCTCCCATGCCATAAATAATACCAAAATTAACCGCTTTGGCTTGTCTACGCATATTAGAAGTGACTTCATCATCTGAAACCTTAAAAACTAAAGCAGCTGTATGCGTATGAATATCTTTATCAGCTAAAAAAGCTTCTTGAAGTGACTTAACTTTCGCCAAATGTGCTAATATTCTAAGCTCAATTTGTGAATAATCAAAAGTAACCAAATAGTCATGACTTGGAATAAATGCTTTACGTATCAGTTTTCCTTCTTCTTGTCTAACTGGTATATTTTGTAGATTTGGATCAATGGATGATAATCTTCCTGTTTGTGTTAAAGCTTGATTAAATATAGTATGGATTTTCCCATCTGGGAAGATTTGTTCTTGTAATCCTTTAACATATGTAGAAGAGAGTTTAGTCAACAAACGATATTGTAGGATTAAAGGTACAATAGGATGTTTATCTTCTATTTTCTCTAATATATCAGCAGAAGTAGAATATCCTTTTTTGGTTTTCTTACCGTTCGGTAATCCCAATTTCACAAATAAAATATCTCCCAATTGTTTAGGCGAGGCAATATTGAATTTTTCTCCTGCCAAAGTATAAATATCTTCTTCTATTTCTTTAATTTGATGATCAAAAGTCACATCTAATTGTTGTAAAACAGATCTATCTATCTTCGCTCCTACAAACTCCATTTTAGCTAATATAAATGTTACGGGTATTTCAATATTTTGATAGAGATCATATTGTTGTTCTGCTTTAAGTTTATCAATAACAGTATCTTTAAGTTCATAAATAGCCTTGGCTTTAGAAACTGTATGTTTTGATAATAATTCTAATTCAGGTATATGTTTTTTAGAGAGCTTACCAAACACTTCTTCTTCATATTGCAGCGATGTATAACCATAAGAATCACATATATATTTCATTTCATCTTTTAAACTAGGATTGAGGATATAAGATGCCAATTGTAAATCAAAAGATAAACCATTAATTTCAATACCATTCCATTTGGCTGATAATAATTGTGCCTTAATATTATAAGTATATTTATGATAATTTTCATCTTTCATGTAGTTTATAAAATGACTATCTTTAACAGCATCTTCATAACTTATATAATAAGCATGATGTGCATTATATATACCATACCCCAATACAATTGATTTATGATAATTATTATCATAAATAGCTCCTAAAATAGCAGAATCTTCTTTTATTTCAGGTAATGTTTCAACAACTTCATAAGATAATTCTGCCACTTGTGAATTTGGCGTTTCTAAAGATATACGCTTAAGTAAAGAATTCATATCATACTTTGTATAAAAATCTTTCAATTCTTCAAAATCATAACCATGATATTCTGCTTCTTCTAAATCAAGTTCAATATCAATATCCCTTAAAATAGTTGCAATCTTCTTAGATTGCAAGCATAAATCAATACCATCTCTGACTTTTTCACCCATTTTGCCTTTGATTTCATTGCTATGTTCCTTTAAATTCTCAATAGTGCCATATTGATGTAATAACTTCAATGCAGTTTTTTCACCAACCCCCTTAATACCAGGAATATTATCAGCGCTATCACCCATCAAACCTAAAAAATCTCTGATTTGATCAGGCTGCAAGCCATATTTTTCATCAATTGTAGAAGGTGTATAAACATCTAGCTGACTAACACCTTTGACTGTCCTATAAACAGTTGTTTGTGATGAAACAAGCTGAAAAGCATCTTTATCACCAGTGAAAATTGATACCAATAAACCATCTTTTTCTCCCTTAGCAGATAAAGTTCCAATAATATCGTCACCTTCAAAACCTTCTTTTTCAATATAATGAATATGATAAGCATCTAGAAATTCCCTTACCATCGCAAACTGACATTTCAATTCCTCTGGCGTTTCTTTCCTTGTAGCCTTGTAGTTCGTCATCAAATCATTTCTAAATGTTTTCTTGCCATAATCAAAAGCAACAACGACATACTTTGCATTTCTTTCAAGTATCTTGCTAAGCATATTGGCAAAACCAAACACGCCATTAGTAGGTATGCCATCCTTATTCATCATCAAATTTCCCATTGCCGCTGTTGCATAATAAGCTTTAAACAACAATGAATTACCATCTATCAATATCAATTCTTCCATGCTTCATTCACCTCAACCTTTTCTATAATCAACGATAATTTATTCCTATTATCAACTCGACCATTTATTAAACAAATATTTCCCTTTTTTAACAACATCCCCAAAGTCTTATAACGCGATGCAAAAACAACCCCATCAATACTACCCGTTTCATCATTACCTTCAATAAAACACATTTCATTTCCTTTTTTATCAACAATATTTTTCACCCTCGTAATATTGATTACGACATTCACATATTGACCTATGTATGAAGACAAACAATTAATTGATACAATAGGAATAGATATTTTTTGCTTAATAAGCTCTATTGGATGCTTAGAAATATAGAGTCCTAAAACATCTTTTTCTCTGTTTAGTTTTTCATTGTCATCATCTTTAAAAACTTGTAATATTGGTTTTTCATCAATACCCAAATTTTGCATCAAATGGGCATATTCTTCTATTGTAGCCAGATTATAGCGCATCGTTTTACGACTCATTTTAAATTCATCCATTGCTCCTGCATCAATCAAAGCTTCTGCCACTTTTTTAGAAACACTGCTTTTATCCATGCGTAGCATAAAATCATAAATATCCTTAAACAAACCTTTTTCTCGTTCTTCTACAATATCTTTATAAGCAGTATAACCTACATTTTTATTTGCTAATAAAGAATAACGAATATGACCATTTTCCACTGTGAAACGATCATAACTATAATTAATAGATGGTGGCAGAATATCTACATGATAAGTTTTACATTCCTGAATACAATGAAGCTTTGAATTTTGCGAAGATGCTTCATTCGATAATATAGATGCAAAGAAATATAGAGGATAATTAGCTTTTAGATAAGCCAATTCATAAGCAATATAACCATAAGCTACACTATGAGCCTTGTTAAAACCATAATCAGCAAATCTTTCAATAAGTTGAAATATTTCAAGAGCCTTATCCTTGCTGTAACCATTATGAAGACACCCATCAATAAATTCTTCTTTCATAGATGCCATTAGTTTCGCTTCTTTTTTAGAAGTGGCTTTACGTAAAATATCAGCTTTTCCTAAAGAAAAACCAGCCATTTTTTGAGCAACTTGCATCATTTGTTCCTGATAAACCATAACACCATAAGTAGATTTCAATATAGGTTCTAATTCCTTTAAAGGATAAGTCACTTTATCAGGATGATTTCGACCTTCTAAATAGGCAGGAATATTTTTCATAGGTCCTGGCCTGTATAAAGCAATAGCAATGACGATATCATCAAAACATGTTGGTTTCAATTGGCGAAGCAAATTGCGCATGCCAGGAGATTCTAATTGAAAGATACCAAAAGTATTGGCTGATGATATCATTTGATATGTACGTGCATCATCTAATGGTAGTTCATTTAGGATAATGTTTTGATGTGTTTCATTATATATGTCTTTTAATATGTAATCAATCATCGTGAGATTTTTTAAACCTAAGAAGTCCATTTTCAAAAGTCCTGCTTCTTCGATATAATCTTTGGAATATTGAGACATCACATTGGATGTAGGGCCTATCACAAGTGGCACAACATCACTAAGTGGTTCTTTAGATATAATGACACCAGCTGCATGCATCGATATATTACGAGGCAAATGTTCAATAACACTACATGCTCCAATAATCTTTTTTAAAGCTGGATGACGATTAATACTGCCTTGAAATTGCGCTGATGTCTGGTAAACTTCAGTAATAGATTTTTTGTTTTTCACTCCTGTTGGTATCATTTTCATAACAATGTTGAGAGTTGTAAGTGGCACACCCATAACCTTACCCATATCACGAATGGCAACACGTGGTCCATAAGTATTAAATGTCACAATTTGCGCAGCATGGTCTTGACCATATTTATCAATAACATATTGAATCACTTCATCTCTACGATCATCTTGAAAATCAATATCAATATCAGGCATTGATACACGTTCAGGATTTAAAAATCTCTCAAAAAATAAATCATAGGCAATCGGATCAATATTGGTAATACCTAAACAATAAGCCACCAAACTTCCACACGCACTGCCTCTTCCCGGTCCTACTTGAATATGGTTGACTTTCGCATATCTAACATAATCCCATACAATCAAAAAATAATCATCAAAGCCCATATCATGAATGGTTTTCAATTCATATTTCAATCTATCTATATATTTTTGAGATATTTGTTTCCCTTTAAAACGTTTCTTTAAGCCTACTTTACATAGACTCATCAAATAGCCATAGGCTGTGCCTTTCTCTAAAGGATAGCTAGGTAGATGATTTTGATGCATAGGTATTGTTGCTTTACAAAGATTCAAGACATAACTTGTTTCTTTAAGAATATCATTTTGAAAGAGTTTGTTCATTTCATCTTCACTCTTCAAATATTTTTCACTTGTCTGTACAGTATAATTGATATCTAATGTCATCCCTTGTTGAGAAGCTTGCATAAGGTCTATCGCAAAAGCATCCTGACTTCTAAGATAACGCACTTCATTAGAACAAATCACTTTTATTTTCACAAATTGAGCTAAAGATATCAACCTTGTATTCAATTGTTTTTGATAGGATAAATGATGATTTTGAATCATGATATAATAATTATCATGAAATAAGTCTTGAAAAAGCTTCATATAATGTAAAGCTTCTTCTTCCCTATCTTTACTTAATAATGTCTCAACAATACCATCACGACTACCTGAGATAACCAAGATATGCTGATAATTTGATAATTCTTCTAATGTTAGATGATCCAAATTAATTTGACTACATATCTTCATCAAATCAAAATATCCTTGATCATCTTTGGCTAATAATATAAAAGAATACAAATGGTCATCAATAGTAATACTGGCATCAAGCCCAAATATAGGCTTAATACCATATTTCAAACATTCTTTAGAAAATTCCATGGTGCCATACATATTATCTTTATCTGTTAATGCTAAAACATCAATATGCTTTTTAAGGGCATCTTGAATGAGATCTTTAATTAATATTGTACTATTTTGAAAACTATAAGAACTATATACCTGTAAATGACCAAACATATGATACCCTCCTCGTTTTTCTATTATATCAAAATTCTTATTATTTTAAAAGACAATGAAAAGCAAACAATAAAAGCATGACTCCCAAGTAAAGACACAATACAACATAAACAATTTCTAAAAAATAAAAACTATTGATACTTAATAACCATAAGCGATACAAATATAACCCAATCACATAATAATGATATTGTGGTTGAATAACTTTGAAATAAGGTTGATCTATAATAATAATGATACTTAATAGAACACCAATCAAATGAAACGGTATATACCATTTCAAATATACAAGTTGTAATATCATACATAATCCACAAAGTAATTGAAGTTTCTTAATTCTAAGCAATAACATAAATATTATATGAAAATAATGGCGAATTATCTCTTAAAAAAAAGAATTCAACTTTAAATTGAATTCTTTTTTCTTTAACTTTGTTTTAAAGCTTGTGCTAATTGATCTGGACAGGAAGTTGGTTTGCGACCACATTTGATTCCTTCTAATCGAGCAATCACTTCATCTTTATCCATGCCTTCTACTAAAGCACTAACACCTTGGGTATTGCCATGACATCCACCATAAAATTGAACATTTCTAACCTTATTTTGGTCATCCACTTCAAAACTTATTTGTCTTGAACAAGTCCCCCTTGTTTTATAAACAGTCATTCTATTTCACTCCTATTCAATTCTATCCTTATTAATTATATAGATATTTTCATTATCATGCAAGCCACTTGACATTTTTATTTTACCATCCTCTAATAACCAGATAGCCTCCACACCATCCAATGATTCCACCAGTTCCAAGCCATCTTCATATTCCATCAAGAAAACTGCTGAACTCAAAAAATCCGCTAAACCACTATCTTCACAAACAATACTCACACTTCTAAAATAAACAGCGGGATACAATGTATCAGGATCAATCAAATGATGATAACGAACACCATCGATGTCCTCATAATAACGCTGATAATCTCCACTTGTAACAATCGATTCTCCCTGAACAACAAGTACAGCCTCATTTTCTTGCTCACTATCAGCATAATTACCATCTTGAGGAGACTCAATACCAACACAAAACTTTTCTGCACATTCATCTAAATAGAAATCTCCTTCTTTGGTAATTTTTCTTGTGCCATAGCTAGCCACATTACCACCACCACTTAAAAGAAAATTATCAACACCTGATTCAATCAATGCCTGCTTAATCAATTCTATTGCATAGCCTTTTGCAGTGGCACCAACATCAATAGATACATCTTTATCATCAATATAAATTGTACTATTTTCCTCATCAATAATAATACTATTGATATCTATGTGTTTAGCAGCTTCATTCAATTCTTCATCAGTTGGTACTTCACCAACACCATCATTAGACTCCGCTTCTTCTCTATATTCGTGCCATATTTCTATAACACTCCCCATAGCAATATTAACTTTAGAAGATATCGTTTGATTTCTTTCAATTGATAAACTAATTAAATCTAATAATGCTTGATCAACTGATACTGCTTCAACACCAGCATTATCATTAATAGTTTTAACATTATTCATGTTATCATAGTTAGAATATTTATCAAATAATTTATCATAATAATTCAATTGTTCATCAATAAGTTCACATTGTTCATCAAATTCATCCTGACTTTGACAATAACTTAAATACTGAGTAACTGTATCAAAAGCTCCAACAAAAGTCTTAGAATATAATTCATAACTATCTTTTTGACAACCAGTTAAAACAAATAAACTTATAATTAAAATAATCTTTATGATTTTCTTCAATTTTATCACCTACTCATATTATAACAAATACAGAAAGAAAACTCACGAATTATCGTGAGTTTAATGAGACATGTATTTTTCTATTGAGCTTTAGAAACAGCTTCTAAGATAGCTGATAAATTGATTGTGCAAGAACTTGTTAAGTCTTCACCAATTGCATAGCCACTTTCATCAACTTCAGTTGCTGTAATTTCATCAATTGTCTTACCTTCACAATATTCTTCAAATGCAGCAGCTTGTTCATACCATTCGCCACCACCATCAATATTGCCTAAGCTTGCTGAATAATCTTTCATACCGTAGTCATCACCACATTCTAATTTTGTTTGTAAAGTTTCGCCAGCGTTATCAATTTGAGCAATATCTAAAATTGCAGTAACAACTTTACTATCAGAATCTAACGCAAATACAATCATAGCAGTGTCTAAAGTATCATCATCATTGCTCATTGAACGTCCCATAACGATACTATCAGCTGAAGTATCTTCAGCATTTTCACAAGCTTTAACTGTTGCCTCAACGAAATCAGTAACATGAATTGTACAAGAACTTGTTAAATCTTCGCCAGTTGCATAACCATTTTCATCTACTTCCGTTGCAGCTACTTCATCAGCAGTTTTACCAACACAGTATTGTTCAAAGGCTTCAGCTTGTTCATACCATTCGCCACCATTTTCAATGTTTCCAAGGCTTGCTGAATAATCTTTCATACCATAGTCATCACCACGTTCTTGTTTTGTTTGAGTGTACTCACTATCAGTGCCAGGTGTAGATTGAGCAACATCCAAATCAATATATTGAATAACACCATCACTATCTAGTCCTACAGCTACGAAAGTTGTTGAAATCTCTCCATCATCAACAGAACTTACAACACCTAAACCAACTTGAGCATAAGTTGCAGCAGTAACTGATTCACTATTACATCCTACAAGAGCAGTAGCTACTAAAGCAAAAGCAGCTAATGTACTTAATAATTTTTTCATTTTAATACTCCTTTCATTTATTAACTAAGTATATAACATTTTTTCAGAAAGTTCAATACATGTGCACAAAGATTAGCATTGACTAACAACAAATTTTTTATCATTCTAATAATAAATTATTTGTTCAGTTTTCAAGATATTCATAGTATAATAAAAAAAAGATGTGAGATATATGAATTTAAAAAATGCTATAAAAACCGTCCAACTATTTAAAAAAAGAGAAGAACTTAAAGAAATGTATACACCTTGGGGTGAAAATATCGATGAAGAACATATTTTAGAAGAATATCCTAGACCACAAATGCGTAGAAGAAACTATACTATGCTTAATGGTTTATGGTCTTATGCTTTTAGTAAACATGCTGATATGCCTATCAATTATGAAGGTGAAATATTGGTCCCTTTTTCGCCCGAATCTTTATTATCTAAAGTCAAAAAGCAATTACAGCCTCATGAATATTTATGGTATAAGAAAGAATTTGATGTAGAATATAATGATAATAAAAGATTGATTTTACATTTTGGGGCCGTTGATCAGATATGTGATATTTATATAAATAATAATAGAATATATCATCATATAGGTGGTTATTTACCTTTTGAGATAGATATAACAGATTATTTATTAGAACATAATGAACTTATTGTATGTGTTCAGGATTTTTCAGATAAGAGTTATCATGCTAAAGGAAAACAAAGATTAAAGAATGGTGGTATGTATTATACAGCTCAAAGTGGTATTTGGCAAAGTGTATGGTACGAGTGGGTTAATGATATTTACATCAAAGATGTCCATATTGTACCAGTTTATGATTACGATCGTATTAATATATATATTGATACAAATGCACCAATACATACACCTGTGACATTTCAAATTGATGATCAACCAGTTATTACTCAAGATCTCACTTATGAAAATGTCATACCAGTAATGCATAAAGTGTCATGGACACCAGATTATCCTCACTTATATTATTTAAAAATCAATTTAGAAGATGATGAAGTGATTTGTTATTTTGCGATGCGTTGCTTTACGATTGAAAAAGATGAACAAAATATCCCACGTATATGTTTGAATCATCACCCTTTATTTTTACATGGCGTATTAGATCAAGGCTACTATAGCGATGGTTTATATACTCCACCAAGTGATGAAGCTATCATCAATGATATCCAGCAAATGAAAGATTTAGGATTTAATACAATTAGAAAACATTGCAAGATAGAAAGTGCAAGATGGTATTATCATTGTGATCATATGGGCATGATTGTCATGCAGGATATGATTAATGGTGGCGAAGCTTATCATACATGGTATGTGACTTATATGCCTACTTTATTGAAGCAAACACAAGGTTTTTCAGATAAGTTATCTTATTTATTAGCAAGAGATAATGAAGCTGGTAAACAGGAATTTGAACAGGAATGTTTAGATACCATAGATGCCTTGTCATACTTTCCTAGTATTGCCTGCTGGGTTTTATTTAACGAAGGTTGGGGACAGTTTGATACCTGTCGTTTAACAGATGTAATAAGAGAAAAAGATCCAACAAGATTGATTGATTCTAGTAGTGGATGGTTCGATCAAGGTTGTGGTGATTTTAAAAGTGAACATCATTATTTTGATGAACCAACAGTACCAATAGATGAACGTGCTTACTTATTATCAGAATATGGTGGTTTTATCTTAAAAGTAGACAATCATGTCAGTGTCGAAGCAAGCTATGGTTATCAAACATATGAAAACAGCAAGGATTTACAAGAAGCTTTTAAGAACTACAAAGACAATATTCTCAAGCCTCTTATTCCAAAAGGACTATGTGGAGCTATTTACACACAGTTAAGTGATATTGAAGAAGAAATCAATGGTATACTTACTTACGATAGAAAAATCAATAA
>Ga0192269_1033_pt1 | contig 28562 bp, 30 predicted proteins | sample Koala_Koa24_B3_FD_131258 | JGI IMG/M metagenome (GOLD analysis project Ga0192269, IMG submission 131258) | Enriched cells from koala feces incubated with labeled cellulose particles, San Francisco Zoo, California, United States - Koala_Koa2-4_B3 ... | reverse complement strand
TGCGGCAATGGAAAGTTTTTTCGGTCGAATGAAAACGGAACGTTTTTACGGAAGATCTTTTAAGACCGTTGATGAAATTAAAATCATGATTGATGAGTATGTTCACTATTACAATGAAGAACGTATTCAGTTAAAATTAAAAGGACTGAGTCCGATACAATATCGTCGTCAGTCCTTGATGTAAGTGTCTAACTTTTTGGGGTCAGATCAAAATACCATACATTTTCACCGCAGTTTTTATTACTAATGATTTTTATGCTGACTAAACAACCATTCCTTAATCGCATCAATATTATAAGCCACACCCCAAGTTCCCATATGAGCCGCCCCTTTGTTTTGGGAGTTTTGTTCCAGTGGCAAGGTGCCACCCGTAAAGCTGGCATAATGAATATTACCCCCCTGAGCAAGCAACGCATTCACTTTTTCATTTAATTCCGTCACTGGTGCTTGAGCATTCCAGCCGTGGCTTTCTTTAACCGTCGCACCATTTTCAGCCAATACTTTCATAATCGCATTTTCCGTTGGAAAGGCTTTGGCATCATTTTCAGAAACTAACACAAAAATATTATTTTTTGCCATCGGAGCGGTAACACTCGGTTCCCACTGCCCTGCCACAATATAGCTGGCAGCAAAGAAATCAGGGTGTTTGATATTCATGGCGATAGACATCATCGCCCCGCCCGATTGCCCTGTGGTGTAAAGGCGGTTTTGGTCGATATTGTATTGTTTTACCAAGGATTTAATTAAATTAATCGTTGGTTCAAGATCTTCAGGATCATCCGACTGATCATTGACAATTTGATGATCAAACTGCGGGGCAAGCACAAAGGCTTCATGTTTTGCTTGGAATGACGGGCTGGCAAAAGAAGTTGCTCCGTTGCCTTGTAATAAGGTATGTTTCACGTTGCTGTTGGTTGAACCCGCATCATGAATAAACATTACCAACGGATAGGATTTGTTCGGGTCATAATTTTTCGGTACAAATAAATTATATTTCACCACCACACCGCTTTGGTCTTTAAATTCCGCTTGTTGGAAATCGTCCACCACTTGATTAATTACTTTGCTACCGGTTAATTCGCTCGGTTTTACTTTGCCTGATTTACTGGCTAATGAATTGACTTGTTTTACTGTTAAGCTGATGTTACGTTCGGTGTAAGGGGCGGAACGATCATCGGGATCTTTTTCGGTAGTTGCCGCATCGACATCTTGCGGATCTAGTTCTAATACCACTTGGTTGGCACATTTTTGCTCGGTTAATTTAGCTTCTGTAATGGTACGATTCGTTACCGAAAAATCATTTTTTTGCACCGCAGTTAAGCACGTTTTTTCAGGGTAATTTACCACCGCTTGGGTGACTCGTTGACCTAACCCATTTGGCGTAGTGACGGCTATTACACTTTCAATTTGAGCATACGCAGTGCTTGTCATTGCACAGGCAACACCGGTTAAAATTAATTTCTTCATAAAATTTCCTGTTATTTGCTTTGATCTAAACGTTTTAACGCATCCATCGCCGGTTGCGAAACATGATCACCACGAGCCGCAGATTTTTCATACCATTGTGTGGCAGTGGTGAGATTTTTTTCTACCCCAATGCCATTTTCATATAAATAACCCAGCCAATATTGCGAAGTAATATCACCACGATTAGCGGCGGTGGAAAAAGCCTCAAATGCTTTAGTTGGAGATTTGGTGACACCTTCACCATTTAGATACATCAAGCCGATATAGCGAGATGCTTTCATATCACCTTGTTCAGTGGCTTGTTGTAATAACGGCATGGCTTGGGTATAAGATTGTTGTTTATATAATTCTACGCCTTGTAACATTACGGCTCGAGCTTGTTGTTGCTCTGGGGTATGAGTTGGTTGAGATACCGCACTGCAAGAAGCTAATAAAAGTGGAAAAATAAGATAGCTGTATCGTTTCATTAAATATTTACTCTATATTGAATTGTTGGTTTAATTAGGACTGTTAATTAGCTCAAAAGTTCTAGGATTATTTCTGCTATTTTAATAATAGTGAATTGAATTTCACCGCACTTTCTTGTACAATGTCTTCCCGTCCTGATACAACGTATCTCATTTATTTTTCACTATCAATCAAAACAAGATTTCACTTATGACAACCAATTATATTTTTGTAACAGGCGGTGTAGTTTCATCGTTAGGTAAAGGTATTGCAGCGGCATCCCTAGCAGCCCTTTTAGAAGCCCGTGGCTTGAATGTCACTATTATGAAACTCGATCCTTATATCAACGTTGACCCCGGTACTATGTCGCCAACCCAGCATGGCGAAGTGTTCGTGACCCAAGACGGAGCGGAAACCGATTTAGATTTAGGTCACTACGAACGTTTTATTCGCACCAAAATGACCAAACGTAATAATTTCACCACAGGTAAAATTTATTCCGAAGTATTACGCAAAGAACGCCGCGGTGATTATTTGGGAGCAACTATTCAGGTGATTCCACATATTACCAATGAAATCAAAGCTCGTGTGATTGACGGTGCGGCAGGTCATGATGTGGCGATTATTGAAGTAGGTGGAACAGTGGGCGATATTGAATCTCTGCCATTTTTGGAATCTTTACGTCAACTTGCTGCCCAAGTAGGACGTGAACGAACCATGTTTATGCACTTAACGTTAGTACCTTATATTCCAACCGCCGGCGAAGTCAAAACCAAACCAACCCAACATTCGGTCAAAGAATTATTGTCTATCGGGATTCAACCTGATGTATTAATTTGCCGTTCAGACCGTATGGTGCCGAGTAATGAACGGGCTAAAATAGCGTTATTCTGTAATGTGCCAGAAAAAGCGGTAATTTCCTTAAAAGATGTGGATTCTATTTATCAAATTCCGGCGTTATTACAATCGCAAGGTTTAGATGATTTCGTCTGCAAGCGTTTCCATTTAGATTGCAAACCAGCAGATTTATCGGAATGGGAGCAAGTATTGTATCGCCAAGCCAATCCAACGGGTGAAGTCACCATCGGTATGGTGGGTAAATATGTGGAATTGCCTGATGCTTATAAATCTGTCAATGAAGCTTTAAAACATGCGGGGTTAACTAATCGTTTAACGGTCAACATTAAGTATATTGACTCGCAAGATGTGGAAACCAGAGGGGTGGAAGTATTGAAAGGCGTGGACGGTATTTTAGTACCGGGTGGGTTTGGTTATCGTGGTGTTGAGGGTAAAATTCTCACCGCTCAATATGCTCGAGAAAACAATATTCCTTACTTAGGCATTTGCTTAGGTATGCAAGTCGCACTGATTGAATATGCTCGTCATGTGGCTGGATTAACTCAAGCGAACTCTTCTGAATTTGATCAAGCCTGTCCACAACCAGTAGTCGGTTTAATTACCGAATGGCAAGATGCCACGGGACAAGTGGAAACCCGTACTGATAAATCCGATTTAGGTGGCACCATGCGTTTAGGATCGCAACAATGTCATTTAGTGGATGGTTCTAAAGCGCGTGAGCTTTATGGCAAAGAAACTATTGAAGAACGTCACCGTCACCGTTATGAAGTGAACAATACCTTATTACCACAAATTGAAAAAGCAGGCTTAAAAGTGACAGGCTTAAGTGCGGATAAAAAATTAGTTGAGATTATTGAAGTACCAAATCACCCTTGGTTTGTGGCTTGTCAATTCCACCCAGAATTTACATCCACACCACGAGATGGACACCCATTATTTGCTGGTTTCGTGAAAGCGGCGAAAGAAAATCAGCAAAACTAAGATAAAACTTGATACTAGATCAAATTATTGTGATTTTTTGCAAGACAAATGCTACAAAGATCTATACCATATCGGAATAGTTTGAATAGTTTTAAAAAGACGAATTTTTAGATTAACTTAATAGAAGGAAAACAAAAATGGCAAAAATCGTTAAAGTAATCGGTCGTGAAATCATTGACTCACGCGGTAACCCAACTGTTGAAGCAGAAGTTCACTTAGAAGGTGGTTATGTTGGTTTAGCAGCGGCTCCATCTGGTGCATCAACAGGGTCTCGTGAAGCCTTAGAATTACGTGACGGTGACAAGGCACGTTTCTTAGGTAAAGGCGTATTAAAAGCAGTTTCTGCAGTCAATAACGAAATTGCTAAAGCAGTTATCGGTAAAGATGCATTAAATCAAGCTGAAATCGACCAAATCATGATCGATTTAGACGGTACTGACAACAAATCAAAATTCGGTGCAAACGCTATTTTAGCCGTATCTTTAGCCAACGCCAAAGCCGCAGCAGCAGCGAAAGGTTTACCACTTTACGCTCACATTGCAGAACTTAATGGCACACCGGGTCAATATTCTATGCCATTACCAATGATGAACATCATCAATGGTGGTGAACACGCTGACAACAACGTGGATATTCAAGAATTTATGATTCAACCAGTGGGTGCCAAAACCTTACGTGAAGCATTACGTATCGGTGCCGAAGTATTCCACAACCTTGCTAAAGTATTAAAAGGCAAAGGTTTAAGCACCGCAGTGGGTGATGAGGGCGGTTTCGCACCTAACCTAGAATCTAACGCAGCAGCACTTGCTTGTATCAAAGAAGCGGTAGAAAAAGCAGGTTATGTGTTAGGTAAAGATGTTACATTGGCGATGGACTGTGCGTCATCTGAGTTCTACAACAAAGACAACGGTTTATACGAAATGAAAGGTGAGGGCAAAACATTCACTTCACAAGAATTCACCCATTACCTTGAAAACTTAACTAAAGAATATCCAATCGTATCAATCGAAGATGGTCAAGATGAATCAGACTGGGAAGGTTTTGCCTACCAAACTAAAGTATTGGGCGACCGTGTTCAATTAGTGGGTGATGACTTATTCGTCACCAACACCAAGATCTTGAAAGAAGGTATCGAAAAAGGTATCGCAAACTCAATCTTAATCAAATTCAACCAAATCGGTTCTTTAACTGAAACGTTGGCTGCGATTAAAATGGCGAAAGATGCAGGTTACACCGCAGTTATCTCTCACCGTTCAGGCGAAACCGAAGATGCCACTATCGCTGATTTAGCAGTGGGTACCGCAGCAGGTCAAATCAAAACAGGTTCAATGAGCCGTTCAGACCGTATTGCGAAATACAACCAATTAATTCGTATCGAAGAAGCATTGGGCGACAAGGCACCGTTCTTAGGTTTAAAAGCGGTGAAAGGTCAGGCGTAATTCGCGTTGATTTAGATTAAAAAATCTTAAATTTTGTACCGCACTTTGGCTTTGATAAGAAAAAGTGCGGTATTTTTTTGAAAAATTTTGACTCAAATGAATTATTACTCCGGGAGAGTATAATGAATTTCCAATTTAGCTATTTTGTTGAAGTAATACCGAAAGTGGCTCGTCACCTAGATATTACGCTACAACTCACGCTTACTGCGGCAATTATTGCTTTGATTTTTGGTACTGTACTTGCTGTAATCCGTTACTACAAAATCCCCATTTTTTATCAACTTGCCAGCATTTATATTTTTATAATGCGTGGTACGCCTGTTGTGGTTCAGCTATATTTTTTCTATTTTGGTTTGGCTACAGCCTCTAATATTGTAAGAGAAATGCAGCCTGTCACAGCAGTAGCGATAGTGATGAGTCTTAATATTTCTGCTTTTATGTCGGAAAGTATGCGAGGCGCATTGCTTTCTGTGGATGATGGACAAAAACAAGCAGGTTATGCGTTAGGCATGTCACATGCTTTAGTGATTCGTCGTATTGTATTGCCACAAGCCTTTCGAATAGCATTGCCTGCTTTATTCAATGATATTATTAATTTGATTAAAATGTCATCACTGGCATTTATGCTTGGTATTTTAGATGTGATGGGCGCAGCTAAAGTCGAGGGGTCGCAAACTTTTCGTTATTTTGAAATTTATGCTGCGGTCATGTTAATTTATCTTGCCGTGATAGCTTTCTGTTCTTTTATTCATAAATATTTAGAGAAAAAATATAGTCGAGCCTACGGCTAATAATTACATTGGAGAAAATAATGAAAAAATTAAATAAAATCTTATTCACTACTGCCGTGCTAGGATCTGCCATTGGCTTATCAAATCAAGTATTAGCAGAAACCCGTACAGTTACCATTGTCACTTCGGGTACATCAATGTCCTATTCTATGCTTGATGCTGATGGTAATTGGACGGGCGTTGATGCGGAACTTTGGGCTGCCATTGCTAAACGTAAAGATTGGAAACTGAATGTCAAACGAACAACTTTTGATGCGATTTTTGGTGAACTTGATGCGGGACGTGCGGATGTGGCTTCTAATGCTTTTGCAGTGAAGCCAGAACGGGTAAACAAATATTATCCATCAATCCCTTATTATGGCGATGCTCAAGCGGTGATCGTAAAAGGTGATAATCAAACCATTACTAAACTCATTGATTTAAAAGGCAAGAAAATCGGTGTAACCAATGGTCAAGCAGCACAAACAATTATCAATGAAATGCAGCCCAGCTATGGTTTTGAACAAGTTATTTATGAAAGTTCAGATAATGGTTTAATGGAAATGGTATTAGGGCGAATTGATGCTCAAGCTTGTGCCGTGTCAACAGCAAACCAATTTGCGGAACGAACAGGCAACAACATTCGGATTTTAGATGAAAAATTGCGCGCCAATAATGTGGCATTATTTTTCCCAAAAACCGAACAAGGAATGGCTTTGCGTGATGAAATTAACCAAGAAATTACCGCACTTTTACAAGATGGTACAATTGCTAAAATCACCGAAAAATATTTAGGTGCAGATATGACGAAACTTATTATTAATGAGTAAAAATAATGGATTTACGCAGTATTAGCCGAGGCATAGGGCAATTTATTTGTAGTCAAGGAGCATTGAGCATGCTCAATGCCAAATTAACTTCCTTTGTTAATCCTGTTTTCTTAACAGGGCAAAAAGCTTACGCAGCTTTTTCTTTATTTTATCAATCGGAGAAAGATTATCCCTGTTATTTTTATGATGGCAGTTGTTCTCATGAAAATATTGAGTATTTAGCCAACAGTTTACCCATTGATTGTGATTGTATTGTGGCAATTGGAGGCGGAAAATTGATTGATACCGCAAAATCTGTGGCAAATCGATTAAATGTGGAATATATTACCGTACCAACATTGCTTAGCACCTGTGCCGCCTATACCCCCTTATCTATTATTTATCTGATCGTGCCGTAAAACACTGCCCTTTAGGGCGGTGATATAAGGCACAAATAAAAATAGAAAATTACTCAAAATTTGAGTACAATCAATTCGTGTTAACAGAGATATGCTTAGGCTTTCTCAATGACGACATATTCAGGGTAGGACATACCCGTAGAGCTTGTGAAGTGAATATCGTTAGATGTCAGCAACAAGAACCCACCGAGAGTAGCCCCCGAAAGGGGGAGCTAGTAGGAATCCCCGTCCTTTAGGGTGGGGAGGATGTCAACAATCAGATGGAAGAATTAAACAAGGTGAACATTATGAACGCGCTGCTTACTTATGTTTAGCAGATCTTGATTTATTGGTTCATTCTCCAAAATCTTATTTACTTGATGGGATTGGAGATACGTTGGCTAAATGGTATGAAGCTAATGCTGCTGTAGCAAACTTGACAGATGATGTGCCTGTTTTAGTGCAGGCAGTATTGCAAATGGCGAAATTGATTCAACAAGTTTTGTTAAATGAAACTGATGCAGCTATTGCCTCACTCACATCTCATCAAGTGACACCTGCTTTCAAACATATCGTGGAAACCATTATTGGACTAGGCGGTATGGTGGGGGGATTAGCGGGGCGAAAAGCTCGTGTCGCAGGGGCACATGCGATTCATGATGGCATGTCGCAATTTCCACAAACGCATCAATATGGTCATGGCATCAAAGTGGCTTATGGTATATTAGTGCAGTTAGCCGCAGAGAAAAAAATGACTGAAATTGAAGAATTACTGCTATTTTTTACCAAGTATCAATTTATACATCGCTTACAAGATTTTGGTATTCATGAGAATTTAACTGAAGTTATGCAACAAATTGCTGAAATTGCTTGTGGCGATGGACAAACATTTCGCTTGGCTGTGCCAAATTGTACAGTTGTGCAAGTAGTGGAAGCGATGCAATACGTGGAGAACTTATAATATGACAGAAGATAAATTAACCTTAACACTCCCATCTGGGTTTATCACCAAAGTACAAGTGGGAGAATTTACTTTACTCACCGATTACCCGAAAGATCGTGGGGGGAGTGGTATTGCTCTGAATCCTTGGCGACTTTTTCTTGCTGCGATGTTATCTTGCCATGGCGTCAATTTAGCGAAATATTGTTATCAACAAGGGTTGGATTATAGCCAAATTGAAGTGAATTTAATCCCGTTAGTGGAAGATTGTAAAACCGATGAATTTCCTGAGTATCAAATTCATGTTCGTTTGCCACCTGATTTTCCTAGCGAGCATATTCAACCTATGGTAGATTTTTTTACTGATTGCCCCGTAGCTAATCATTTGGTGAAATTAAAACCTATTTTAAAAACATTTGTAAATGGCAAATTAATCTGTACACATGCTAGATAAAAAATAAAAATTTGCTAAGGAAATACTGCATTTTAAGGAGAACACATGTTACATTTAGTTTTAGAAGATAAACATCTTATCGGTCAAAAAAAGCATTTCGGTGCTCACTCTACCGTTTATGATCACTTAGTGGTGATGTTTGAAGACGATGGTGAAACGGGTTATTTTTATGCCATGGATTTAAATAACCAACAACAACCTATTGTAGATAGTTTGTATGTTTACGGTGTGGACAGTATTGAAGGTAAGCATGAAGCCCGTCAGTTTCAAATTTGTTGGTCAGAAGATGGTAAGCAAGCCTTTTTGTTAGTTAACGGTTATCCGCACGCCAGTTTTGATTACACCAGATTAGTGGGTTATAACCATAGTAAATTCCCCATGCCTGAAATTACCAGTATGTGGTCGCATGAAGAAATTACTGATAAATTAGTGGCAGAGTGGTTAAAAGTTTAATATTAAATTAACCGTTATACATTGATAAAACCGATTATAATAATTTATGTGATCAGTTTGCTCATCATGATATTTTTAGCCAAAATAACAAATTATTCCCCTTAAAAAGATAAAAGGAAAGCAGTTATGACAAAACATTATGATTATTTAGCTATCGGTGGCGGTAGTGGTGGGATTGCCTCGATTAACCGTGCGGCGAGTTATGGTAAAAAATGTGCGATTATTGAAGCAAAACACTTAGGTGGCACTTGTGTTAATGTCGGTTGTGTACCGAAAAAAGTGATGTTCTATGGTGCGCAAGTCGCCGAAGCGATTCATCATTATGCCCCTGATTATGGCTTTGATGTGAACGTCAATAAATTCGATTTTTCAAAATTAGTTGAAAGCCGTCAAGCCTATATCGGTCGTATTCATACCTCATACGGTAATGTGTTAGGTAAAAATAATGTAGATGTGTTAAACGGCTTTGCTAAATTTGTCGATGCTAAAACCATTGAAGTCAGTTATGCAGATGGTTCAAGCGAACAAGTTAGCGCTGATCATATTTTAATTGCTACGGGTGGTCGTCCGAGCATTCCAAAGCTAAAAGGCGCAGAATATGGCATCACTTCGGATGGTGTGTTTGCCTTAACGGCATTACCAAAATCCGTTGCGATTGTAGGGGCAGGTTATATTGCGGTAGAACTGGCTGGTGTATTGAATAGCTTTGGTGTCGAAACCCATTTATTTGTACGTCAACATGCGCCATTACGTACTCAAGATCCATTAATCGTAGAAACCTTATTAGAAGTGTTAGCACAAGATGGCATTCAATTACATACTCAGGCTATTCCTGAAGAAGTGGTGAAAAATGCAGACGGCACGTTGACCTTGAAACTTAAAGACGGTCGTGAAAGCACGGTAGAAAGTCTGATATGGGCGATTGGTCGTGAACCCGCAACCGATGTGATTAATTTACAAGCTACTGGTGTGGCAACTAATGAATGTGGTTTTATTAAAGTGGATAAATTCCAAAATACCAATGTACCGAACATCTATGCGGTAGGTGATATTATTGAAGGGGGTATTGAATTAACGCCTGTGGCAGTAGCGGCTGGTCGTCGTTTATCTGAACGTTTATTTAACAATAAACCAAACGAACATTTGGATTACAATCTTGTGCCGACGGTGATATTTAGCCATCCACCAATTGGTACGATCGGCTTAACTGAACCACAAGCGATTGAGCAATATGGTGCAGAAAATGTTAAAGTGTATAAATCATCATTTACTGCAATGTACACCGCGGTTACTCAACACCGCCAACCTTGCCGCATGAAACTGGTTTGTGTTGGTCAAGAAGAAAAAGTGGTGGGCTTACACGGTATTGGTTTTGGGGTAGATGAAATGATTCAAGGTTTTGCGGTAGCCATTAAAATGGGTGCAACTAAAGCCGATTTTGATAACACCGTTGCCATTCACCCGACAGGTTCGGAAGAATTTGTCACCATGCGTTAACATCATTCTAAGGCTAGCAACACGTTCTATTTTGCTAGCCTTAATTTTGCTTTTCCACGCCCCATTGTTGTTGCATAAATGGAATAATTGTTTTTAAACAATCCTGAATGGGAATGACAGTTAAATTTTTTTCCACCTCTTTGCGAAAAGGCGGGCAAAAAGCAATATGACGATCTGGTTGATTAATTGGTCGCCAGCGACGTGGGATAGCAGATAAACGGCTTGGGTAAAAACCAATTGTCGGAATATTCAATGCGCCACAAATATGTAATGGACCTGTCGATCCCGCAATAAATAAATCTGCACAAGCTAAGGAATGAGTAAAATCTTGCAGACCATTATTTTGGTCGTAAATAACAATATTTTTGTTACTCACCATTTCTGCTAATTGATGAGCCTTTTCACTTTCGTTTGGACCCGCAGTTAGCACAATATGACAATCAAATTCTGCTAAAATCCCATGAATTAATTCTACATACTGATTTAACGATAAACTATTTGCTGAGCCCCCTGTACCACTATGTACAAACAGCCATTTCTTACTTTGATCAATATTGAGTTGCTGACTTAATAAAATTCGCTGATTTTGCACCGCAGTTTTAGCTAGTACTAAATAAGGAGGTTGTGATTCAACTACAGTAATTTTATGATCTTTTAAAAATTGGCGCGCTAAATCCATATTATATTCAAACTCTGCCTTTTCCGAACGAGAACGGCGTTGTGTTAGGCGATGGTTATATAAAAATTGAAATAATTTCGTGGCGGGCGCAAGACGATATTTTATACCAGATTGCCATGTTAGTTTAGCGTTATACCAATCAGACACAAAACTAATTACGGCATCAAATCTTGTTGTTTTAATGTGGCTTAAAGTGCGGTGAAATTCTACAGAATTTTTTTTATCTTTACTGTCAATAATGATATTGTCAATATAAGGGCAAAGTTGTGCTAAAGGGGCGGTGTAATTAGGTACTAAAGCAGTAATTTTGATATTCGGTTCAGACTGTTTGATTAACGCTAACGCAGGGAAAATCAGCATAAAATCGCCGATTTTATCATTGCGAATAACAAGAAGATGTTGCATAGGGCTTTCCTAAAAGATTGTTTAGATTATTATAACCCTAAATAAAGTGGCAAGCCACAGCGTGATATTGGGATTTACCCACAGGGTTAAGTAAGTAACGATGCTTCGCATCTTAACAATATAGATTAGCCACAGCGTGGCGTTACCATGCTTAGCCCTGTACGTCAGTGCAGGGTTGATTGGGCTAATTCCACGTTGTTACTATTGTTTTCCCCTTGCTTTTTTAATAAAAAAATGTATAATTCTCAGGCTTTTTGTCTATATATACAGAGAAAAAAGTAAGTATTCCTGCTCCTTCGGGTGGGTTTTCTTTTATGATTAAATAATTAGAGGAAGGTTATGGTAACCATTCGTTTATCTCGTGGCGGAGCTAAAAAACGCCCATTTTATCAAATCGTTGTGGCTGACAGCCGTTCACCACGTGACGGTCGTTTTATTGAACGTGTCGGCTTTTTCAACCCGTTAGCAACGGGTAATGCTGAACGTTTACGTTTAGATTTAGATCGTGTTAATGCGTGGTTAGAAAAAGGTGCAAGCCTATCTGATCGTGTTTCTTCTTTAGTGAAAGAAGTACAAAAAGCAGCATAATTAAACGATTTGAGTATAGGTGATGAATATGGAACAGCAACGTATTGAAGTGGTCGGTAAATTAGGTTCGACCTACGGTATTCGTGGTTGGCTTCGTATTTATTCATCCACTGAATCTGCTGAAAACATTTTTGCTTATCAACCTTGGTTTTTGAAAATCAAAGGACAATGGCAAGCCACAGCATTAGAAAGCTGGAAACATCATAATCACGAGCTGATTGTTAAATTAAAAAATGTCAATGATCGTGAGACGGCACAAACCTTAACTAATGTAGAAATTGGCGTAGATTTGTCGGTTTTTCCTGCATTGCAAGACGGCGATTATTATTGGCACGATTTAATCGGTTGCCAAGTGGTCAATTTACAAGGTTATACCATGGGAACAGTGTCCGAAATGATGGAAACAGGTTCTAATGATGTATTAGTGGTCAAAGCCACTCACAAAGATGCGTTCGGCAAACAAGAACGGTTGATTCCGTTTTTGTATGAACAAGTAGTTAAAAGAGTCGATCTCACCACAAAGACGATTGAAGTGGATTGGGACGCTGGTTTCTAATCTCAGGTACGCTGTGGCGCTTTTAAAGTAGTAACATTCGGAGACAATTATGTTTATAGGGATCGTCACCCTGTTTCCTGAAATGTTTAAAGCAATAACAGAATTTGGGGTAACAGGTAGAGCAGTTAAACAGCATTTACTGAATGTGCAATGTGTCAATCCGCGAGATTTTACCTTGGATAAACACAAAACTGTGGATGACCGCCCTTATGGGGGTGGACCGGGTATGTTGATGATGGTGCAGCCTTTACGGGATGCGATTCATCAAGCGAAAAATCTAGCAAATGCACATAACACAGGCAGTAAACAGGTTGGTGATAAAAAAACTAAAGTCATTTACCTTTCACCGCAAGGTCGTAAACTCGATCAAGTCGGCGTAAAAGAACTGGCACAAAATGAGCAACTCATTTTAGTCTGTGGACGTTACGAGGGTATTGATGAACGATTGATCCAAACGGAAATTGATGAAGAATGGTCAGTCGGAGATTATGTGCTAACAGGAGGGGAATTACCTGCCATGACATTGATTGATGCGGTGGCAAGATTTATTCCCGGAGTATTAGGCAAACAAGCCTCCGCACAGGAAGATTCCTTTGCCACGGGATTATTGGATTGTCCGCATTATACTCGTCCTGAAGTGTTAGATGATTTAACCGTACCAAGCGTGTTACTTTCAGGCAATCACGAACAAATTCGCAAATGGCGATTACAACAATCTCTTGCGCGAACGTGGTTACGCCGCCCTGAGCTACTGGAAAAACTAGCTCTGACTGACGAACAAAAGAAACTGCTGAAACAGATTAAATCTGAACAAGAGACAATCTGAAACAGCTTAATCAGTTAATTCTAGTATGAAAAAAGGTTTAAAAAATGAGCAACATCATTAAACAACTTGAACAAGAACAATTAAAACAAAACATTCCTAGCTTCCGTCCGGGTGACACTTTAGAAGTGAAAGTATGGGTGGTTGAAGGTTCTAAGAAACGTTTGCAAGCATTCGAAGGCGTGGTTATTGCAATTCGTAACCGTGGCTTGCATAGTGCATTTACGTTACGTAAAGTATCAAACGGTACTGGCGTTGAACGTGTTTTCCAAACTCACTCACCAGCGATTGACAGCATTGCTGTAAAACGTAAAGGTGCGGTACGTAAAGCGAAACTTTACTACTTACGTGAGCGTTCAGGTAAATCTGCACGTATTAAAGAACGTTTGGGTGCATAATTTTAAGATTGCTATACTTACAAAAGGCTTGGGTTTTCCAAGCCTTTTTGCTTTTCTTTCCCAACTTTGTATTTATTCTGTTAAAATTTAGCCAAATAGCATATAAATCTTTTAACTAGATCACATTTTCGATATTTATTTCTGACATTGCTTGATTTTTGGAATATTATACGCGCGGATTAATTTTTTAGTAACTATTATAAATGCGTTAAGGAGTTTATATGTCCTCAAATCAACATTCCATGAAATGGACTAAATTTAACATTGCTTGGATGATTAATTTATTTGGTACCGCGGTGGGAGCGGGGGTATTATTTTTGCCAATTAATGCGGGACGAGCGGGTTTTTGGCCATTAGTAATTATGGCGGTTCTGGTCGGACCAATGACGTATTTTGCACACCGTGGTTTATCTCGTTTTGTTTTATCATCTGCTAAACCGGGTAGCGATATTACCGAAGTCGTAGAAGAGCATTTTGGTAAAACGGCAGGGAAATTAATTACGTTATTATATTTCTTTGCTATTTTCCCAATTTTATTAATCTATGGTAATGGGATTACTAATACGGTGGATTCTTTTATTGTGAACCAATTAGGGATGGCTTCACCTAACCGAGTATTACTTTCTTTTGTGTTAATTGCGGCGTTAATTTCAGTCATGTTGACGAATGAACGCGTGATGTTAAAGCTCACTGAATGGTTAGTTTATCCGTTGGTTTTGATTCTTTTTGCTTTATCTATTTATTTGATTCCTGAATGGAATGGCGCTATGTTACAGGAAATGCCGACTACCAGTGGTTTTATTACTACGCTTTGGATTACCATTCCGGTATTGGTTTTCTCATTTAACCATTCACCCGCGATTTCGGCTTTTTCTCAATCACAGCAACGTGAATATCAAGATCCGATTTTGGCTGAAAAATATGCCAGTAAAACCTTAAAAGGCTCAGCTACTATGTTGTTAGTTTTTGTGATGTTCTTTGTATTTAGTTGTGTACTCACGCTTACCCCAGCAGAATTAGCCTTGGCGAAAGAGCAAAATATTAGTATTTTATCTTTCTTAGCCAATAAATTTGATAATCCGTATATTTCTTATTTTGGTCCGTTAGTGGCATTCTTTGCGATCACCAGTTCATTCTTTGGTCACTATTTAGGCGCGCGTGAGGGGTTAGAGGGGCTTTATATTAAAATGACGGATAATAAACAAATTAATCGTAAAAAACTTAACTATGGTACTGCCGTATTTTTCCTGTTTACCCTTTGGGGTGTGGCGGTGATGAATCCAAGTATTTTAGGCTTAATTGAATCTTTAGGCGGTCCGATTATTGCCATGATTCTGTTTATTATGCCGATGTATGCGATTAGAAAAGTACCGTCAATGCAACGCTATCAAGGACAATTAAGTAATGTCTTTGTCACCGTAATGGGGTTAATTGCGATTTCTGCGGTTGTCTATGGACTATTTTAGTTTAGCATTTAAGCTAAAATGCCGCTCTTTTGTATAATCACATTCCCTTTTTCATGATGGTTGAAGAAGGGAATTCTCAATGAGAAACATAAAATGATTAGCGTATTTGATATGTTTAAAGTGGGTATCGGTCCGTCTAGCTCACACACCGTTGGACCGATGAAAGCAGGGAAACAATTTGTGGATGATTTGATTTCCCAACTATTATTTGAGCAAGTGAACAAAATTCACGTAGATGTTTATGGTTCGTTATCTATGACTGGACGTGGACATAATACGGATACGGCGATTATTATGGGCTTAGCCGGTTATTTGCCAGAGGATGTGGATATTGAGTTAATTCCTAGATTTATTGCTGAATTAAAAAAAACCGCGGTATTACCCATTGCACAAGGTAAAAAAACAGTCACATTTAATTTTGATGAAAACATGATGTTTCATCAAACATTTTTATCTTTGCACGAAAATGGCATGAAAATCACCGCACTTAATGTGAAGAATGACGTGATTTATCAAAAAACTTATTATTCTATTGGGGGCGGATTTATTGTTGATGAAGAACATTTTGGTCAACAAGAAAAACAGAAAGTTGATATTCCGTTTCCTTATCAAAATTCAGTAGATATTTTAAAGCACTGTAAAGAGAATGGGTTAGCTTTCTCCACCGTCGCGATGGAAAATGAAATCGCATTAAACGGGAAAGACGCGACTGAACAGCACCTACTTCGCGTTTGGAATACCATGCAAGCCTGTATTGAGCGAGGGTTACATACGGAAGGTATTTTACCCGGACCATTAAAAGTGCCTAGACGTGCAGCCTCCTTACACCGTATGTTGCAAGCTAATACTAATTTGTCAAATGATCCCATGCGGGTGATTGACTGGGTGAATATGTATGCATTAGCGGTGAATGAAGAAAATGCAGCAGGTGGTCGGGTAGTCACTGCTCCAACCAATGGCGCTTGTGGGATTATTCCCGCGGTATTGTCTTATTATGAAAAATTTATTTCACCGATTAGTCAAGAAATTATTGAACGTTATTTATTAGCTTGTAGTATGATTGGTTCCTTATATAAAATGAATGCATCAATTTCCGGTGCAGAAGTCGGTTGTCAAGGGGAAGTCGGTGTGGCTTGTTCTATGGCAGCTGCGGGGTTAACCGAAATTTTTGGGGGCAGCCCTGAGCAGGTATGTATTGCCGCTGAAATTGCCATGGAGCATAATCTTGGATTAACCTGTGATCCAGTAGGAGGACAGGTACAAGTCCCTTGTATTGAACGTAATGCGATTGCATCAGTGAAAGCGATTAATGCTAGTCGCATGGCATTACGCCGTACCACAAACCCAAGAGTGACCTTAGATAAAGTGATTGAAACCATGTATGAAACCGGTAAGGATATGAATTCAAAATACCGAGAAACATCACAGGGTGGCTTGGCAATTAAAGTCGTTTGTGATTAAATGAATACGCAGCTTCTATCAAGAGAAGATATTCATCTTCTCTTTTTTGTTTTAAAATAACCGCACTTTTATATTAAGATGTAAGGAAAAGAAATGGTTTCGGAACGCTTTTATTTAAAAATGGAAGAACATTTTTTATATGTTCCCTATTACGATCATCATCGCCGTGTACGCGTATTACTGCCGAAAGGTTATCATAAAGATCAATGGCAACATTATCCGGTGGTGTATATGCACGACGGACAAAATGTGTTTTATAGCAAAGAATCTTATTCGGGTTATTCGTGGAAGATTATTCCGACCATAAAAAAACATAAAGAATTTCCCCGCTTGATTATTGTAGGTATAGATAATGCGGGCACTGACCGCTTAGATGAATATTCGCCTTGGCAAGCCAGTGTCGGGCATACCGAGCAAGCCCGTAATACCGGCGGAAAAGGCGGTGAATATGGCGATTGGGTGGTAAATACCGTTAAACCTTTTATTGATCACCATTATCGCACTAAACCAGAACGCGAGCATACATTATTGGCGGGCAGTTCAATGGGAGGCATTATCACCGCTTATATGGGGTCCGCCTATCCCCATATTTTCGGGCATTTAGGTGTGTTCTCTTTAGCTTCTTGGTTTTGTGAAGGCGATTTTCTCCAGTTTACCCATCAACATCCTATTGATCGAGCGAGCCGTGTTTTTATTCAGGTTGGCACCAATGAAGGGGATGATGTGGATGCGCAATATATTTATAACATGAGCCAAGCCTATATTGATTGCACGTTACGCTATTATCAATCTTTAATCAGAACGGGACATCCAGTTGATAATATCTGCTTGCGTATCATGGCAAATGAAATTCATCATGAAAAATATTGGGCGGATCATTTTGTGGAATTTTTACAGTTTTCATTGGCGAGATAACAGAAAACCTAGTACTTGGGTACTAGGTTAAACAACAAATTATTATGGCACCACCACAGCGTGATAATGTAATTTATCAATAGCGTTAATGAATTGTTCATTGCTGACTTTTTCGTCTGCTACGATTCTTACTCGTCGGTCATTAAAATTGCCCTTAGTCGAAATAACACCGTCAATAGCTCGCAATTCCTTATTCACTAAATACACACAAAGTTGGCAATTCATTTCTTCAATATGCAGTGTTATTTGCTTTTCTGCTCCGAAACTGACCGCAGAAAATAAGCTGATTATGCTAAAGATCAATCCTTTTTTCATGCTAAACGCTCCAAAATAAACGGCAATAAAGTCGGATAACTTAACAAAAAAATAATCAACACAAATAGAATCCAGTAGCACCATAACAAGGTTTTACGAGATAAATATTTCGTGCAAATGATATTTTTGGAAAAGACTAATAACCAAAAACCGTAGCCGAATGCAGCAAGCGATAACATTAACATGGGAATGCGTAAGTAATCTAGCTGGTTTAGCTCAATTAGCCAACTAGATGAAACCCCGAATAGCAAATAAATCAGCGGAGCAATACAGCACAAACTCGATGTAACAGCAGCCACCACTGCCGTTACACAAGCGGTAAAAAAGGATGGGTTATAGTTCTTTTGAGATAAATTCATAACCGAATTCTTTTGCATCATAAGAATTTAATGGATCTCCACCGATTTCCGCATAAGGGTAGCCGAAGTTATTGATTGGGGCGAGTTCTGGCATTGGGTAAAGGTTGAAATCACGAGCGTGATTAAAGCCTACCCAGTTGGCTTCCCAGTTACCGAATAAGTATTTAGCCACGGCTTGAGTATCTTTATCGTCCACGGCTTTTTGCTCAGTTAAACGATATTTTGCCACGTCAGCAGAATCCACAGGTACCCAACCAAAGCCAGCTAAATAAAATTCCGCACGGCAATGTTGTCCACCGTTCTCATTCGCTACTTTGTCTTTCGCACCGCCAAAGGCTGATTTGGAATATTCGCCCATTTTTACCGCTTGTCCTAAACGAATTCCAAACACTTCACGGGCAGGAATATTCGCTGCTCGAGCCAATGCCACAAATACTGAATTAATATCGGTACATTTGCCTTTCAACACACCAGTGGTGAGAATTTTTTCCACATCACCATCGCCACAGCCTAACACGGAATTATCCCGCTCCATATTATGGACGATCCACAGATGAATAAGTTCAGCTTTTTTCAATGGATTGGTTTCGCTACCCACAATTCTATCGGCAAATTGTTTGACAATACCATCGGTTTTGATATGTTGCGTAGGGTTTAAATACTGTTGCACATCAACAGAATATTCAATTTTTTCAGGTGTTTGATAATCTTTTAACAATCCTTGCTGCATAGGCTCACGATCTTGAGTTTGCACCACTAATTTTATATTCAGATGACGTTTTTCCGCTTTTTCATCCCAATTTGCATACAGCGTTTTGGCACCATATTGATTATTTTCACTAATATAGGCGTGTTTGAAATTACCATCAAATTCAATAGATTGGACTTTTTGATAGTCATTATTGAACGGTAACGGAACCCATAAATTCGTTTCTCCCTTTGAACCTTGTGGCACAATGAGATCGTAATTTTGGGTAAATTCATAGGAATGTGTAGTGGTGTTAGGATTCGGCACGCTTTGTGCTTGAGCAGAGATCGCACTGCTGAAAAGTGCGGTGATTAAAAATAATTTTTTCATAGATTTCCTTAAAATAAATAAACAGAACCTGCCATATTTAAGTTCAGAGCTGCAAGCAGAATGAACTAGGCATAAGAATACCTGAAATTTGCTCAGAACAAAATATATTTGAATAAAATAAGTCTCCGTTGCTGGGAAAAATGAAACGTCCACAAGCCCTAATCTTTACACGTTATCTTTTTTCCCTCCCTTTCCCTTATACATCAACTCAATTTGCTCACGATAACGTTGCAAAATAATTTTACGGCGGAGTTTTAGGGTCGGGGTGATTTCTTCCATTTTGGTGGTAAAAGCCTGTGGTAATAAGGTAAATTTTTTAATTTGTTCAAAGTGAGCCAGTTCTTTTTGCAACTCATGGATCCGTTTTTCAAACATTTGAATAATATCCGAATGTTTGACTAATTCTAAACGATCTTGATATTTGATATTAAGCTGTTTGGCATATTCTTCCAGACTCTCAAAACAAGGTACAATTAAGGCTGAAACGTACTTTTTAGCATCGGCAATAATCGCGATCTGTTCAACAAATTTGTCTTTGCCTATTTTCCCTTCGATCATTTGTGGGGCGATGTATTTCCCGTTGGAGGTTTTCATTAATTCTTTGATGCGGTCGGTGATATATAAATTGCCGTCAGTATCGAATTCACCGGCATCCCCCGTTTTTAAGAAACCATCTTCAGTAAAGGCTTGGGCGGTTTCTGCGGGCTTTTTGTAGTAACCACGCATCACCATTCCACCACGTACCAGAATTTCGTTATCTTCCCCGATTTTAACTTCTGCATCAGGCATTAATGTACCAATAGAGTTTGGCTTAAATTTAACATCGTCCCAGCAAGAAATGGTTGCAGTGGTTTCGGTCATGCCGTAGCCGAGTTTTACATTTAAGCCGATACTGTGGAAAAATAGCCCAATACTCGGTTCTAATTTGGCTCCGCCACAAGGCATCATTCGGATTCGTCCACCGAGTAATTGACGGAGTTTTCTGAACACGATTTTATCTGCCAAAGCATATTGTTTTTGCAATAAAAAAGACGGTTTTTTGTCTGAAGTTTTGATATGAAAATAGCGTTCACCTACAGTTAACGCCCAGTTAAATAACGCTCGACGATAAAACGGGGCTTGTTGTACGTTATCCCAAACTGCGGTGTAAATTTTTTCATAAAAACGTGGTACTGCACACATTAGGGTTGGGCGGACTTCGGTTAAAGCTTGACGTATTTGATTGGTGTCTTCTAAATAGGTATTGACGGCTCCGCAATGTAAAATATAGGCTACCCAAGCCCGTTCAAAAATATGCGAGAAAGGGAGAAATGATAAAGACACATCTTGTTGGGTTACATCAAGTAATTTGTCATGAGCTTGTAATTGATGGGCTAAATTAGCATAATCCAGCATCACACCTTTCGGTTCACCGGTGGTACCTGATGTATAAATGAGGGTAAATAGATCATCAAGAGATTTATCAGCAAGGCGCTGATCTAATTCTGTTTGTTGATTGTCCGAACCCAGTTGCACAAAATCAGACCAGTGATAGGCTTTTGCACAATAATGCAACGCAATATTGGGTTTCATGGCTACAATTTTTTCTAATTGCGGACATTGATCCAACACTTCCAGAATTTGATCATATTGTTCCTGCCCTCCCACGAACAGGATTTTCATATCCGCATTGTTTATAATAAAGGCAGCTTGATTAGCCGTGTTGGTGGCATAAATCGGAACGGTTACCGCTCGAATTTGTAATGTGGCAATATCAGCGATTGTCCAGTTCGGCATATTATGGGCGAAGATACCGATTTTATCCTGCACTTGAATCTGACAAGCTAATAAGGCACGGCTGACTTCATCAATACGCTGTTGAAAATCATCCCAACACATATCGATCCACTGATCTTGTTGTTTATAACGAAGTGCGGTCTGTTTTGATAGTGTTTTTGCTTGTTGACGAATGCGTTGAATAAAATGGAAATCCATGTTCATGGTTAAAATCCTATTGATTATTTTGTTTAGCGTACAAGTGTTCGCTAATATAGCATTAATTTGAATAAAATCTAGTGCAAAAGTAAGAAAATGACTATACTTAACATTAATTTGTATGGTTATAGGACGAAAATAATGAAAACGTGGAAAGATGTCATTGGCGTAGAAAAACAACAACCTTATTTTCAGCAGATTTTAACTCAAGTTCATCAGGCAAGAGCGACAGGGCGAATTGTATATCCACCACAACGCGAAATCTTTAATGCGTTTAAATTAACTGAATTTGAGCAAGTGAAAGTGGTCATCTTAGGACAAGATCCTTATCATGGACCAAATCAAGCACATGGTTTAGCTTTTTCAGTAAAACCGTCCGTTGCTCCGCCACCGTCGTTGGTGAATATGTATAAAGAATTGAGCCTGGAATATCCAGATTTCCAAATCCCAAATCATGGTTCATTGCTAGCTTGGGCGGCTCAAGGTGTGTTATTATTAAACACAGTGTTAACAGTCGAACAGGGACAAGCACATTCCCATGCTAATTTTGGTTGGGAAACCTTTACTGACCATGTGATTGCCAAATTGAATGAACAACGTGAGCATTTAGTTTTTTTATTATGGGGTAGCCATGCACAGAAAAAAGGGCAATTTATTGATCGGCAAAAACACTGTGTGTTAACAGCACCTCATCCGTCACCGTTATCTGCTCATCGTGGATTTTTCGGTTGTGGTCATTTTAGCAAAACGAATGATTACTTACGCCAACATCAGATTGATGAAATAGATTGGCGTTTAGACAATATTTAAGGAAAAATATGTTAGCAATAATTTCTCCAGCGAAAACATTAGATTATGAAAGTGCGGTAGAAAATCTTGATTTTTCTCAACCGCAGTTAACGGAATATAGTGAAAAATTAATTAACATTTGTCGTCAGCTTAGTCCCGCACAAATTGGCTCATTAATGTCGATTAGTGATAAATTAGCAGGATTAAATGCAGCACGTTTCGCAGAATGGCAAACCGAACATAATGAACAAAATGCTCGAGCAGCCATTTATGCCTTTAAAGGTGATGTTTATACGGGATTACAGGTTGAAACCTTAAATAAACAGGATATTCAATTTGCTCAACAACATTTACGAATGTTATCAGGGCTTTATGGTTTATTACGTCCGTTAGATTTAATGCAACCCTATCGTTTAGAAATGGGAACAAAATTACATAATCCACAAGGTAAGGATTTGTATCAATTTTGGGGAAATGTAATCACCAACGTATTACAGCAAGCAATTGAGCAGCAAGGCGATAATGTGCTGATTAATTTGGCATCGGATGAATATTTTAAATCGGTGAAAACGGATGTATTAAAGGCGGAAATTATTAAGCCAGTATTCTTAGATTTAAAAAATGGTAAATATAAAGTGATTAGCTTTTATGCGAAAAAAGCACGGGGCTTAATGTGCCGCTATATGATTCAACATCGTTTAACTCAAGCGGAGCAATTAAAACACTTTGATTTAGGTGGATATTGGTTTGATGAAACGGCTTCACAGAGTAATGAATGGGTTTTTAAACGAGATTTAAGTGAGTAAAATAATGAAAAAATTACTTACAATCCTTGAAAGGATTGTTCGGGGCTTTGCCCCCGCCACAAGTGGCGTTCAAAATTCCTATCGGAATTTTGTCACCGCACTTTTGGCAATCTTATTGCTGTCAGGTTGTGTTACACAGCCATTATCAACTGAACCAGAACAACAGGTTCAATTAAATGTACCAAAACAAATTCAGCATAATAATAAAAACTATGTGTTAAAATCAACCCAAGATTTGGGAACGATGGTGCATTATGTTTATTTTACCAACAAAGAAAGTGGTAAAGACTGGAAAAGCTCGGTGGAATTATTACATGATCGTAATGTGCAAAATATGTCTTTGCAAGAGCGCATTCAATTAAGAGAAAAAGTGTATGACAATAATGACGTGAAGTATTTTAATTTGACAACGGAAAAAGATACTTTATACGCTTTTGTGATTTATGAGCCGAATGTAAGTCAACATGATTGGCAACTAGAAGTGGCTCGGGCATCTGATGTACAAGGCTGTGGCTTTGTGCAATATCAATATTCCTTAAAAATTCCACAATCACGCAAATTAGCGAATATGGGGGAAATAAAATTAATAGGTTATTTGAAGAAGTATGCGATTGATAAAGAAATAGCGCGTTTACATCAGTTAAAATGGGATTGGCGTTGCGAATTGCCAAAAGCACAATCCGTACCAAACTAAACAGAAATTTAACTAGATCAAATTTTATGTGCAAATTGCGAAATTTTACTAGAGCCAAGTAGGGGAATAGTGTAATCTTAGCTCGCAAAAATTTATCGGGTTTTTAATATTTAATAAAAGGTAACAGAAATGATTAAAAAAATTGCAATCTTAACCAGTGGTGGTGATGCACCGGGGATGAATGCCGCTATTCGTGCGGTGGTGCGTTCAGCGTTAGATAAAGGTTTAGATGTTTACGGTATTTATGAAGGATATCGTGGCTTACACCAAAATAAAATCAAACAGTTAACTCGTTATAGCGTATCAGATATTATTAATAAAGGCGGTACTTTTTTAGGTTCCGCACGTTTCCCAGAATTCAAAGATCCAGCCGTGCGTACAGAATGTGCCGAGGTTTTACGTTCACATGGTATTGATGCTTTAGTGGTTATCGGTGGAGATGGTTCATATACTGGTGCAAAATTATTAACTGAAGAACATGGCTTTCCTTGTATTGGTTTACCGGGAACCATTGATAATGATATTCCGGGTACAGATTATACCATTGGCTATCAAACCGCATTAGAAACGGCGGTGGTGTGTATTGACCGTTTACGTGATACATCAAGTTCACATCATCGTATTTCTATCGTGGAAATTATGGGGCGTCATTGTAGTGACTTAACCTTATCGGCGGCGATTGCAGGCGGTTGTGAATATGCCATTGCAGCGGAAATTGGCTTTAACAAAGAAGAATTAATTCAAGAAATTGAAAGCAGTTTTGCGAAAGGTAAAAATCACGCCTTGATCGTGATTACGGAATTAGTCACCGATGTGCATCAATTGGCAAAAGATATTGAGGCGCGTGTGGGTAATGAAACGCGTGCCACCGTGTTAGGTCATATTCAACGTGGTGGAACGCCGTCAGCCTTTGATCGTATTTTGGCTTCTCGTATGGGGGTTTATGCGGTAGATTTACTCCTTCAAGGTGAAAAAGGACGTTGCGTGGGGATTCAAAACGAAAAATTAGTGCATCATGATATTATTGATGCGATTGATAATATGCGTCGTCCGTTTAAAGCGGATTTATTAGATGTGGCGAATAAGTTAGTTTAAATTTTCTTTGCATATGCCCGATCTTATTTTTATTTTGACTTTCTTCTCTGCTCGCTAAAAACGCGGAGGGGAAAGTTTAAGATAAATATTGCGTTCTGCATTTGGATAAAAATGTACCGCACTTTTAGATTATGAATAACAACCGTGGTTCGCAACCCTCCCACGCTAAAAAACTAAGGCATAAAATGAATATTATTCCAACCGATTATACTAATGCCGTTGTTCCATCAAAATAAAACGGTCGAACATGTTCTGCTCGTTGCTGTTTTAACTCCCAAAGATCGTATTTTATTTGCAAATTCAGCCATAATCTTGCCGAACTGATCCCAGCTTCTTCCAACCGCAAAGCCAAATTTGTCGTCATCGGTGTTTTTCCGTGCAACACACGAGAAAGGGTTTCACGAGAAAAACCTAAATGCTCCGCTAAATCTTTCACTTTAATTTGATTGGGTTCAACAAAACCGTCTAATAAAATTTGTCCGGGGTGGGCTGGTTTACGCATAGTATGCTCCCTAATGGTAATCTTCATAGTTCAAAATATAGGCATCGCCATTGGTAAACTCGAAAGTAATCCGCCAATTGCCGTTGACCGTCATTGCATAGATTCCCTTTCGCTTACCTTTCAATTCGTGGCATTGATAAAAAGGCATAAATTCTGTCACATTTTCCGCACAATCAATCAAATCTAAAATACCATCTAATTTACGCTGATGATTGGCTTGAATCCCTTTAGTAATGCCTTTTTCAAAATACTGTTTTAATCCTTTGTGTTTAAAACTTTTGATCACAATAATGTTTCCATTGCATGGACAGTGATATTATCGTATCACAAAAGCTAAAAGATTCAAGGTAATTTTAATCCCCCTTGCTCCGCTGCCTGCTGATACCAATATGTTGCTTGTTTATCTGATCGTGCCGTAAAACACTGCCCTTTAGGGCGGTGATATAAGGCACAAACAATGAGCCGTTTCCAACCTAACTAATCGGGCGTTTGTTGTTGCTCGATATATTGGCGAATAATTGATATTGGTGCACCGCCACAACTACCAGCAAAATAAGACGGTGACCAAAGCTGATTGCCCCAGAGTTTTTTCTGTATGCTTGGATGTTTTTTCTTTCTAATCAAACGACTAGATACGCATTTCAAACTATTCACAAGCACTGATACAGCTACTTTAGGTGGGTATTCCACAAGCAGATGAACGTGATCATCTTCGCCGTCAAACTCCACTAATGTAGCCCCAAAATCCTGACAAACGTTGGCAAAAATAGTTTGTAATTCATCAAGTATCGCTTTCGTGAAAACATCTCTGCGATATTTAGTAACAAAGACTAAATGAACGTGCATATTAAAAATACAGTGTCTTCCGTGTCTAATTTCTGTTTCTTTTTTCATAGACCAAGTGTAAAATAAGAGAAAATTCTATTTTAACCTAAGCCCATGTTAATCCGCAAAGCCTTTAAATTTGAAATTAGACCAAACGGTGAACAAATCCGCAAAATTAAGCAGTTTTGTGGTTGTTCTCGCTTTGTGTTTAATCAGGCGTTAGCGTGGCAAAATGAGCAGTACGAGCAGGATAATCAATTTAAATTTAGCTACACCAAAATCGCAAATCTGTTGCCAACTTGGAAAAAACAATGGGAGTGGCTGAAAGATTGCCATTCGCAAGTGTTGCAACAATCATTAAAAGACCTTGAAGCAGCGTTTAAAAATTTTTTCCAAAAGCGAGCAGATTTTCCCAAATTCAAGAAAAAAGGCTTAAAAGACAGTTTTCGTTTTCCGCAAGGTTGCAAACTGGAACAAGGAAATAATCGCTTGTATTTGCCTAAAATCGGCTGGGTTCGCTATTTCAATAGCCAAAAAGTCATCGGCGAAATTAAAAATGTCACAGTCAGCCAAAAGTGCGGTCATTTTTTTGTGAGTATTCAGACGGAATTTGAAGCCGATATTCCAACGCATACGGGCGGAGAAATCGGCATTGATATGGGCATAGCTCGTTTTGCCACCCTTTCCAATGGCATATTTTTCGCTCCGCTTAATGCGTTCAAAACCTATAAAGGCAAATTAGCGAAGCTGCAAAAACAGCTCAAAAACAAAGTTAAATTTAGCCAAAATTGGCAGAAATTAAAGGCGAAAATCGCCAAACTACACCATAAAATCGCCAATTGTCGCAAAGACTTCTTGCATCAAACTTCAAACCAAATCAGCAAAAAACACGCCATGATCTACGTTGAAGATTTGCAAGTTGCGAACATGTCAAAATCGGCAAAAGGCACGATTGAAGAACCTAGTAAAAATGTGAGCCAAAAATCGGGGTTAAATCGTTCGATTTTGGATCAATCTTGGTTCGAATTTCGCCATCAACTGGACTATAAAACCCAATGGCGAGGCGGATTTTTAGTGGCTGTACCACCACAAAATACCAGCCGAACCTGCCCTTGTTGTGGACTGGTCGCCAAAGAAAATCGGGAAACCCAATCGCATTTTGAGTGTATTGCCTGCGGCTACAGTGAAAATGCCGATGTAGTTGGAGCGATAAATATATTAACCAAAGGCAGACTACAATTAGAAACTGTCTTCTGACTTCTGTCATCTGAACAGGGTAGGACATACCCGTAGAGCTTGTGAAGTGAATCTCATTAGAGATCAGCAGCAAGAACCCACCGAGAGTAGCCCCTGAAAGGGGGAGCTAGTAGGAATCCCCGTCCTTTAGGGCAGGGAGGATGTCAATATAATACTATTCAATCTATCACTTAATTGATCCGATATACCGTTTAATAATCCAATCAGGTTTCTTGATTGGATTATTTCTTATCTTACCGTTCTTACAAACCTACAAAATCCTATAAATAACTACAAAAAGCTATAAATGGGATTTTTGTTGTATTCCTACTTCAATCTTGCTGGTTACAATCCGATTTATTGCTAAATCGGATTGCATTGCCGTCAAGTCCATAGGCGTAAATTCGGGCAGAACTTGCCCTATTTGTTTTTCAATTAAGCGTAGTAAATTTATTGAAGCATTATAATCACGATCTATTTTTGCTCCACAATCTTCACAACAATAAATTCGTTCACTTAACTTTAATTCTTTTTTAATTGAACCACATTGACTACAAGTTTTTGAACTTGGATAAAATCTATCTGCAAAAATAATCTCTTTCCCATTATATTTTGCTTTGTATTCAAGCTGTCTTCTAAATTCGTAGAAACTTACATCAGCAATAGATTTCGCTAATTTATGATTTTTCATCATTCCTTTTACATTTAAATCTTCTAAACAGATATAATCTGCCTGTTTAATGATTGATGAACTGAGTTTATGGGAAAAATCATTGCGAATATTGGCTATTCGCCGATGTAATTTGGCTAGTTTTAAACTTGCTTTTAAATAATTCGCCGACTTTTTCGTTTTATCACCTTTGGTTTTTGGGTGTTGTTTTTTACTTAATTGTCTGCTTTTGGTTTTAAGTTTACGTGCAAGTTTAGCTAATGGCTTAGGTGATTTTATTTCTAAACCATTAGATAAACTTACAAAAGATTTTAATCCTACATCAATCCCTAATCCTCGTTTTGTTTTAGGCTGTGATTGATAATTTTCTTCAGCAATGGATACGCTAAAAGATGCATAATATTTATCGCCATTT
>Ga0192269_1001_pt1 | contig 151961 bp, 137 predicted proteins | sample Koala_Koa24_B3_FD_131258 | JGI IMG/M metagenome (GOLD analysis project Ga0192269, IMG submission 131258) | Enriched cells from koala feces incubated with labeled cellulose particles, San Francisco Zoo, California, United States - Koala_Koa2-4_B3 ... | reverse complement strand
GAAAAGTTGCTATTCAGTGAAAGAAAATACTAAATAGCAACCATTTTGTCCAATAGGCATAATTGATCAGAAATTAGCAACCATTTTGTCTATTATGCCAAAATTTATTTTGAAATTAAACCGCTTAAATTCTTTAGCCCACTTTGGTAGTTGATGTGAGATAAACGGAATAATTCTACAGATTTTCTTAAAGTAATGTAGGATAAATCTTATATTGTCTCACTTCATTGCCAATCTCTCTTTATAATCAGATTCAATAAGGGATATTTGATCAAATAGATTGGAAAACTCAGAAAAAGAAAACTCATCAGGTTTATTCATAATGTACTGAGCAAAATTATATTTTTTTATTTTATCATCTTTAAAAGATACATATTCCCCTTCTTCATCAGAAACTTGAATAATCTTTCCTTGATAAGTAATAAAATTCTCAATACATTTATAATTTTCTTTCTTCTTCCAAGATTTTTCATTAGAGATAGGGCTTAATAGTAAAACATAAACATTATCTTTTATATGAGAAAATTGAATATTTTTCTTCTTAATAAAACCAAATCGCTTACTATTTAGAATATACTGACAACCCTCAAGTCCATTATCATAATCTAGAACAAAAATAGCTGGATGAGTTGGTACAATTGATGAAAATCTAATAAAATATGAGTGTTCCACAAATTTACTTATAAAGTAATTTACACTAGAAGCTCCCCCACTTAAACCTAATTTCTTCAGACTATCATTAATTTTCTGAAAATGAAATAGCCCTTTTTTATTCAATTTTTCAGTAGCTATAGAGAAATACATTGGATCTGTATATCCTTCAGGATAAATAGTTGTTTGAGTTATATTTGTAAAATATTTAAAGAAAAGAACACTACGTAAAAGATACATCTGATGATCAGGTTTTTGTAAAGGAAAATTTTCATCATTCTTATCAATACGAAGACTAACCATTTTTCTTATATTCTTTCTATTATCTTCTTTATTATCTATTTTAGAATCAAGATCTAATTTTGTTAGATTATTGGGTTTGTAATATTTTACATATATACAATAATTGAGTCTCCCAATTAATTGTTCAATAGTTCCCTTTATATGTTCATCTGAGATATCTTTAATAAAAAACTCACCTGTATTCAATAGTGAATTCACCATTGATCTATTCTGTTTTTTATATTCTCTTACAACATTCTTTTCTTTATTTACAACAATTCCAGTTACTAATTGTCTAGAAGAAAACCTATTATACCTAGTTTTCTTTTCATTTATTTTAAAGCCTGATTTTCTATTTAATAAAGACTCTATAGTATTAGTTACTTTCCATACATTATTCTCTCTATCCCAAATAACCAATTCATCTGATAGTTCCTTATTAGAAGACAAAGTAATATCATCAGCATATCTAGAGTATGTAAATCTATATTTCTTAGCTAATTCTAAGAATTTAATATCGATAAGATTACCAATTAAAGAAGATATAATAGGGGACAAAGGAGAACCTTGTGGTAAGGTACCGTTACACGTCGCTACTTTTGCAATAACTCTAGCAATAGTTTCATTTAAAGAAAAGTAATAATCTGACACAAAAAAACCTTTGATTCTACCATAATGAATAGAATCAAAAAAATCCGCTATGTCTATATTTAATACAAATTTCTTATTTATGTGTATTTCAGAATTCGATACTATTGATTTTCCCCATTCGAAAGCATGACTACACTTTAAATAATTAGGCTTATCTTTTCTTATATCATCAACACAATGCATCAATATATTAGCAATACTTTTCTGTATCTCCTTTAAAGAATTATGTGGTTTCTGAATAATCCGATCATCCCCTGATTTTTTAAGTATAGTAAAAGTTTGGTATTTTTTGGAATCTTCAACTTTATATACAATATAGGAGAATTGTTGGGGGGTAATATTTAGTTCAAATTCAGAAATAAGATCTGAAATACTTGTACAAGATTTTAATTTTTCAAGATAAGAACTCATTGATATAAACACTTCCATATAGTGTTAAAAGGGTAAGTGTAGGTATAAATACTCATTAGTATGCTAAATCCTCTTAGTATTTTATCTACTAAGATAATCATCACATCAAGTCTTGATATTTTTTGAAACCACTTCAGAAACAAAAGTGAAAAATCTATTTATACCTACAGAAACGATTTTATTATAGAAAAAATTTCTATTCAACAAAAAAACGGTCAAATATGACCGTTTTCTACTTAAGGGCTGACTATTATTCTTCTGCTAACAACTTCAATTCCCGTCCCCGAACTTGTGCTTTCAAGATTTGCACAAATTCATCAACATCATAAGTGCCTAAATCCGTCCCTTTGCGTGTCCGCACAGCGATTTTGTTTTCGGCAATTTCTTTGTCGCCACAAACCAGCATATAAGGCACACGGCGTAAGGTGTGTTCACGGATTTTGAAACCGACTTTTTCGTTGCGTAAATCAGATTTTACACGCAAGCCCGCATCCGACAATTTTTTCGTCACGGCTTGAACATAGTCCGCTTGGCTATCGGTGATATTCATCACTACCGCTTGCACTGGGGCTAACCATGCAGGGAAGAAACCTGCGTATTCTTCGGTGATAATGCCGATAAAGCGTTCGATTGAACCTAAGATCGCACGGTGGATCATCACAGGGGTACGGCGATCGTTATCTTCTGCCACATAAGACGCATTTAAGCGACCTGGTAAGGCGAAGTCTAACTGAATCGTACCGCATTGCCATTCACGACCTAAGCAGTCACGCAAGGCAAATTCGATTTTCGGACCGTAAAATGCACCCTCGCCCTGTTGAATTTCATATTCAAGACCATTGTGACGTAACGCATTGGCTAAACCTTCTTCGGCACGATCCCACATTTCATCAGAACCGATACGGCTGTCAGGACGGGTAGAAAGTTTCACTGCAATATTCACAAAGCCAAAGGTGCTGTAAATGTCGTAAACCATTTTAATACAACTGGTGACTTCGCTTTCAATTTGTTCTTCGGTACAGAAAATGTGTGCATCATCTTGGGTAAACCCACGCACACGCATTAAACCGTGCAGCGAACCAGACGGCTCATTACGGTGACAAGAACCAAATTCCGCCATACGAATCGGCAAATCACGGTACGATTTCAAGCCTTGGTTGAAAATCTGCACATGTCCTGGGCAGTTCATCGGTTTAATGGCATATTCACGGTTTTCCGATTGGGTGGTAAACATTAAATCACCGTAGTTTTGCCAGTGACCAGTCCGTTCCCAAAGCACTCTGTCCATCATAAACGGACCTTTCACTTCTTGATAATCGTACTGTTTGAGTTTGGTGCGAACAAAGGTTTCCAATTCACGGAAAATGGTCCAGCCGTCATTATGCCAGAACACCATTCCCGGAGCTTCTTCTTGCATGTGATATAAATCTAAGGCTTTGCCGATTTTACGATGGTCGCGTTTTGCTGCTTCTTCAAGACGAGTTAAATATTCATTTAATTGTTTTTTGTCCGCCCATGCTGTACCGTAAATCCGTTGCAACATTTTATTTTTGCTATCGCCACGCCAGTATGCGCCTGCTACTTTCATTAATTTAAAATGTTGGCAAAAACGCATATTCGGCACGTGCGGTCCACGGCACATATCAATATATTCTTGGTGATGATATAAGGCTGGCATTGCGGTGCGTTCAATGTTTTCATCGAGAATCGCCATTTTATACGGCTCACCACGTTGCTCAAAGGTATCATGGGCTTGTTGCCAACTGACTGGCTTTTTCACCACATCATAATTGGTTTTCGCCAATTCAAGCATGCGTTTTTCCAACGCATCAATATCGTCTTGTGTTAATGAACGATCTAAATCCACATCATAGTAAAAGCCGTTTTCAATGGTTGGACCGATCGCCATTTTCACATCGGGGAATAATTGTTTAATTGCATGTCCCAATAAGTGAGCTGTTGAATGGCGGATAATTTCCAAACCGTCTTCGTCTTTGGCAGTAATAATTTCTAATTTGGCATCTTCCGAGATAATATCGCAAGCGTCTTTCCGCTCGCCGTTGACCCGCCCTGCAATAGTAGCTTTGGCAAGACCTGCGCCAATATTTTGTGCTACTTCCAATACAGAAACAGGGTGATCAAATTGACGTTGTGAACCGTCTGGTAAAGTAATAATAGGCATTTTCTATCCTTGTTACAGTGGTCGCCCATACGAAAGGCAACTTGTTGAGTTTAAGTTAAAAATAAAAAATGGGCATTTTGCCCCTCACTTTGTGCTATAGCGACGTTCTACAAACACGTTATCTAGCAAAAAGTGCGGTATATTTTAGCATAATTTTTTAAAAATTTGATATTCGTCACAGATTATTCATGAAAATAAGTTTATGATTAAACTAATCTCAGTGTAATTTAAGGGGTAGCTATGTGGAAATCAGTTTCTCAAGTATTAGCGGATCAATTTGGTGCGTATTATTCAATCAAAGAAAAAGATAAAGTGCATACCGGTGAAATGCACGAATCTTGGTTAATTGATGATGGTATACAACCTGTTTTTGTCAAAACTAACGACAAAACCTATCGTTCTATGTTTCGAGCTGAAGCCGATCAAATTGAATTATTAAGCAAAACCCATACCATTGACCTACCTAAAGTTTACGGTGTAGGTTGTTCGCAAAATCATAGTTTTTTATTACTTGAAGCCTTGCAATTAGCAACGCCTAGCCCTGAAGAATTTGCAGAGTTTGGTATCGCATTAGCGAAATTACACCAAATTAAAGGGCTTGAGGGCTATGGTTTAGATTTTGATACTTGGCTTGGTTCTGTTTATCAACCAAACGAATGGCGTACCAACTGGGCAACGTTTTTTGCTGACCAACGTATCGGTTGGCAATTACAAATCTGCAAAGAACGGGGTATCAATTTCGGTAATATTGAAGAAATTGTTGCCGTAGTGGCAGCTCGACTTGCCAAACATAAACCAACCCCAGCTTTATTACATGGTAATCTATGGATTGAAAACTGCGGTTCATTTAATCATAAAATTTATTGTTACGACCCAGCTTGTTACTGGGGTGACCGTGAATGTGATCTGGCGTTTACCGAATTATTCGAGCCATTCCCTGATGAATTTTATGAAAATTATCACCTCACTTATCCATTGGCTGAGGATTATATTGAACGCAAACCGATTTATCAGCTTTACTATTTGCTTAATTTCAGTCATCGCTTTAAAGGACATTATGTGGAATTAACTAAACGGTTTTTGGAATTGATTTTATAGAAAATTGGATAAAAAACACCGCAGTTTATCAAAAAGTGTGGTGTTTTTTCGTTTTTTTAAATAGCTTTATCCGTATAAAGTGCAATGCCAGTTAATTTCGCCATGCGGTTCACATAGTTTTCAATGTGAGCTGGGAATTTCACGCCTTTCACACAAGTTAAATTACGCAACATTGGGAACAGCATAATATCTTCAATAGATAGTTGTTGACCATTGGCTTTATCTCCCGCCAAAATCAAGGTTTCAAGCATAGGCAAATCTTGCTGTAATCTTGCTAAATATTGCTCCGTTTGAGCCAAATTTTCAGTAAAATCACCGATAGATGCCGATTTTTTATTAACGAAATAGTCTAATGCACTTTGCGTTTTATATTCTGGCAAACCTAGCTGCACAAAACGTGGCAAAAGAAGATGATTATAATAGCTACCGATTTGCTTAATCATGGTTTCTAATTCAGGGCGAACCTGATCAGACAAACATTTTTCACCATAATGTTGATCCACATAACGCACAATATCTAAACTTTCTGGCATAGCAGAACCATCATCTTTCAATAAAATAGGGACGGCTTTTTTACCAATTAACCCTACAGGTGTGGCTTCATCATCATTTTGAATATAAACCAATTCAACAGGAAGCTGTTTAAAACCAAAAATCATTCTGGCACGTACACAATAAGGGCAGTGATCGTAAACATAAAGTTTCATCTTTTTCTCCTTTCATTCATCATCATATTACCATTTAAATATTTCAAACAGGGTTTTCCATTGTTCATCTAACCCTGCTTTCACCTGAACTAACTCATTTGTGACAGAGTGACTAAATTCAAGTTTTTCAGCATGTAACATCAACCGACTGACGCCTGTTTTTTCTGCCAACGCCCGATTTTGGTGTAAATCACCATATTGGGTATCACCTAAAATTGGGTGAAAAACATGCTTCATGTGACGGCGTAACTGATGTTTTCGCCCTGTTTGTGGGGTTAAACGCACCAACGAATAACGAGCCGTTTGATATTTTCCTACCGCATAAGGCATTTCAACCGTTTTTAAGCCTTGATAATCCGTGATTGCCGATTGTGGTTCTTTATTCTCTTGAGCAAATTTATCCGCAATTTTATCTAATTGAATTTTAAGTGGATAATCAATGCGTTCTTCCCCTGTTAAATAACCACGCACCACCGCTAAATAGCTTTTCTGTACGGTTTTATTTTCAAATTGCTGACACATCAAATTGGCGATGTCACTATTTAAGGCGAATAACAATACACCCGACGTAGGACGATCCAAGCGATGAATCGGAAAAACATGTTGACCAATTTGATCTCGCAAGGTTTGCATCACAAACTGCGTTTCAGACCTATCTAACCAACTGCGGTGTACCAACATTCCCGCAGGTTTATTCACGGCAACTAAATATTCATCTTGATATAAGATTTCTAGCATTGGCTTAACAGCTTTTCAATTTCAATGATCGGTCTTAACAATTCGCCTAACCGCTCTTGCTCTTTTAACGCTTCTTCCACATAAGGTGAAATTGCAATTTTGCTCGGCAACACTGCCCCACTTTCTAATAACGCCCACATTCTCGGGATAAAAATCCACTGTAACCATTCGTGAGCTTGCAAGTAATCAATAGCAAAAGGCTGTGTACTTGCAAAGGCTTGTTCAGAGGGTGGCACGGTTTGCCATAAGTTTAATTCTTGTAAAATTTTTTGTAAATCACGTAAATATTTTTTAGTTTGTTGTTGCATTTTTCAATCTCAAATTAGGGTAATGTCGTTATTATTTATTCACTTTTCATCATTAAACGGTGAATATGTATGGCTAAATAGAGTAACTCTTCATTTGTAATAACCGTATGATATTGATGTTCAATATAGTCATTAATTTTGAATGCGTATTTCATCGCTTCAGGATATTTATTTTTAATTTCAGTAAATAATGTTGAATCACCATCATTTTCTAACATTTGCGACAGAAAAAGTCGATCCACAAAAAATTTAATATGAATAATAAATCTTGAAAATGCAAAATTATTTGCATCAATTTTAAAGGATAAAGAATATTGTAACAAACTTACAATATCAGAAACTAATGTTGCTTTCTGCAAGGCATTATTATCCGGTCTATCTTGTTCCGCATTAATGATATGAAAACTAATATTGGCAGCTTCATCTTCTCCTAGCTTAAGATCAAATTGTTTATTTAATATATTAATCGCATACATACCCACATTAAATTCATCTTGATAATATTGTTTAATTTCCCATAATACCCGATTGGGGATCATTAAATTTTGTTTATAACGTTCAACGGCAAAATTTAAGTGATCGGGTAAAGAAAAAAAGATGCTATTTGATAACTTAATATTCTTGCATTCTTTAGCAAATTGCACAATATCTTGTGTTATTGCGATAAATATAGGGGGAATTTCAGAAAAATGTTGTACATTCCTTTGCATATTGGCATTATGAATGGGGATAAAAATTTGATTTGCAAGCTGTTCATTAATTAGCTCACCTGCTTTTTTAGCATAACCAATCCCTTTACCTAACAACACAAACTCTCGTTGTTCAATATCCGTGGCTAAAACAACGCTTGAGTTCAACACTTTCTTAATTTTCAACAAAATGATTTCCTCTCATAATGAGAAACCGTGCTAATAAAATAACACGGTTATCAAGAGTAAACATAACATAAATTTGCTAATTATGCCAAATCTTCTCCGTTTGAAGCGATCACTTTTTTATACCATTCAAAGGAATCTTTTTTATAACGTTTAAGTGTTCCACGCCCAAAATCATCTTGATCAACATAAATAAAGCCGTAACGTTTACTCATTTGGGATGTGGATGCACTGATTAAGTCAATTGGCGCCCAACTGGTATAACCCAATAATTTTACCCCTTCTTCAACGGCGGAAATCATTGCTTTAAAATGTTCTCTAAAATAGCTAATACGATAATCATCATGGACTTTACCTTCTTCAGTGAGTTTATCCACTGTCCCCATTCCATTTTCCACAATCATCAATGGAATTTGATAACGATCATATAATTCAATAAGCGAAATTTTTAAGCCCAGTGGATCGATTTGCCAACCCCATTCTGTAGACGGCAAATAAGGATTTTTGACCCCCATAACGGTATTTCCAGCCGTTTTCTCATTATTATCACTCACGGCTTCGGTTAAGGACATATAATAGCTAAATGACAAGAAATCGACGGTATTATTTTCAATAATCTGTAAATCTTCTTCTGTCATCTCAATATGTAATCCAAGCCGTTCAAAGCGTTTTAATACTAATGGTGGATATTTACCAAAAACCTGCACATCAGAGAAAAATAAATTATCTAAATTACGTTTTAAGGTTTTTTCTACATCTTGTGGTTTACAAGTATTTGGGTAGGTTGTTAATTTCGTCAGCATACAGCCCACTTGACTACCTGTAATCAGTTTATGTGCAATTTGAGTGACTTTAGCCGATGCAACAAATTGATAGTGTAAGGCTTGATAAATGGTTTCTAATTCCTTACCTTGCTCAATTTGATCGGGAATAATACCGCCTGAAGTGAACGGATGCCGAACAATACTATCAATTTCATTAAAGGTAAGCCAATATTTCACATATTGCCCATATTCTTTAAAACAAACGGTACTAAATCTTACAAAATCATCAATTACTCGACGATTTGCCCAACCATTATATTTTACGGCTAAATTTAATGGCATTTCATAATGAGATAAGGTTACAATAGGTTCAATATTGGCAGACTTCATGACTTGAAATAAACGATGATAAAATGCAACTCCATCTTGATTGGGTTCTAATTCTTCACCACTTGGAAATAACCTTGTCCAAGCAATAGAAATACGCAATGCTTTAAATCCCATTTCTTGAAACAAGGCAATATCTTGTTCAAAATGATGATACAAATCTATACCACGACGTTTGGGAAATTCGGCTATATTTTCGCCCTTAATAGCATAATCAACCTTTTCCATGGAGATGTGGTTATGCCCTGCATAATCTTGTAAATCTAAATTCGGTTTAAACGTTGCCACATCAGCCACGGATAACCCTTTGCCATCGACATTCCAAGCGCCTTCCACTTGATTAGCCGCCCAAGCACCACCCCATAAAAAATGCGTTGATAATATACTCATACTTTATACTCCTATAATAAAATAGTTCCCACAACATCCCCTGATTTGACAGCAATCAGGGATATATCTTGTACCCGTTTAACCCCATCAGTGGCAATAAGCATGGTTGTGACATCATATCCAGCGTCTTTTATCTTATTGAAATCAAACTCACAAAGTAAATCACCGGTATTTACTTGCTGCCCCTGAGTGACACATAAATTAAAATATTCTCCATTCAGTCTTACCGTATCAATACCAATATGGATTAACCATTCTACACCATAATTCGTTTTAATACCTAAAGCATGTTTTGTCCCGTTAAATAACGCCACTTCACCAGATGTCGGCGCATAAATTTTGCCTTCTGTCGGTATAAAAGCAACCCCATCTCCCATGACTTTAGATGCAAATACTTTATCATTAACCGAACTTAATTCAACCACTTGACCATTCACCGGGCTGTAAATTGGCTGTGTTAGTTCATTCACAGTATTTTCGACCGCGGTTGTGGATGTTGGATTGTTATCTAACACACTTTCAAACGGTTTATCATTAAACAAAATATAAGTCACCACAAAAGAAATCATTAATGCCAAAGCAAAACCAATAAATGCCTGAATAATATTTTGTGATGCGGTTTCTGAAATAAACATACTCATACTTGGGAAACCAGGTCCGACTAACGCAAAGGCTTCAACAAGGTTAATGCCAATATATAAACCACTAATGACACTACTTATTACCACGGAATATAACACTTTCTTATATAAAAAGGTAACACCATAAAGGGCAGGTTCAGTAATACCACAAAAAGCAGAAATACCGGCAGATATGGCGGTTGCACGTAAATTTTTATCTTTCGTTTTCAACGCAACGGCAAAGGCCGCGCCACTTTCTGAAATATTATGGGCTAATGATGCTGGCAAATAGAGAATTTCTTTCCCCAAACTACTATATGTACTAATGGCATAGGGTAACATGGCTTTGTGCATACCAGTCACCACCATAAAAGGTAATACGCCTGCTAACAATCCAACCGCAATCCAACCTAAAAGATCGTAAAGATATAAAATAAAAGCTGCTAAATAAGTACCAAGATTATATCCCAAAGGCGCTAATAACATTAATGCGATTGGAGCAGTAATCACCATTGACATTAACGGTACAAGGAAAATACGCAGTGCCTTAGGGGTAAATTTTGTAAAGAATGTTTCAATTTGTGCATATAACAAAACCGTTAAAATAGCAGGAAACACCTGATAAGCATAATCAATTTTCTGTAATGTGTAGCCAAATAAAGATGCGCCCCCTTCAATGGCTAATATGGTACTCATTGCCGGTAACAACATAACACCAACCGTAGAAAGCGCCACTAATGGATTCACTTTCAATTTATTGGCGGTGGTAATCGCAACCAAAAGTGGTAAGAAATACAGCGGTGCGTCCCCAATCATCGTTAAAATACGATAGGTATGTGATGTATTATCTAACCACTCTAAAACAGAAAATAAAACGAGTAGAGATTTTAATACGCCACCACCGGCAATAGCAGGGACTAATGGTTGAAACACACCAATTAAAAAATCTAAAAACCTTGTCCCAAATCCTTGTTTATCGCTTGATACTGCACGTTGTGAAATCACGCCAACAATTTTTTCCACTTCTTGATAAACTTCTACGACCTCATTACCAATAACAACTTGAAGCTGTACACCCGTAATCACACTCATCACGCCAGGTACTTTTTTCAATGCTTCTAGTTGTACTTTCGAATTATCTCGCAAAGAAAATCTTAACCGAGTAGAACAATGTTCCATATGGGAAATATTTTTTTCCCCACCAATTAAATGCACCACATTTTTTGCTATATCAACATATTTTGACATACCATATTCTCCCCTTATTAGCAGGTATAAAAAAAGCAAGCAGAATCTACTACAATACCAAATTATTGTATGTAGGATCCTGCCTGCTTAACCAGTTACATGTCCAATGTTTATGCGAAGTTATAACACCGAAGAGAAAGGTTGTCAATCTTATATCCTTAAAATATATTATGTCTAATTTTATATGCTACAATATGACGTTAATAAAAACTGTAAACTGAACTACACATGTACCTTATCGACATCTTTTTACAAAACCAACAACCCGAATATCATCAACAGCAATTTATTCTACTGGGTGAATTAATTGACGAGTGGCGGTATAACGGGCAAATTCTCGGGCGGGAAATTCCTGTGTTTCAAGCAGAACAAGAAGACCAGCAAGGCTTTGGGCTCAAAGTTATTTGCCCTGAACAACATAGCCTATTACCTGAACATAACAACAGCGAAGTTAATCGTTGCCTTGAAAATTTGCAAAAGTGCGGTGTTTTTTTGCAAAGTTTTCAGATTGTGGCAGACGATTTAATGTCCGATCAAACCAACCAAAGCGATCCAACATGGCAAGTACTGTACACCACTTATTTACGCTCCAGCTCACCTGTGGTGAATGGCGATAATCTTGCCCCAATTCCACTGTATAAAATTGCTCAAAACCAACCGCACTTAAGTCTTGATTTAATCAAATGGTTGGAAGATTGGCAAGCCTGCGATCAATTGCAGATGAATGGTTCTGTATTAGAAAAATCTGCCCTACTTGAAATTTCAGATATTAATAGCCATTTAAGTAAACACGGTCGGGCATTATGTCAAGAAGTGGAACAGGTTTCAGGCGTGCCAACCTACTATTATCTTTACCGTATCGGGGGTGATAATTTGAGTGCTGAACAACAACGTTGTTGCCCCTGTTGTGGTGGTGAATGGCGGTTAAATACCCCCATTGCAGACGTGTTTTATTTTAAATGTGATCATTGCCGTTTAGTGTCAAATTTATCGTGGAATTTTTTATAAGGAAACAATATGCAAGACTATATTATTGAAATTAATCAACAAAATATTACAGAAACGTTACAACTTTCCCAACAAACACCATTAGTTTTGGTATTTTATGCTCCAAGCCACGAAACTTCGTTAAATTTCACCGCACTTTTAACCCGTTATGCAGATAAATACCAAGGGCAATTTTTACTCGCTAAAGTCAATTGTGAAACAGAACAACAAATTGTCATGCAATTTGGTATTCAAGCCTTGCCAACCACTTATTTATTTAAAGAAGCTCAAGCGGTGGATGCGTTTCAAACCGCCTTACCCGAAGATCAGCTTGAACAACATTTAGCCTTGATTTTACCAAAAGAAGAAGAAATTAAATTTAATTTGGCATTGGATTTCTTACAGGCTGAAAACTATGAAGCCGCCTTACCCTTATTAAAAGAAGCATGGCAAGCATCAGAACAAAAAAATAGTGATATAGCCCTACTCTATGCGGAAACCTATATTACCATGAAAAAAACCGAACCCGCACAAGAGATTTTGAATAAAATCCCCTTACAAGATCGTGATAGTCGCTGGCAAGGCTTGCAAGCTCAAATTGATTTATTAATCAAAGCTGCCGACACGCCAGAAATCCAGCAATTACAACAAGATTATGCACAGAATCCACATCCTGATATTGCGTTAAAATTAGCGGTACAACTTCATCAGGCTAACCGAAATGAACAAGCATTAGAGTTATTATTTAGCATTTTGCGACAAGATTTGAGTGCAGAAAACGGGGAAGTAAAAAGACTATTTTTGGAAATTATTGCAGCACTAGGCAGTGATCCTATAGCTAATAAGTATCGCCGATTGATTTATTCGCTATTATATTAAAAAAATTTGTTATAATGAACAAGCTTTATAAATAAACGGAGTTATTATGTCAGAAATTAAACACAGTAAATTATTAATTTTAGGTTCAGGTCCTGCTGGTTACACAGCGGCAATTTATGCGGCTCGTGCTAACTTGAAACCCGTTTTAGTGACCGGTTTACAACAAGGTGGTCAACTCACCACAACAACGGAAATTGAGAACTGGCCGGGTGATTTTGGCGATACCACTGGTCCAGAACTAATGCAACGTATGTTGCAACATGCGGAAAAATTTGATACAGAAATTATCTTTGATAATATTGCCACAGTAGATTTATCTCATCGCCCATTTAAACTTTATGGTGATGTGCAAACTTTCTCTTGCGATGCCTTAATTATTGCTACTGGAGCCTCCGCTCGTTATCTTGGATTGCCATCCGAAGAAGCGTTTAAAGGACGTGGTGTATCGGCTTGTGCCACCTGCGATGGTTTCTTTTATCGTAACAAACCGGTTGCCGTCATTGGTGGGGGCAATACGGCGGTGGAAGAAGCCTTATATTTAGCCAATATTGCCAGCGAAGTGCATTTAATTCACCGTCGTGATAGTTTCCGTGCGGAAAAAATCCTAATTGACCGTTTATACAAAAAAGTGGAAGAAGGCAAAATTATTCTGCATATACACCGCACTTTAGATGAAGTATTGGGCGATAATACTGGCGTAACGGGTGTTCGCTTGAAAGATACGCAATCAGACAACACCGAAGAATTAAAGGTTGATGGGGTATTTGTAGCGATTGGTCACGCACCAAATACAGAGATTTTTAAAGATCAGTTAACCCTGAATAACGGCTATATTGTGGTGAAATCAGGCTTAGATGGCAATGCTACGGCAACTAGTGTAGAAGGTGTTTTTGCTGCAGGTGATGTGATGGATCATAATTATCGTCAAGCAATCACTTCTGCTGGAACGGGCTGTATGGCAGCATTAGATGCGGAACGTTTTTTGGATGCATTAGAATAGTATGTTAAGTGGATTTATCCAACCTTTAAACTTTGAGTAATTTCGGGCGAACATTTGTTCGCCCCTAAAATTTTATAAAAAATGGAAAAACAACGTCAAAAATATCTGTTTAAATGGTTGCGACAACAACAGAAACCGATAAAAAAATTATTAACCCTAAATGTGGGACTTGCAACTTTATCATCTTTGATTTTAGTGGGACAAACTTGGTTGCTGGCGAGTCTTTTGCATCATTTTATTATGCAACAAACGCCACGATCGGAACTCTTGCCCTATTTTATCGGTTTGATTGTTGGTTTTGCATTGCGAGCATTGATCTTATATCTGCGTGAAAGAATCGGCTTTAACTGTGGTCGGCAATTACGCAATATTATTCGTCAACAAATTTTAGATAAAATCCATTCTGTTGGTCCAGCCACAATTAATGGCAAGCCAGCTGGTAGCTGGGCAAGTTTAATGTTGGAACAAGTGGAAAATCTACATAATTTTTATGCTCGTTATTTACCGCAACAAATGCTGTCAGCGATTGTTCCCGTTATTATTTTAATTGCTGTTTTTCCGCTTAATTGGGTGGCTGGTTTAATTCTCTTATTCACCGCTCCACTCATTCCTGTTTTTATGATTTTAGTCGGTTTAGCAGCATCGGATAAAAATCAGCAAAATATGGCAATCCTAGCCAAATTAAGCGGGCAATTTCTCGACCGCTTACGTGGGCTAGAAACGCTACGCTTATTTAATCGTGCAGAAGAACAAACCGAGTATATTGAAAAATCCACTGAAGATTATCGCATTAGCACCATGGATGTGTTAAAAATGGCATTTTTATCGTCTGCCGTGTTAGAATTTTTTACCTCTATTTCCATTGCCATTGTGGCGGTTTATTTTGGTTTTAGTTATCTCGGACAAATTGACTTTGGCAGTTTTAGTGATAACACTGGAATTACCCTATTTGCAGGCTTTTTCTGTTTAATTCTCGCCCCTGAATTTTATCAACCGTTACGTGATCTTGGTGTGTATTATCACGACCGAGCCGCCGCTATTGGGGCTGCGGATGCGATTGCAGAATTTATTGAAACTGACTATCAAACGGTACAACCTGATCACGATCAACAAATTCCCGCCCAAAGTGCGGTGGAAATTTTGGCAGAAAATTTGGTGGTCTTGTCACCGCAGGGCAAAGCACTCACTCAACCGCTTAATTTTCATTTAGCTAAACAATCTAATACTGCTTTAGTCGGACAAAGCGGTGCAGGAAAAACCTCATTAATCAATGTATTACTCGGTTTCTTGCCTTATCAAGGTAGCCTAAAAATTAATGGTATAGAACTCAATCAAGCCGATCTCACCCAATGGCGAAAACAAATTGCATGGGTAGGGCAAAATCCGTTGTTGTTGCAAGGAACGATTAAAGAGAATCTGTTACTCGGTGATATTCAAGCCTCGGACGAACAAATTGATATAGCATTAAGCCAAGCTAACGCCAAAGAATTTACCCATCATATTGGCTTAAATGCAGAAATTAAAGATGGCGGTGTGGGTATATCGGTAGGACAAGCCCAACGCTTGGCGATTGCTCGAGCCTTATTGCGTCAAGGTAATTTGTTGTTATTAGATGAACCAACAGCCAGCTTAGATGCTAAATCTGAAACGCAAGTGTTGACAGCATTAACCCAAATTAATCAAGCCCAAACCACCTTGATGATCACCCATCGTATTGAAGATTTAAAGCAATGTGATCAGATTTTGGTGATGCAACAGGGGCAACTGGTGCAACAAGGACACTTCGAACAGTTGCAACAGCAAGGTTATTTTGCTGAACTTTTAGCCCAACGTCATCAAGACGTACAATAAGAGAGAAAATATGCGTTCACTACTTCCTTTTTTACCCTTATTTAAACAGGCAAAATTTCCGCTGTTTTTAGGTGTGGTGTTGATGATTGGCGGGCTTGCTTGCAGTATTGGCTTGCTCACGCTATCAGGCTGGTTTTTATCGGCTACTGCCATTGCAGGGGCTGGAGCGTTATTTAACTATTTTTATCCATCATCAAGCGTACGCGGTTTAGCGATTGGTCGCACCGCAATGCGTTATGCTGAAAAAATTGTGACTCACGATGCCACTTTCCGTATTTTGGCTAAATTACGTGTTCAGGTATTCAGCAAAATTATTCCTCTTTCCCCAGCGGTATTAAATCGTTATCGTAACAGTGATTTACTCAACCGTTTGGTGGCAGATGTGGATACGCTTGATAGCCTGTATTTACGCTTAATTGCACCTTTTATTAGTGCCATTACCGTAATTGGCATGATGACGTTGGCACTGAGTTTATTTAATCTTTCACTCGCCTTATTAATTGGTGCAATCCTGTTGATTTTATTATTGATTATTCCAACGGTATTTTATTTTTTAGGTTTAACTTTTGGTAATAAACTCACCCAATCTCGCTCGCTATATCGTATGCACTTTGTCGAATTTATCCAAGCTCAAGCAGAATTATTGCTGTTTAATGCGCAAGATAATCTGCAACAAAAATTAAATCAAACAGAACAACAATGGCAGAATTATCAACAACGTGAAAGTAATTTATCCGGATTTTCCACCTCCGTTTTAATGTTTGCCAATGGCTTATTAGTGGTGTTGACTTTATGGATTTCATCTAACATTGAATTTGCTATTGAAGAATATCGTCTTGCATTTATTGGCTTATTTACCCTATCCGCATTAGCCTCTTTTGAGATTTTAATGCCGTTAGGCGCAGCATTCTTGCATATCGGACAAGTGATTTCATCTGCTCAACGTGTCAGCGAAATTATCGACCAAGCACCGCTGGTACAATTTGATGGAACAGAAACTGCGGTGAATTTTTCCAATATTTTATTTGATCTTAAAAATATCAGCTTTCGTTATCCTGAACGGCAAGATATTGCCTTAAAACAGGTGAATTTACAGATTAAACCCAAACAAAAAGTGGCGATTTTAGGCAAAACTGGCAGTGGTAAATCTACGCTGTTACAGCTTTTAGTAAGAAACTATGACCCCATATTAGGCGAAATTCATTTCGGCGACAAACAGCTTTCCGCTTACCGTGAAAGCACCCTACGCCAACAAATTTGCTTTTTAACTCAACGGGTACATATTTTCAGTGACAGTTTACGTAACAATTTGCAATTTGCCACGACAACACCTCTTTCTGATAAAAAAATAATGAATGTGTTGACGCAAGTTGGCTTACCAAACTTAGCAGAACAAGGTTTAGATCAATGGTTAGGTGATGGTGGTCGCCCTCTTTCAGGCGGTGAACAACGCCGTTTAGGCTTGGCGAGAATTTTATTGAGTGATGCACCAATTTTATTATTAGATGAACCCACCGAGGGCTTAGATCGCGAAACTGAACGTCAAGTATTAAAACTAATTTTACAACATTGTCAAAATAAGACCTTAATAATGGTGACCCACCGGTTAACCGCTATTGAGCAATTTGATAATATTGTAATGATTGATAATGCTGAACTTGTAGAACAAGGAAATTATACTGAATTATACCAACAGCAAGGATATTTTCATTCTTTAGTGCAACGAATTTGAGGCATAAAAATACCGCACTTTATTGATTCTCTGTGATCTGTCGCTTAAAGTGCGGTATTTTTTTAATCTTTTTCTACAGCTAACTCCACAATTTTCAAAATCACTTGCACCGCACTTTCCATGCCTTCAAGACTAATCAGTTCATGAATACTATGGAAATTATAACCACCGGTGAAGATATTTGGACAAGCCAATCCTTGCTCCGCTAACCAAGCACCATCGGTTCCACCACGAATCGGTTTATGATTTGGTGTAATACCACATTCACGCATAGCTCGATCTGCCAGTTCAATAGATTGTGGTACTTGACGGATACAGTTATACATATTTTTATAACTATCTTGCAGCTCAAGTTGGATCGGCTTACGCAAATTTTTTTGTTGATTAAATTGCGCTACCGCATTAATTAAGAACGTTTTGCGTTGCTCAAAGTTGTCACTATCAAAATCTCTAATTAAATAATGCAGTTCCACTTTATTAATATCACCCACAAAACGATTTAAATGGAAAAAGCCTTGTTTATCGGCGGTTTTTTCTGGTACCTCATCGGTGGGTAATAGTTGTTGAAACTCACAAGCTAAGGTTAACGCATTAATCATTTTATCTTTAGCATAACCGGGATGAATGCCGTTGCCAAAAATTGTCACCGTGGCACCACCCGCATTAAAGTTTTCATATTCCAGTTCACCTACGGCTCCACCATCAATGGTATATGCCCAGTCACAAGGAAATTTATCTATTTGGAAAAATTGCATCCCTAAACCGATTTCTTCATCTGGCGTAAACGCGACACGAATATTACAGTGGGCTTGTTCGCTGTTTTTTAGTCGAGAAAGTGCGGTCATAATTTCCGCAATGCCAGATTTATTATCCGCCCCTAATAAAGTTGTACCATCCGTCACAATCAAAGTCTTACCGATTAACTGATGCATAAAAGGGAACATCACTGGACTAATAAATTGTTCCCCTAAACCTAAGGCAATATCTCCCCCACGATAATTTACAATCACTTCGGGATTGACATTTTTGCCACTACAATCTGGTGATGTATCTAAATGCGCAATTAAACCGATAGTAGGTGCATTCATCACATTACTTGGTAAATAAGCGGTTAAAATGCCATTTGGTGAAAGATTAATCTCTTTTAGCCCCAATGCTTGTAATTCTTGTGCTAAATATTTAGCTAATTTCAATTGACCCGGTGAGCTAGGTGAATACTTTGCACCGATTTTAGCTTGCGTATCAAAAGAAACATAATTCAAAAATCGTTCAAGTAAGTAATTACGTTCATACGTTGACATGGTATTCTCCTTTTAACCCTTTGTTTAATTATGCAAAAACAAAATTTTCAATGCAATTTTTTTCTAAAATTTATACCCGAAGTTTTATCTAAATCAATTTTTGCGCATTTACATCTTTATAAATAAAAAAATTTGGCTAAAAAGACATTATTCCCTTTTCATTAGCTAACAATAGCTATATTATAAGCGTTTAAAAATTCGGTACTTACTTGTCGTTAAGTAAGTGTGGTACTTCTATTTAACTAAACTCCATATTCGTTTTTCAGGGAGAAAACCAAAGCTAGTGGAAAAAACGACTAAACCTATCGTTGAGCTGCGCTCTCTTACTAAATCCTATGGTGATAACACCATTATCAAAGACTTCAATTTAACCATTAATAATGGTGAATTTGTGACCATTTTAGGGCCTTCCGGCTGTGGCAAAACTACTGTTTTACGCTTGATTGCAGGTTTTGAAGAAGTTAACGGCGGTCAAATTATTCTTGATGGCGAAGATGTGACTAATATTCCAGCAGAACATCGCCATGTGAATACGGTATTCCAAAGTTATGCTCTCTTCCCACATATGACGATTTTTGAAAATGTGACATTTGGATTACGTATGCAAAAAGTACCCGAAGTGGAAATTAAGCCCAGAGTACTGGATGCTTTGCGTATGGTACAATTAGAAGATATGGCGGAACGTAAACCAAGCCAACTTTCAGGCGGTCAACAACAACGTATTGCTATTGCTCGTGCGGTGGTTAATAAACCGAAAGTGTTATTACTAGACGAATCTTTATCGGCGTTGGATTACAAATTGCGTAAACAAATGCAAAATGAATTAAAATCGCTTCAACGTCAATTAGGCATTACTTTTATTTTCGTGACCCACGATCAAGAAGAAGCCTTAACCATGTCAGATCGTATTATCGTATTGAAAACAGGGAATATTGAGCAAGATGGTTCACCACGTGAAATTTACGAAGAACCGAGTAATTTATTCGTGGCGAAATTTATCGGTGAAATCAATATTTTTGATGCGGTGGTATTACACCGTGTTGATGAGCAACGTGTTAAAGCCAATGTGGAAGGTCGTATTTGCGATATTTATGTTGAACAACAAGTTCATGAGGGTCAAAAATTAAAAGTATTATTACGTCCTGAAGATGTATTATTAGAAGAACTTGATGATAATGAACAATCAAGTGCGATTATTGGATATATTCGTGAACGTAATTACAAAGGTATGACCCTTGAATCTACCGTGGAACTAGAACATAACGGAAAAATGGTGCTGGTTAGCGAATTCTTTAACGAAGACGACCCGAATATCGATCACTCATTAGATCAAAAAGTGGCGGTCACTTGGATTGAAAAATGGGAAGTGGTATTGAATGATGAAAATGACAACCAATAAATTCCAGAAAGTGATTGTCGGCATTATTTTTGCTTGGCTTATTTTCTTTGTTTTTGCACCTAATTTCTTGGTGTTTATTGTCAGCTTTCTCAGTAAAGATGCCAGCAATTTCTATGCGCTACCATTTACTTTCGAGAATTACACACGCTTATTTGAACCATTATATGGCACCGTGGTATGGAATTCCTTATATATGTCGGGCATTGCTACGATTTTATGTCTGCTGATTGGTTATCCATTCGCTTTTATCATGACAAAAATCAACGAAAAATACCGTCCGTTTTTATTATTCCTACTGGTGTTACCATTTTGGACCAACTCACTGATTCGTATTTACGGCATGAAAGTGTTTCTTGGGGTAAAAGGGATTTTAAATAACTTCTTATTATCCATTGGTATTATTAACGAACCTATTCGTATTCTTAATACGGAAGTAGCCGTTATCATCGGCTTAGTCTATTTGCTATTACCTTTTATGATTTTGCCACTCTATTCATCTATTGAAAAATTAGATCTTCGTTTATTAGAAGCTGCCAAAGATTTAGGTGCTAACACGGTACAGCGTTTTATTAAGATCATTATTCCATTAACCATGCCGGGTATTGTCTCTGGTTGTTTATTGGTATTGTTGCCAGCGATGGGTATGTTCTATGTCGCCGACTTATTAGGCGGGGCGAAAGTCTTGTTAGTAGGTAACGTAATTAAGAGTGAATTCTTAATTTCGCGTAACTGGCCATTTGGTTCAGCAATTAGTATTGGCTTAACCATTTTAATGGCATTATTAATTTTCGTTTACTACAAAGCGAATAAATTACTGAATAAGAAAGTGGAGTTAGAATAATGGGTCGTATCCTGCGTAGTGGTTTTATGTTGGTGGTATATGCCTATTTATATATCCCCATCGTGATTTTAGTCGGTAACTCATTCAACGGCGACCGTTATGGTTTAAGTTGGAAAGGGTTTACTTGGAACTGGTATGAGCGTTTATTTAACAATGATACACTGATTCAAGCAGCGATTCATTCGGTGGTGATTGCGGTGGTCGGCGCAACTTTTGCTACCATTATTGGCAGCTTAACCGCTATTGCCTTATATCGCTATAAATTCCGTGGCAAACAAGCTGTGAGCGGTATGTTATTTGTAGTAATGATGTCACCTGATATTGTCATGGCGGTTTCATTGTTAGCGTTATTTATGATGGTGGGTATTTCCTTAGGTTTTTGGTCGTTATTATTAGCACATATTACGTTCTGTTTGCCTTATGTGGTGGTCAGTGTCTTCTCTCGCTTAAAAGGTTTCGATTTACGTATGCTTGAAGCAGCTCGTGATCTTGGTGCAAGTGAAGTCACTATTTTACGTAAAATTATTTTACCATTAGCGTTACCTGCCATTATCTCAGGCTGGTTGTTAAGTTTCACATTATCATTAGATGATGTGGTTGTTTCTTCTTTCGTCAGCGGTGCAAGCTATGAAATTTTACCATTGAAAATCTATTCCTTGGTAAAAACTGGCGTAACCCCAGAAGTGAATGCATTAGCCACCATTATGATTGTGCTTTCTTTATTGTTAGTTGTGATTGGTCAGTTCATCAATAAGAAAGAGAAAATCTAGACAAAATTAGCATTTCAGCATAGAATAACGCCCGACCCAAAGCTAGTCCCTAGCCCAAAGTCAGGCGTTTTTTTATGTCTTTCTATTTGAATAAATAAAAAGACGGATACTCTTAATTACTCTCAACGGAGAAAATCTTAAATGAAAAAATTAGCAGGTCTTTTCGCAGCTAGCTTAGTTGCTGTTGCTTTGACTGGTTGTAACGATAAAGAAAGCAAAACTGAAACTTCTGCAGCCCCTGCGGCAACCCCAGCAGCAAGTGAAGATAAAGTGGTAAATCTTTATACTTGGACAGAATATGTGCCAGATGGTCTATTAGATGAATTCACTAAAGAAACAGGCATCAAAGTCAACGTATCAAGCCTTGAATCTAACGAAACTATGTATGCCAAAGTGAAATTACAAGGTGCAGGTTCTGATGGTTACGATGTAATTGCTCCGACAAACTACTTTGTGTCAAAAATGGCTCGTGAAGGTATGTTAAAAGAGTTAGATCACAGCAAATTACCGGTGATTGCTGAACTTGATCCAGACTGGTTAAATAAAGACTATGATAAAGGCAATAAATACTCCTTACCACAATTATTAGGTGCACCGGGGATTGCGTATAACGTCAAAACCTACAAAGGGTCTGATTTTACATCTTGGGGCGATTTATGGAAACCTGAATTTGCGGGTAAAGTGCAATTATTAGATGATGCTCGTGAAGTGTTTAACATTGCTTTACAAAAATTAGGTTTAAACCCTAATACTACTAACCCAGATGAAATCAAAGCAGCTTATGAAGAATTATTGAAATTACGTCCCAATGTACTTTCTTTCAACTCTGATAACCCTGCAAATGCTTTCATTTCTGGTGAAGTGGAAGTAGGTCAATTATGGAATGGTTCAGTACGTATTGCCAAAAAAGAATCACCAGATACCATTGATCTAGTGTTCCCAAAAGAAGGTCCTGTATTGTGGGTTGATACCTTAGCGATTCCTGCGAATGCAAAACACCCAGATGCAGCACACAAATTAATTAACTATATGTTAAGTGAAAAAGTGGCTGAACAATTAACCTTAGAAATTGGTTATCCAACATCTAACGTGAAAGCTAAAGCAAAACTTCCAGCAGAGATCATTAATGATCCAGCAATTTACCCATCAGCAGAAATCTTACAAAAATCTGTATGGCAAGATGATGTTGGCGAAGCAGTTGAATTATATGAAAAATATTATCAAGAGCTAAAAGCAGCGAAATAATATTATAAACTTATTAAAGGCTTTCAAATGAAAGCCTTTTTCATCTCTAACACATCATCATCACTTCGTTAAATCAATTTGATATATCGCGAACCCAACCTCATCAACGCCTTTATCCACTAACGGATAAACAGATCTCGTTTTGATAAAGTTTTTTGCCTGTTCACTTGGTGAGGTTTCAAACCGAATATCCAGTGGTTTATCACTTTCAATTTTGGCTAAACGCCAATTTTTATCGGCTGTTGGTGTAATCGCGCCCTGTAACTTGGTTTGTTTAGTAATATAATTTGCTAATACTTGACGATTTTCATCTGGGGCAAGGAATGCCACAAATTCTTCACCCGTTCCTGAGAATTTAGCACTATAAGCACGATAATTATTACTTGCAATTAAGAAATCTGCGTCTAAATCAATAGGTTTACCATTAAATTGTAGATTTCTAATTCGTTCACTATTGGCATTAATCAACTCACATTCACCGTTATAACGAGCTGGTTGCGTCACATCAATTTCATAGCTTAATCCGTCAATCACATCAAAATTATAGGTACGAAATCCCTCCCAATTAATTAGTCCTTGTGGTTCAGTTTTATTCGGATCAATTTGATTAAACATACCCGCCGAACATTCTAGCCATTCTTTAACATGATGCCCTTTCACTTTTAGTGTAGCAAGAATATTAGGGTAAAGATAAAGATCCGCTGCATTACGGAAGGTTAAATCCCCTTTAGCGACTTCAACAAAAGAAGTGGGATCATTTTTACGTCCACCAACTTTAAACGGTGCCGCCGCAGAAAGCACGGGAATATCTTTTAATTCAGGAATACTCTTAATATAGTTTTCTACATAATCTTTTTGTGCTTGATTAACAATTTGCACGGTCGGATCATCTTGCACTAAAGCAAGATAGCTATACATATCATCTAACGATTTGCCTATTGGCTGTGCCACAAATTTCCGTGTTGCTTCATGTACGGGCTGTAAAAGTGCGGTGATTTCTGGCTTATTTTCTACCGTAGCCGCTTTTTTCTCATTATCATAAATTGGTCGAATATGTGCAGTGGCATGATTCACCACCCATTTTCCGTTAAGGTAATAAAGTTGCAAATCAATCACACCGATATTGTTCCCCCAATAACCTGACATATTTTCTGGCACACCATTTACTGTACCATTCAACATATCCACCAATGTACTGGTGGTTTGGAAAGATTTATGCGGGAATAAACCGTGAGAATGCCCAAATACGATAGCATCAATCCCTTTCACATCAGCTAAATGAAAAGCGGCATTTTCTTCACCTACCACATATTCTTTATCACTCGGTCCAGTATGCGCTAAACAAATCACCAGATCCGCCCCTGCTTTTTTCATTTCTGGCACAAATTTTTCTGCGGTTTGCTTAATATCTTCCACATACACTTTACCGTCTAAATTGGCTTTATCCCACACCATAATTTGCGGTGGCACAAAACCGATATAACCGATTTTTATCGATTGTTTATTACCTTGTTCATCAATTAACTGGCGTTCCTGAATAACGTATGGGGTATAACGATTTTGTTTGGTTTTTACATCATAAACATTGGCATTAATAATCGGAAACGTTGCTTCTTTTAACACATTATCCAGAAACTCAAGTCCATAATTAAACTCATGATTTCCCAACGTTCCCACTTCATACTTCATCAAATTAAGGACTTGTACTGAGGGGTGAGGCTTGCCTGCTTGATAACCTACCGCCGCTTGATAATCCGCAATGGGATTACCTTGGATTAAATCACCATTATCCACTAATACGCTATTTTTCACTTCTTGACGAGCTTGCTCAATAAGTGTTGCGGTACGACTAAAACCAAATTTCTCAGTAGATGCATCTTTATAATAGTCAAAATCCGTTAAGAAACCATGTACATCCGTAGTTGAAACAACACGTAAATTAAACATATTGTGATTTTTGCTTTGTTCAGCGGAAAGCACTTTATCACTACTAAGAGCAAAAACACAGAAACTAGATAATTGTAGAAAACGTCTTCGATCCATTTTGAACTCCTTCTTTATTTAATAAAAATACATTACAAAATATTGAATTTAATCGTTCAATCTACAAAAACAAAGTAGAATGAAAAGAATGTGTTTATAAAAATGTGATTAATATCAAATATTTTTATATCGCCAAAACTTTTTAACAAAGTGAAATCATAAAAATCTGCACCTTAATCGTTAGTTGTTAGTCCAACTTTTGGGGTGCTGATCATTTTTCTCACCGTGTTTTGTAGTTTGTGCGTTATTCCTTATCTGTATCCGTATAAATTACTGTTAACGGTGGAAAACCATTAAACTCCACGGAAGAATAAGAATTCGTGTAAGCGCCTGTGGTCAGCCAATACACTTTATCGCCCACTTCTAAATTTTGTGGCAATTTATAGCCAGCATTTTCATACATAATGTCCGTACTATCACAAGTAGGTCCAGCTAAAATAACCGTGCCTTGCTCGTTTTCTGTTTCCATTTTTGGCGTATAAATCGGGTATTTAATGGCTTCCCCCAAGGTTTCAATTAAACCACCAAACAACCCTACATCCAAATACACCCAACGGGTTAAATCGGTACGCGATTTGCGACTAATAAGCACCACTTCCGACACCAACACGCCTGAACCACCTACCAACGAACGCCCCGGCTCCAAAATAATGTCAGGCATTTCATCTTCATCATAATCTTCTTGTAAATAACGATGAATTTCTTGCGCATAAATCTTAATCGGGTTTACTTCGCTTAAATAATTGGTCGGAAAACCACCGCCCAAGTTAATCATTTTCAACTTAATATCTTCTTCATATTTCATCCAGTCAAACATGTATTTGACTTTCGCCAAAGCATCGTCCCACGCTGCCACATCTTTCTGCTGACTACCCACATGAAAAGAAATACCGTAAGGTTCTAACCCTAATTTTTGGGCTTGCACTAACAAATCCACAGCCATATCAGGGTGACAACCAAATTTACGCGACAACGGCCACTCCGCGGTATCCGAGCCTTGCACCAAAATTCTCACAAAAATCTTTGAACCCGGTGCATATTGAGCAATATTTTTTAAATCTGCTTTGGAATCCGTAGCATATAAACGAATGCCTTTTTCATAGGCATATTGCACATGGGCTGGCTTTTTAATGGTATTACCATAAGAAATACGCTCAGGCTCCACCCCACAGCCTAATACCCGATCCAACTCATAAATAGATGCACAATCGAAGTTTGAACCAAGATCGGCGAGTAAACTTACCACTTCCACCGCTGGGCTAGCTTTCATGGCATAATGAATTTTGGCTTTCGGAAACAGGCTAATCATTTCCGCATATTTTTCCTTGATATAAGCCAAATCAATCACTAAATAAGGTGTTTGTTTCTGCTCCCCAGCTTGCAATAATTTTTGCCATTTTTGCTGGGTAAAATATTGACTAATTTTCATGATGCTCCCCCTTTATAAAATATAATGATAATCAAATACAATTATAACATAGATAGCAATAAAATATCTTATAAAAATTTTACTTGCATATTTATCCAAATGCATATAAATTCAAAATAGTTGAATAAATATTTAAAGAGAAGCCCTATTATGCACAGTACTGAATTAGTCCATTGGTTTCGTCAATCCACCCCTTATGTTAACATGCATCGCGGCAAGACCTTTGTCATTATGCTAGATGGCGATACCGTTGCAAGTAACAATTTCATTAAAATTATCAATGATATAAGATTACTACACAGCCTCGGTATTAAATTAGTTATTGTTTTTGGTGCTAGAGTGCAAATTAATCAACTATTACTTGAACATCATATTGAACCACAATACCATAAAAATATTCGTATTACTGATCAAAAAACCCTCGATCTAGTCAAACAAGCCGCGGGAAAACTGAACTATGATATTAGCTCAAGACTTTCTATGCGTCTCCCGCACTCCCCTTTGCTCAATGTGGTGAGTAGTAACTTTATTCTAGCACAGCCAATAGGTGTAGATGACGGCGTGGATTATCTATTAAGTGGCAAACTTCGTCGGATTGAAGTAGAAAATATTCAACAACAACTAGAACGTGATGCCATTGTATTAATCGGACCTGTTGCACCATCCGTTACGGGGGAAAGTTTTAATTTGCCCTTTGAAGAAATTGCCACACAAGTCGCTATCAAAATTAAAGCCGAAAAATTGATTGGCTTTTGTTCTACACAAGGCATTTTAGATCCACAACAACAAACCATTTCTGATTTATTACCGCAAGATGCTGTTGGATACCTGCAAGGGTTTATTCAGAACGATCTCTATCACAGTTCGCAAGCTCGCTTTTTACAAGCTGCCATTGATGTTTGCCGAGCAGGGGTTAAACGTTCACATTTATTAAGTTATGAAGAAGATGGTTCATTACTACAAGAATTATTTACCCGTGATGGTGTGGGTACGCAGCTTTCAATGGAAAATTCCGAAGACATTCGCTTGGCGACCATTCGTGATATTCCAAGTTTATTAGAACTTATTCAACCATTAGAACAACAAGGTATTTTAGTCAAACGTTCTCGTGAACAATTGGAAATGGATATTGAAAAATATACAATTATTGACCGAGATGGCATCATTATCGCTTGTGCCGCATTAAATATTTACGAACAGGAAAAAATGGCAGAAATGGCTTGTGTCGCTGTTCACCCCGATTATCGTAACTCCTCTCGCGGTGATATTATATTAGAAGCCATTCAAAAACGCGCAAAAAATTTAGGTATTGAAAAATTATTTGTCCTCACGACCAGAACCGTTCATTGGTTCCAAGAACGTGGATTTAGCGTAGCCAATGTAGAAGATCTGCCACAGGAAAAACGAGAACATTATAATTATCAACGTCGATCTAAGATTTTGATTCAGGATTTAGCCCTGCACTGACGTACAGGGTTATAATAGTAACGATGCTCCGCATCTTTTATAGCTACAGAGTAGCTACACCATGCTTAACCCACAAAATGTCGTTGTGATTTCGTTTCATCACGACTTAAAATTAAACGGTGGTAATTTTCAAAACGTACTGGGTGAATTTTGCCTTGTTCAACGGCTTCTCGTAAAGCACACTGTGGATCGTCCAGATGCTTACAATCTCGGAATTTGCAGGTGCCGAGAAAATATTGAAATTCACGATAACCCCGGGTAATTTGCTCGGGTTCTAAATGCCATAAACCAAATTCTCGAATACCAGGGCTATCAATCAGATTGCCCCCCTGTGGCAAATGATATAAACGTGATGAAGTGGTGGTATGTTGTCCTAAGCCTGAATTTTCACTCACCTCATTGGTTGTCGCATTGACTTCAGGCATAATTTGATTGACCAAACTGGATTTTCCTACCCCCGATTGTCCGACAAAAATAGACGTGCCAGAAGATAAAAGTGCGGTTAATTTTTGCATATTTTTGCCCGTTTGAGCGGAAATCATCAGAGTTTGATAACCAATATCTTGGTAAATTTTCAGCTGTTGTTCTGCTTCAGCGAATTCTTGTTCAGAAAGTAAATCCACTTTATTTAACACAATTACTGCAGGAATATTCGCCGTTTCGCAAATCACTAAATAACGATCAATAATATTTAACGACAGGGTTGGCAACACAGCAGAAACAATAATAATGCGATCAATATTGGCTGCCATGACTTTTAAACCATCATAATAATCTGGGCGAACCAATTCATTTTGGCGAGGCTGTACCGCTTCAATCACGCCACTAATCCCCTGTAATTGCTCCAGCACTGATCGCCAAATTACTCGATCACCCACCACCACACTTGACAAGGTTCGACGTAAATTACAACGGAAAAGATTTCCTTGCTCATCTTCCACATCAGCGTGCATAGAATAACGTGTCACCACCACCCCATCTTGCGTATCCCCTAGCATATCATCTTGCCAATCTATTTGTTTTTTCTGCTGGCGTTGATGACGATCTAGGGCTTTTGCATTATTACGATGAATACGGCGTTTTTGGTTTTGAGTCAATTTTTGCTTTGCCAATGAGATTCCCTTAACAGTGCGGTGATTTTTAATAAAAATTTTTAACGAATTTTGCTACAATAGCACAAATTTTACATAGGATACTTAATATTATGCCACAAGATAAAGAAAATCTCATTTGGATCGATCTGGAAATGACGGGATTAGATCCTGAACAAGAACGGATTATTGAAATCGCCACGATCATTACCGATAAAAATCTGACTATTTTAGCCGAAGGCCCCGTATTAGCCGTCAAACAATCTGATGAATTACTCAACAAAATGAGTGATTGGTGTGTTAAAACGCATACAGAAAATGGCTTAATTGAACGCGTCAAAATAAGTAAGCTCACCGAACGAGCCGCAGAATTGCAAACCCTCGACTTTTTAAACAAATGGGTACCAAAAGGACAATCTCCTATCTGTGGCAATAGCGTGGCACAAGATAAACGTTTTTTATTTAAATATATGCCCGATTTAGCCGATTATTTCCACTATCGTCATTTGGATGTCAGCACACTAAAAGAACTGGCTCGCCGTTGGAAACCTGAAGTTTTAGCAGGATTCAAAAAACAAAATACCCATTTAGCTTTAGATGATATTCGAGAAAGTATTAAAGAACTCGCTTATTATCGTGAACATTTTATTAAATTAGACTAGAATTTCTGCAAACAAACAGAAAATAAAAATTTCTGCTTGCGAACAATCAAAATCTTCGTATAATAAGCCTTGTTTTCAACATTCGTTGTTGATATTAAATGTCGCTTTGCGGGAATAGCTCAGTTGGTAGAGCACGACCTTGCCAAGGTCGGGGTCGCGAGTTCGAGCCTCGTTTCCCGCTCCAAATTCTCTAAAGATGCTTTAATCGCATCTTTTTTTATTCTATTTTATCTTTATCGACTACATCACATTTAATGTTTATCACACCATTATTTAAGTAGTTGTACTTATTGCAATTGCTATCTTAATAAGCAAATGTATTCTCCTCTCTCTTTATTTTTTCGACCACTGAGAACACGCCAAAACAACTTACTAACAGCACCAACGCCGTCACTGCGCCTTCTTCACCTCTATAACTACCTAATTGTTGATACAACAAATACGGCAATGAACTAAAATCTTGATTGCCAAATAAAGCGATAGCAGTGAAATCACCTAGTGATAAACAACTGGCTAAGGCAAAGGCATATTTAACGGGTTGGCGCAAAGCTTGCCATTCTATTCGTTTAAATCGCTGCCAACCTGTGATGCCTAAGGATTGACAAAGACGTTCATAATAGGTCAGATTATTTTGCATTGGCACCGCTAAAATACGGATGACAAAAGGTAACGCTGCCATTGCGTTACATAAAATGATCAACAAAAATAATTGTGCGGTGGAAAATTGCCAGTCTTTTAACCATAAGAATAACCCAGTTGCCAACATTAACATAGGAACAGCAAGAATCACCATGGTGATATTAATTAAGCTGTTAGAAAGGCGGCGTAAACCTAACCAATGTAATCGGCGTGATGCCAATAACAAACCAAATGCCAATAATAAAGCTAATAACGCAGATAAAGGGGCGATGGTGAAAGAATATACCATGGCTTGCCATAAGGCAGATTGTCTCCATGCCGTAAAAATTGCCGAAGAAAAAACCGCACTTAGCAGCGTGTTAAGCAACGGTAACAGTAAAAATGCGGAGAGCAATATTAAGCAAAAAATTTGCCACATTTTCACGCCACTAGACTGTTTAGCAAACCACCAAACTGTTTGAGTTAATTGCGTTTCCGTACTTCGGCTAAACAATGAGCTTAAGGCAAATAAGGCAAAAAAACAGATAAATTGCAACAGCGCAAATTGAGCAGATTTGGCTAAATCAAAATCAAAGACAATAGCTTGATAAATAGCGACTTCTAGCGTGGTAAATTTGGGACCTCCACCGAGAACCAATACAATAGCAAAGCTAGTAAAGCAAAGCATAAAAATTAACACGAAAATCGGTAAAATCTGCTCACGTAAGTAAGGCAATTCAATCCAGCGAATAAATTGCCAACGACGAATTCCCAGTTGAGCGGAAAGTTGATGTTGTTGTACGGGAATAGATTGATAGGCTTGTAAAAACATTCGCGTGGCTAAAGGAATATTGAAAAAAAGATGAGCAATTAAAATACCAGTTAATCCGTAAATATCCGGTCGCCATGCTATACCGAATCTGGCACAAAATTGAGCCACCCAACCCGATGCACCATAAACCCCTAAAATACCAAATACTGCAACCAAAGAGGGCAACACAAAAGTAAGTGAGAAAATGCGCAACAACCACGTTTTTCCCCAAAAAGATTGATAAAAAAACGCGCGAGCAAACAACCAACCCAACAATACTGACAATAATGCCGATAATCCAGCCTGCCAAAAGCTAAAAAAAATAACCTGTCGAACATAGCTATTTTGTGCTAAAGCTTGCCATAATCCTTGCCACAAATGTCTGTGCGCATTTTCATCACCAAAAGTAAATACCGCCAATAAGCTGTTAGCATATAGACCAAATAACAAGCCTAACACCCATAACCCAGCAATATAATGTCGCCATTTTAACTGGCGACCTATTTGTTTGGCTTGAACGCAAAAGGAAGATAAGGCTATTGACTGAGTACCGCTTGCCATTTTTCTGTCCAAGCTTTAATATCTTGCTCACTGACCTTGTCCGTATTGATCGCTTTTACTTCAAATTGATGTGCTTTCAACTCATCAAAGTGCGGTTCAATTTCTGCTGAACTTACGGAAAGCATAACATTTTTCGGAATTAACACTTTTTGAGCCTCTGGACTAATCATAAATTGAATAAAATGATCCGCACATTGGTTGACTTGCTCTTTTGCTATTTTGGAAATGGTATCCACTTGATACACTGCTCCGTCACTAAATTCTGTTGCGGCATATTGATCGGTTTTATCATGCAACTGGTGATAAATCGGTGATGTGCTATGGCTAAACACCACATCAGATTCGCCTTTTAAAAACGCACCATAGGTTTCAGTCCAACCTTTACCGACAGTTACCGTATGTTTTGCCAAGGTTTTCCACGCCTGCTCCACTTGATCTTGCGAATAAACTTGATTTAACCACACCAAAAAGCCACGCCCCATGCTGCTAGTGCGTGGATCTTGATAAATCACGCGCAAATCTTGGCGTTCTACCAATTCTTTTAAGGTTTGCGGTGGATTGGTTAATTTGGTTTTATCATAAATAAAGGCAAATTGTCCAAATTCATAAGGAATAAAGGTTTGATCTTGCCAGTCAAACGGCAAAGAAAGTGCGCTTAAATCTACCGCAGTTTTGGCAAAAAGCCCGGTTTTTGCTGCTGATTCTTTTTGGAAATTATCCAAACCAATCACGATATCCGCTGGTGTTTTTTTGCCCTCTAAACGAACACGGTTAAACATTGTATTACGGTTATCAAACACTTTATAAATTACTGTACATTGTGGATTTGCCTTTTCAAACAAGGCTTTTACTTCATTTCCCGGTCCCCAGTCGGCGCCAAAAAATTCTTCGGTATAAATAGTAAGCGGTTGAAGTGATGCCAACGCACTGGTAGAAATCGCACAAAGTGCGGTTAAAAAAGAGAGAGTTTTTAGTTTAGACATAAAAAATCCTTTAATATGAATTAAAGGAATTTAAGCAAGGTCAAAGATATAATTTTTTTGACGTTTCTCAAATCCCTACGCTGATATTACTCGGTTCAGGTTCTACGGGTATTTTCTCAGCTTTGTTAAAATTAGCATTAAAATCAACATCAGCACCCCGATGAGAACAATAGTAGTTTAATCTTTTTTAGGATAAATTTGCAACTGAATTATAAAATATTCATCTTTGGTTTTTGCCAGACACGAAAGGATCCATCAAGTACTAATAAAATAATCGCAATAAATAAACAAATCATTAAAAGATAAGAGTCATTTGCTAATCTCTCACCGATTAAGAAAGATACCGTAAACATGGTAACTGGTTCCAAATAGCTTAATAGCCCAAATAAATTCATCGGTAAAGTCTGACTTGCAAGTACATAAACGCCTAACGCTACGGCTCCCACTATACCTAATACCGCTAACCATAAATAAATATTGGAATTTTGCGTTTGAACCCATGCCATATCGACTTGATTGGCAAAATAAAATGAAATCGGTAACAGTAAGATCATTTCGACCACAAAACTGGAGAAATGCAATATATTAAACTGGCGTCGAATCACAAAATAGAGTGGATAACCAAGGCAAGCTAAAATACTTTCCCAATAAAAAGATCCTGAAAGAATAATTTTACTTAATACACCGACAGTCGCAAATAAAATTGCATACGCCTTAATTTTAGAAATCCGTTCTCTATATAAAAAACGTCCAATTAACACCATAATCAATGGCATTAATAAATAGCCCATAGAAACTTCAATGGCTCGATTATTGACTGGTGCCCATAAAAATAACCACATCTGTACTCCCATACTTGCACTGGTGACCAATAGCACGAGTAATAAATACGGTTGATTTTTGAGTTGAACAATAAACTGTAAAAAAACGTTGTGTTGTTTAATCAAATAAAGCAATACAAATAAAAATGGTAATGTAACCAATATTCGCCAACCTAATAACGCTTCTCCAGACATGGGTTGCAAAACTGTAGAAAGGTAATAAATTACGCCAAATAATAATGACGCACTCACTGAAAAGATTACACCTTTAATCATGTATTTCACTTTTATCTGTATTAAACCTGTTCCAACTTCGCCAAATGTGCAATCAACCATTTAATGCCTTGCCCCTGAAAGGCAATTTGTAAGCGAGTATTGTTCTCTGCGCCTTCAATATTAATGATTGTACCTTGCCCGAATTTAGCATGTTTAACTTTTTGTCCCTTTCTCCAGACACTGTCATTTTGCTCAAAAATACTGCCATTTTGCACCGCACTTTGATCGACCTTTTGCTGGTTATAAGCTCTTGTCACCGTACCACGCAAACGGACAGTTTGAATACATTGTTGCGGTAGTTCGTTGATAAAACGAGATGGAATATGGCGTTCTTCCGTGTTGTATAAACGGCGACTTTCAGCATAGCAAATAGTTAATTTTTGTTTGGCTCGCGTAATGCCTACATAGGCTAAACGGCGTTCTTCTTGTAAACGATCATCATCAAATAAAGATTGTTTACTTGGGAAAATGCCTTCTTCTACCCCCACCATAAACACGCGAGGAAACTCTAAACCTTTAGCCGAATGTAAAGTCATCATTTGTACACAGGATTGGTGTGGGCTGGCTTGTTCTTCCCCAGCTTCAAGAGATGCATGGGTTAAAAACGCAGTTAAGTCAGACATCTCCTCCGCTTCCGCTGGCTTAATAAATTCTCGAGTAGCAGAAACTAATTCTTCTAAGTTTTCGATCCGTACTTCGCCTTTTTCCCCTTTTTCTTGCTCATACATTTGGTATAACCCTGAATGCTTAATCACAAAATCGGTTTGAACAAATAATGGCATTTCGACAGTTTCTAAGGCAAGAGAATTGACTAATTCTACAAAACGTAATAATGCTGTCACTGCTCGTCCTGCCAGTTTATTATCCGTAATGGCGACTTGTGTGGCTTGCCATAAGGTAATTTGACGTTCGCGCGTCAATTGACGTAAAGTTTCTAGCGTGCGTTCTCCAATACCACGAGCGGGGGTATTAATTACTCGCTCAAATGCCGCGTCATCATGACGATTATTCACTAATCGCAAATAGGCTAACGCATCTTTAATTTCTTGTCGTTCAAAGAATCGCATGCCTCCATAAATACGATAAGGAATATCAGATCGAATTAGCGCTTCTTCCAACACCCGAGACTGGCTATTACTACGATACAGCACCGCACAATCATGCAATTGTCCACCATTTTCTAACCATATTTTAATTTGTGATGTCACAAATAGCGCTTCGTCTAGCTCATTAAATGCGGCATAAATGCCAACAGGTTCACCTTGTTCACCGCTGGTCCACAAATTTTTACCTAACCGATTGGCATTATTGGCAATTAACTGATTAGCAGATTGTAAAATATTGCCGGTAGAACGATAATTTTGTTCTAGTCGAATAGTTTGAACTTGGCTAAAATCTTGACTAAAACGTTGAATATTTTCAATTTGAGCACCACGCCAACCGTAAATAGACTGGTCATCATCGCCCACAATCATCACGTTACCTGTTTTACCCGCTAACAATTTGATCCAAGCATATTGAATAGTGTTAGTATCTTGAAATTCATCCACTAGAATTTGACTAAAACGACGTTGATAACTTTGTAAAATTAACGGATTTTTAGCAAATAATTCATAGGCTCGCAATAAGATTTCGGCAAAATCCACTAATCCTGAGCGATCACAAGCTTCTTGATAAATCTGATAAATACGTACCCACTCTTTAGTTTCTCGATCATGCATATCATCTATTTGATGGGGGCGTAACCCATCATCTTTCTGTTTATTAATAAACCAACAAGCATGTTTGGGAGGGAAATTTTTATCATCATAATTGTGCAATTTTAATAATCGTTTGACTAAACGAAGCTGATCTTCACTGTCTAAAATTTGAAAATCTTGCGGTAATTTGGCATCGGCATAATGAGAACGCAGCAAACGATGAGCGATGCTATGAAATGTGCCAACCCACATTGAAAATAAATGTTGTTGAGAATGTTGAGCTAGCGTAGCTTGAATCCGTTGACGCATTTCTGTTGCCGCTTTATTGGTAAAGGTTACTGCCATGATACTTCCTTCGGAAATACCTTCCACCGCAACCAACCATGCAATACGATGCGTAAGTACTCGTGTTTTTCCACTGCCCGCCCCAGCGAGTACAAGATAATTGCCTAATTTGGCTGCCACTGCATCACGTTGTTTATCATTTAAGCCATCAAGTAATTCTGAAATATCTGCCATAATTATTCATTTAATCTGTTTTTATTTACAGTGAATTATAGCTATTTTTGAGACGTAAAACAATGAGAATTTTAACTATCCTGTTATTTACAAATGAAACATTACGTATTATAGTGCATTACGTTAGTCGGGGTGCCGTTCAGAAGACAGATGACAGAAAGTTAATGTCGGATGAAAAAACGGCTGAGAAAATACCCGTGAACCTGATACAGTTAACGCTGACGTAGGAAACTAACGGAAGAAAAAATTAACCTGAATTAATTTTTCCTTTTCTGTTTAATATACATTCCTTTTAGGTGTTAGCTTATTTTACTCATCAAATATAAGGAATAAGTTAATGAAAAACCACTTTAAATCTAATCTATTCACTCTCACTAAAAAGCATAAAACTTCGCTAAAAATCACCGCACTTTGTGGTATATTAGGGACATTATTTAGCCTAAATGCTTTCGCAGACGGAAAATTAACCGTTTATTGTAGCGTACAGAATACGACCTGTGAAAAAGTGACTCAGACGTTCTCAAAAAAATATAACGTGGAAACCCAATTTGTACGTAATAGCACTGGTACAATTCTTGGCAAAATTAAAGCAGAACACAATAATCCTCAAGCAGATGTTTGGTACGGCGGCACATTGGAACCCCATTTACAAGCCGCCGATCAAGGTTTACTAGCATCCTATCGTTCCCCCTTACAAAAAGAAATCATGCCAAGATTTAATCAACTAATGCAACAGCGTGGTGATTTTATTTCAATCATTTATTTAATGGAATTAAGTATTGGGATAAATACCGAAAAATTAGCCAAACTGGGGATCACTGAACCTCAGTGTTTTAACGATTTACTTGATCCTGTTTTTAAAGATCAAGTGCAATATGCCGATCCTAGAGTATCTGGCACCGGTTACTCTTTCCTAACGACATTAGTACAACTTTGGGGAGAGGAAAAAGCTTTTGATTATTTCAAAAAACTCCACGGCAATGTGTCACAATATGCTAAAAGTGGATTAGCCACCGCCAATTTATCCACAGGAGAAGTGGCAGTGGATGTCAGTTTTATGCATAGTTACGTCAGAGAAAAAGATAAGGGAGCGCCGGTAAAAGGAATTTTGCCTTGTGAGGGTATTGGCTATACTTTAGGGGCTGCCAGTATTATTAAAGGGGCGCGTAATTTAGATAATGCGAAATTATTTATTGATTATGTGTTAAGCAAAGAAGCACAAGAAATTCCTTGGCGAGAAGCAGATTCCTATCAGCTCCCAACCAATATCTACGCTCAGCTATCGCCAAAAGCCAGTGATCCAACAAAATTAAAATTAATTGATATTGATTTTATTCGCTTCGGTTCAAATGAAGAAAGTAAACGGTTATTAGAAAAATGGTTTGAAGCCACTAAAGCCGATAATTAACATTAGGTTAGCCTGTTTTAAAAGGGATTTAAACAGGCTAAAACTCGCCTAAAATTAACCGCACTTCGCCACTATAAATTGTCGCTCGCCCTGTTCGTGCAAAACCGATCAGAGTAAGATCACAATCTTCAGCCATTTTCACCGCAAGATCAGTGCTAGCAGAAATCGCTATCAGCATTTCGATGCCACAAGTTACGGTTTTTTGTACCATTTCATAGCTGGCTCGACTGGTTACTAACACCAAACCTTGTGGTTTACCCGCCTTGGCGTGCCAGCCTAGCAATTTATCCAATGCAACATGTCGCCCCACATCTTCCCGAATAGCCAGCAAATTACCCAGTGGATCAAAAAAAGCCGCTGCATGAGTTGAGCCTGTTTGTTGTCCGAGAATTTGAGCGGTGTGAATTTTTTCTAGACAATCATCAAGGTGGTTTAAATGAAAGGTCAAAGTGCGGTGTAATTTCGCCAATTTTTTGCTGACTTGGCTTAATTGCTCCGAACCACAAATCCCACACCCTGTTCTGCCAGTCAATGTGCGGCGAAGTTCTTTTAACCGTACAAAACAGCGGGTCGCCAGTTCAATTTGCACTTCAATACCTTGGCAACTGACAATAATGTCAATGCCATAAATATCACTTGGTTGATCAATAATACCTTCGGTTAAAGAAAAGCCATAAGCAAAATCTTCAAGCTCCGTTGGGGTACACATCATCACAGTATGAGAAATACCGTTATAGACTAAAGCGACGGGGGTTTCTAGGGCTAAACAATCCACCTGTTGTCGAATATCCAGTTGTTGAATTGGGGATTTTTTAACCGTATTAATGGTACGTTTTTGGTATGGGAGAAATGAAAACGTTTGCGACATATTGCGTATCCATCGGCAAATTGAGTTGGGGGAATTTTACCGTTTAATGCTTTAAACTGCAAATTGTGACATAAGCTGAAAATTGCCTAATACTCACATACAATGTTAGGAATGTAACGCCACACCGTGACTAGACGATACAAGATGCGGAGCATCGTTACCATGCCTAGCCCTGTATGTCAGCACAGGTCATGGCAATTTAATTGATAACTATTCTTATTTCATTGATTTATTAGAGAATTTAATTTGTTTTTTTGTGATCTATATCAAAATAATTTTCTTGTATAAGGTAGATTTAGCCCTTTGATTATTGTATTCTATACACCGATTTTTAACTTTTTATTAACAATCAAAGGCAATAAATCATTTTATAATATCTCTATAACTTAACCTATTTTCTACCTATATTTCCAAATTTCTTGGATAAGGATTATCTATGCAGATCTCAAGACGTAAGTTCTTTAAAGTCTGTGCAGGTGGTATGGCTGGGACTTCTGTGGCGGCGTTGGGCTTGATGCCTGCGACTGCGATGGCAGCGCCTCGCGAATATAAACTTTTGCGTGCAAAAGAAACACGCCAAACCTGTACTTATTGTGCGGTCGGCTGTGGGATGTTGATGTACAGTCTGGGTGACGGTGCAATGAACTCTCGTGGCAAACTGACCCATGTTGAAGGTGACCCTGACCATCCTGTTAGTCGCGGTGCATTGTGTCCGAAAGGGGCAGGTGTATTAGACTATGTCAACAGTCCAAATCGCTTACAATACCCTGAATATCGAGCCCCAGGTTCTGACAAATGGGAACGCCTTTCTTGGCACGATGCCATTCATAAAGTTGCTCGTTTATTAAAAGATGACCGTGATGCCAACTGGGAATCGGTCAACGAAGCAGGGACACCTGTGAATCGTTGGACCACCACGGGCATGTTAGCCGCTTCGGCTGCCAGCAATGAAACCTGTTTAATGACCCATAAATTTGGGCGTGCCTTGGGGATGCTGGTATTAGACAACCAAGCGAGTACCTGACACGGACCAACGGTAGCAAGTCTTGCTCCAACATTTGGTCGCGGTGCCATGACAAATCACTGGGTTGATATTAAAAATGCCGATGTCATTATCGTAATGGGCGGTAACGCTGCTGAAGCTCACCCTGTGGGTTTCCGTTGGGTTATTGAAGCCAAAAAACACAATAAAGCCAAATTAATGGTGGTCGATCCTCGCTTTAACCGCACTGCTGCGGTGGCGGATTTTTATACGCCTATTCGTTCTGGTACGGATATTACATTATTATTAGGTGTGATTAAATATTTGTTAGATCACGATAAAATTCAACACGAATATGTTAAACATTATACCAATGCCAGTTTCTTAATTAACGATGGCTTTGGATTTGAAGATGGTTTATTCACGGGCTATGATGAAGAGAAACGGAGCTATGATAAATCCACTTGGTCCTATCAATTAGATGAAAACGGTCAGCCAAAACGGGATATGACGTTGCAACATCCACGTTGTGTGATCAATTTATTGAAAAAACATGTGGAGCGTTACACCCCTGAAATGGTGGAACGCATTTGTGGTACGAAACAAAAAGCCTTCTATGAATTTGCCGAAAGCATTGCTTCCACTGCTGCCCCTGATCGTGCGGCTTCTTTCTTGTATGCCTTAGGTTGGACACAACACACCGTGGGAACACAAAATATTCGTTCTATGGCAATGATTCAATTGTTATTAGGCAATATTGGCGTATCTGGCGGTGGCGTGAATGCTTTGCGTGGACACTCGAATGTTCAGGGTTCAACGGATATGGGCTTGTTCCCGACTATGTTGCCGGGCTATATTCCGTTGCCAACGGAAAATGATGTGAGCCTTGAGGCGTTTTTAAATCGCATTACGCCGAAAACCACCATTGAAGGGCAAACTAACTATTGGCAAAATACCCCGAAATTTATGGTGAGTATGTTGAAAGCCTTTTATGGTGAAAATGCCACTAAAGACAATGAATTTGGCTACCATAATTTGCCGAAACAATACAAAACCAAGCTCGATCATTTGCAATTTATTGATTTAATGGATCAAGGCAAGGTCAACGGTTATATCTGTCAAGGCTATAATCCGCTCGCCTCTTATCCTGATAAAAACAAAATCGCCAGTGCGTTGAAAAAATTGAAATTTTTGATTATCTGCGATCCACTCGCTACCGATACTTCTGAATTTTGGAATTATCATGGTGAATTTAATGATGTCAATCCTGCAGATATTCAAACGGAAGTGATCCGTTTGCCGACGATTTGTTTTGCCGAAGAAGATGGCTCAATTGCAAACTCTGCCCGTTGGTTACAATGGCACTGGAAAGCGGCTGAACCACCGAAAGAAGCCAAACCAGATGTGGATATTATGTCAGAAATCCGTGAAGTGATGCTAGAAATGTATCATAAAGAAGGTGGTCCTTCCATTGATACTATTGAAGCCATGACATGGAATTATGCTAATCCACTTGAGCCAAGAGCGGAAGAATTAGCCAAAGAAAGCAATGGTTACGCCTTAGAAGATCTCTATGATGCACAAGGCAATTTGATTGCGAAAAAAGGCGAATTGCTGTCTAGTTTTGCTCAGTTGCGTGATGACGGTTCAACCTCCTCTGCCATTTGGATTTATACAGGGCAATGGACGGAAAAAGGCAATATGATGGCGAATCGAGATAATAGCGATCCGTCAGGTTTAGGTAATACGCTCGGTTGGACATTTGCTTGGCCGATGAACCGCCGTATTGTGTATAACCGTGCCTCTGCCGATTTGGCAGGTAATCCATGGAATCCGAAACGCCCATTAGTCAAATGGAACGGCAAAAATTGGAATTACATTGATATTGCCGACTTTGGCACTGCTCCACCAAATAGCAATGTGTCGCCGTTTATTATGCAACCAGAGGGCGTAAGCCGTTTATTCTCTTTGGATAAAATTGTGGAAGGTCCATTCCCAGAGCATTATGAACCCATTGAAACGCCAATTGGTACGAATCCATTGCATCCTAATGTGATTTCAAACCCTGTGGCTCGGATTTTGGAAAATGATAAAGCAAGTTTCGGACATTCTGATGAATTTCCTTATGTGGGAACGACTTATCGCTTAACAGAGCATTTCCACTTCTGGACCAAACAAGCCATGTTAAATATGATTGCTCAACCCGAGCCATTTGTGGAAATCAGCGAAGACTTGGCTGCAGAAAAAGGCTTGAAACAAGGCGATACCGTCAAAGTGAGTTCCAAACGGGGCTTTATTAAAACCAAAGTGGTGGTCACCAAACGGGTGAAATCCCTTGAGGTAGACGGCAAGAAAATCCACACTGTCGGTATTCCGATTCATGGTGGATTCTCTACAGTAGGTAAAAAATCTTACCTTATCAATACGTTAACCAGCCGTGTGGGCGATGCTAATACGCAAACGCCTGAATATAAAACGTTCCTTGTGAACATTGAGAAAGTCGCTTAGGAGGTTATATGACAGTACAAGATCAAAACATTGTTAAAAGCTCTGCGACATCTTTTGTCACCCCCCCACCACAAGCTCGTTCGCACGTGGTGGAAGTGGCAAAACTGATTGATGTCACGACCTGTATCGGTTGTAAAGCCTGTCAAGTGGGTTGTTCCGAATGGAATGATATTCGTACCGCCCCTCAGGAATGTGTGGGCGTGTATGATAACCCAGTGGATCTTGATGCAGAACAATGGACAGTGATGCGATTCCAAGAAGTGGAAGAAAACGACCGCTTGGAATGGTTGATCCGTAAAGACGGCTGTATGCATTGCACCGAACCGGGTTGTTTAAAAGCCTGTCCGTCACCGGGGGCGATTATTAAATACGCCAATGGGATTGTGGATTTCCAATCAGATAAATGTATCGGTTGCGGTTATTGTATTGCGGGTTGTCCGTTCAATATTCCACGTATGAACGAAAAAGACCACCGAGTTTATAAATGTACCCTTTGTGTGGATCGGGTCAATGTGGGACAGGAACCTGCTTGTGTGAAAACCTGTCCAACCGGTGCAATCCGTTTTGGTTCAAAAGAAGACATGTTGCATTATGGCGAAGAGCGGGTACAAGAACTTAAATCTCGTGGTTACGAAAATGCAGGCATTTACGATCCTGAGGGCGTTGGTGGTACACACGTTATCTATGTGTTACATCATGCCGATAAACCTGAACTTTATTCAGGTTTGCCAAAAGATCCAAAAGTGGATATGTCCGTTGAACTTTGGAAAGACGTATTAAAACCAGTAGCTGCGGTCGCTATGGGCGGTTTATTACTAGCTGAAGTCGCTCACTATGTGAGTGTAGGTCCAAACGTGGAAGAAGATGTGGAAGATCATTCCGAGCAGTTTGAACGTGAAGATCGTGAAGAAGCGGAACGAAAAGCACAGAAAAAACGCGAAAAAGCAGAGAAAAAAGCAGCCCAAAAAGCTGACAAAGGGGGTAAATAATGAGCGAACAAAAAAAACTCACTGAAATTACGCAAGATACTCGTATTATTCGCCATAAAGCCCCTGCTCGTGTGGCACATTGGTTGTTGGTAATTTGCTTTTTCATCACAGGTCTATCTGGCTTGGCGTTCTTCTTCCCCGATTTTGCGTGGCTAACCTACATTCTGGGTACACCTGCCATTGCTCGTGCGGTGCATCCGTTCACTGGGATTATTATGTTTATTGCTTTTATCATCATGGTATTAACTTACTGGCACCATAACATTCCTGAAAAGAATGATATTCGCTGGCTAAAAGGTACCAAGCAAGTATTACTCGGCAATGAACATGCGGTAGCTTACAATGGTAAATATAATCTTGGACAAAAAATGTTATTCTGGACATTGATTCTCGCTATGTTTACATTATTAATCACAGGACTAATAATGTGGCGACAATATTTCAGTCATCATTTTTCGATTCCCGTAATTCGTATTGCGATTCTACTCCACTCCGCCAGTGCTTTTGCCTTGTTTACTGGAATTATGGTACACATGTATATGGCATTCTGGGTAAAAGGTTCTATCCGTGGCATGGTGGAAGGTTGGGTAACCGTGCGCTGGGCGAAAAAACATCACCCGAAATGGTTTAAAGAAGAAGTATTACCTAAACTTGAAAAAGAAGTGGCAGAAAATACTAAAGCAACTCAAACTACTGAATAAAAAATTCAACAAAAATACTCAAAAGTGCGGTAAAATTAACCGCACTTTTTTATTAAAAGAGAACCCTATGGCAATCCGAATTCTACCTGAAAATGAAATCAAACAAATGGCAAGTTCCTTTCAACAGCCATCCTTATTATTTGCAAATGTGAAAAACCTGTACGAGCGCCGAGCAAAACGCTTGCGTGATTTAGCGAAAGATCACCCATTTGCTGATTACCTTGAATTTGTGGCAAAAATTGTAGATACCCAACTGCTCATTTTACAAGAAAATCCACTTATCAAACCCGACGACATCACTTCTGATGTACAGCCATTAAATGTAAAAACTTGGCAACGCAGCTCTCAATGGCGTGATTATTTAACCGCACTATTAAACGAAATCAAACCCTATGCCAATGAACAAATACTTGGCACTATAGATTGGCTAGAAAAAGCATCTACTGATGAATTAGAACAATTAGCCGATAAATTACTGGCTCAAGATTATACCAATGTTGGTAGTGATAAAGCTGTCTTTATTTGGGCGGCACTGTCTCTTTACTGGTTACAACTCACCCAATATCTTTCCCATAATACTCGGCAAGAAAGTAGCGAAGGATTACACTACTGCCCTGTTTGTGGCTCATCACCGGTGGCAAGTATTATTCATTTTGGTACAGAACAAGCATTACGTTATTTGCATTGCGCTTTATGTGAAAGCGAATGGAATGTAGTAAGAGCCAAATGTTCAAACTGTGATCAATCTAAAGCGTTAAATTATTGGTTATTAGATAATGAACAATCTGCTGTACGATCTGAAAGCTGTGGCGAATGCCATAGCTACTTAAAAATTCTCTATCAAGAAAAAGATCCCTATGTAGAACCTGTGGCAGATGATCTTGCCAGCCTTTTTCTTGATATTGAAATGGAAGATAAGGGCTTTGCTCGTAGTGGAGTGAATCCTTTTATGTTTCCTGCAGAATAGTTTCAATTAAAATTAAGGATACACTTATGACATACAAAGTAATCGCATTTGATTTAGATGGTACACTACTCAATGGTAAAGGGCAAATTTTAGACAGTAGTAAACAGGCTATTGCTGATGCTCGTGCGAAAGGTATTAAAGTAGTGATTGTAACAGGTCGCCATCATACTGCGGTAAAACCTTACTACCACGAATTGCAATTAGATACACCGATTGTGTGTTGTAATGGCACGTATATTTACCATCCTACAACCGACAAAGTGGAATTAGCTAATCCGCTTTCAGCCAACCAATGTGAAACAGTATTGAAAATTGCGGAAAAATATCAGTTAGATGTATTGATGTATAGTCGTAATACGATGAATTATGAGAAACTTAATGCGCATATGACAAAATTCACCCAATGGGTTGCCAGCTGCCCTGAAAATGTTCGTCCTGATGTGCGTCAAGTGAGCAATTTTGAAGAAATTTTCCATAATCCAAATGAGCAAATTTGGAAATTTGTGATTAGCTCGCAGAATCGCCAAGATATGGAAAGTGCGGTGGAAAACCTACCCGTTTCTGAATTTAGTTGCGAATGGTCGTGGATCGATCGCGTAGATATTGCCAACAATGGCAATAGCAAAGGTGGCAAACTATTAGACTTACTCAAACAATGGCAAGTTGAGCCACAAGAGGTTATCGCATTTGGTGATAATCATAATGATACTAGCATGCTGACTGCAGTAGGTTATGGCGTAGCGATGGGAAATGCAGAACAAGAAGTCAAAGATCAAGCAAAGTTTGTCACTACCGACAATAATACAAACGGAATTGCAGAAGTCTTAGCACATTTACTTTAATTATTAAAATAATTTTATCAATTCTATGTAACAAAGAAAAATTTGGTAAAAAGTTCATTGTATTACCTAATCCTAATTATAGCGACTGGGAAAGTGAAAAAATGATGGCACAAGGCTTAAAACTTGTGCCATTATTATAAAACTTATGCTTTTCTATTCCGTCTAATATGCTAAAATCCTGTCTGTTTACTTTTTATTTTACTCGAGTGATTTATGCTACCCCGTTTGAAAGATGTTCCTCAACTTAATCCCCTTGTTGTTGATTATTTAAAGGATTTACAACTGCAATCCTTTGAAGGTGACATTGTATCTAATTACGCTGATCGATTAAGCCTTGCCACCGATAATAGTGTTTATCAGCTTTTACCACAAGGCATTTTATTTCCAAAATCGGTAGCAGATGTAGTACGTTTAACTAAGTTAGCCCAACAAGAAAAATATCAATCTCTGACTTTTACACCGAGAGGAGGAGGAACGGGGACAAATGGTCAATCGCTTAATAATAATCTGATTGTCGATCTCTCTCGCTATATGACCGGTATTTTAGAACTCAACGTAGAACAACGTTGGGTGCGTGTGCAAGCGGGTGTAGTGAAAGATCAGCTTAATCAATATCTTAAACCTTATGGTTTATTTTTTTCCCCTGAACTCTCCACCAGCAACCGTGCCACGCTAGGCGGTATGATTAACACCGATGCCTCAGGGCAGGGATCTCTGCAATATGGTAAAACTTCCGATCATGTTTTGGGGTTGCGTGCGGTGTTGATAAATGGTGAAATTTTAGACACAAGTGCGGTGAAAACAGACGGATTTTTGGATAATTTACCTGACAATCTGTCCGCTCAAGGTCGCCTGCTACATCAGGAAATTTTTAGCCGTTGCCATGACAAACGCCAAACCATTATGCAGGATCTACCGCAACTTAACCGTTTTCTCACAGGTTATGATCTCAAAAATGTGTATAATCAAGACGAAAGTGAATTTAATCTCACCCGAATTTTAACCGGATCGGAAGGGTCGCTGGCGTTTATCTGCGAAGCTGTATTAGATTTAACCCCAATTCCTCAATATCGCACACTAATTAATGTAAAATATCGTTCCTTTAATTCCGCATTGCGTAATGCCCCCTTTATGGTAAAAGCCAATGCGTTGTCAGTAGAAACGGTGGACAGTAAAGTATTAGGTTTGGCAAAAGAAGATATTGTGTGGCATTCAGTCAAAGATTTGCTGACAGAAAACAAAGATAATCCGATTTTAGGCTTGAATATTGTCGAATATGCTGGCGATCATCAAGCAAAAATTCAGCAATTTGTCACCGCACTTTGTAAACAATTAGATCATAAAATCGCCCATCAGGAAGATGATATTATCGGTTATCAAGTGACCAACGATTTGGCTTCTATTGAACGAATTTATGCGATGCGAAAAAAAGCAGTCGGGCTTTTAGGCAATGCTAAAGGTTGGGCGAAACCCCTTCCTTTCGTAGAAGATACTTGTGTGCCTCCTGAAAATTTAGCTGATTATATTTTAGAATTTCGAGCATTGCTCGACAGTCATAATCTACAATATGGTATGTTCGGACACGTTGATGCAGGTGTATTGCACGTTCGCCCAGCATTGGATTTAACCGATAAAGCACAAGTCAAATTATTCAAGGAAATTTCCGACCAAGTGGCGGAAATGACACGAAAATACGGTGGTTTAATTTGGGGTGAACACGGTAAGGGCATTCGTTCTTATTATGGTGAAAAATTTTTCACGCCTGAACTTTGGCAAGAATTACGCTATGTGAAACATTTATTTGATCCACAAAATCGTTTAAATCCGGGGAAAATCTGTACACCGTTGGGTTCTCAAGACAAGCTTTATGGTTTGCTGTCACCAATGCGCGCTGATCAGGATCGTCAAATTCCGATTAAAATGCGGGAAGAATTTTCAGGTGCAATGAATTGCAATGGTAATGGTTTGTGCTTTAATTTTGATGTGCATAGTATTATGTGTCCGTCCATGAAAGTGAGCAAAAATCGTATATTCTCACCGAAAGGGCGTGCCGCCATGATACGTGAATGGCTACGTTTAATGGCAAATGAACAGGTACAACCTGAGCAATTAGATTTCAAAAAATCGCATATCAAACTATCTGAATTTGTGCAAAAAATTCGCCATACGTTCAAGCAAAAGCAGGAATACGATTTTTCCCATGAAGTAAAATTTTCGATGGATAACTGTTTAGCTTGTAAGGCCTGTGCCAGCCAATGCCCAATTAAAATTGACGTGCCAAGTTTCCGAGCTAAATTTTTCTATTTTTATCATCAACGCTATTTGCGTCCACCGAAAGATTATGTGGTAGCAAATTTAGAAGTGGTTGCTCCTTATATGGCAAAAGCACCACGGTTTTTTAATTTTTTCACTAAGTTAAAACCCGTGCAAACCATGGTGGAAAAAACCTTAGGAATGACTGATTTGCCGTTGCTCTCGCAACCGAATTTACAGCAGCAATTAGTCGAAATCGGTTATCAAGGACAATCACTCGAACAGCTTGAAAGCCTGTCTGAAGCAGATAAAACCAATCTGGTGTTAATTGTGCAAGATCCTTATACGTCCTACTATGATGCCAAAGTAGTTCGTGATTTTGTCGCACTTTGCCAAAAACTCGGCTATCAAGCGGTATTATTGCCGTTTAAACCGAACGGCAAGGCTCAACATATTAAAGGTTTTTTAGGGCAATTTGCTCGCACGGCAAAAAATCAAGCGGAAATGTTAAACCGAATGGCAAAATTAGGTGCGCCGTTGGTAGGCGTGGATCCTGCTATTGTATTGTCTTATCGTGATGAATATAAAGAAGTGTTAGGCAAAGAAAGGGGCGATTTTCAGGTGATTACCGCTCACGAATGGTTGTGTTCCCAATTAACTTCTCCGTTAATAGAAACCGCGCTGAAAAACTTAAAAAATTCTCACCGCAGTTTAAATGAGCCAAAAGAAAGCTGGCACTTATTCCCACATTGTACGGAAACCACATTTATGCCAACTAGCCCACAACAATGGCAACAAATTTTCGCGACATTTGGCGAAACCTTGCAAATTCAAAATGTGGGTTGTTGTGGCATGGCTGGCGTATTTGGTCATGATGTGAAGAATCAAACTATGTCAAAAGAAATTTATGATGTTTCTTGGGCGGTCAAACTCCAAAACAAAAACCCTGAACACTGTTTGGCAACGGGATATTCTTGTCGTAGCCAAGTCAATCGTTTTGAACAATTTAAACCCAAACACCCAGTTCAGGCTTTATTAACTTTATTTAAGTAGGCGTATTATGCAAATTTGGAAACGAGAATTTACACTTGATGATTTAAATCAAGCTTGTATCGGTTGTGCAGTACAACATTTAGGTATTCAATTTAGTGTTAAAGGTGATGACTGGTTAGAAGCCACCATGCCTGTTAACGAAAAAACCATGCAACCGGTAGGTATTTTGCATGGTGGCATTTCTGCCGCATTGGCGGAAACGGTGGGATCCGCAGCGGGGCATTGTTGCACCGAAAAGAATCAAGCCGTAGTCGGGGCAGAAATTAATGCCAGTCATTTACGCCCTGTGTATAAAGGTGAAACTGTAACTGCTCGAGCAACGGCAGTGAAAATCGGTCGTACCTTGCATATTTGGCAAATTGACATTCGCAATGAAGAACATAAACTTTGCTGTGTTTCTCGCTTAACCCTTTCGGTGATTAATCATGAATAAAAAAATAGGGGTTATTTTAGCCAATTTAGGTACACCAGATGCCCCAACACCACAGGCAATTAAACCCTATTTACGTCAATTTTTAAGCGATCCAAGAGTGGTCGATTTACCAAAATGGCGATGGCTACCATTATTAGATTTTATTATTTTACCTAAACGTTCAAAACATATTGCTAAAACCTATCAATCGATTTGGACAAAACAAGGATCACCTTTACTGGCAATCAGTAAACAGCAGCAACAGGCATTACAAAACTATTTTAATCATCAAAATCAAAATGTGATGGTTGAACTAGGCATGACTTATGGCAATCCGAGTATGCAGACAGCAGTGCAAAAATTAACAGATCTGCAAGTAGAAAAAATCATTGTACTCCCCCTTTATCCACAATATAGTAGCACCACCACAGCTCCCGTATTCGATGCCTTTGCCAATGCGTTAAAAGCACAACGAAATATCGTACCGTTTGAATTTATCCATTCTTATCATTTAGATCAACGATATATTAATGCATTGGTTAATTCTATTAAAACTAAAATGCGAGATGATGAATTTTTACTGTTTTCCTATCACGGTATTCCTGTGCGTTATGAAAATTTAGGTGATTATTATCGTGAGCATTGTCGTCAAACCACGCTCGCAGTCGTGGATAAATTAGGTTTGCTGGAAACGCAATGGACAATGACATTCCAATCGCGTTTTGGCAAACAAGAATGGCTACAACCCTATACGGATAAATTTATGCAAAAAGCAGCCCCAAAAGGTATTGAAAAATTAGCGGTCATTTGTCCGGGATTTTCTACTGACTGTTTGGAAACCTTAGAAGAAATTGATGAAGAAAATCGGGCATATTTCTTGCAAAATGGGGGAAAAAGTTATCAGTATATTCCTGCGTTAAATGCCACACAGGAACATATTGAAATGATGGCAAAGTTAGTTATAGATAAAGTAAATTAGAATTAATTATAATGAGCCTAAAAAGTATAACGATTTTCTACAACACGCGGCGAGATTGTGTATAAGTTCTCGCCCAGTAGGCTTCACTTAACGAGCTAATCGTCACCTCTTGACTGGAGCTAGAATGCATAAATTGTCCATTCCCTATATAAACCCCCACATGACGGTTTTTACGGAAAAATACTAAATCACCTTGCTTCAATTCACTTTTCTGAATACGTTGACCTAAACGTTGCTGTTCCGATGTTGAACGTGGCAAACTCATACCAAAAGCAGCGGCAAAGGTTTCTTGCATAAAAGCAGAGCAATCAATCCCACGAGAACTTGTTCCTCCCATACGATAACGTGTTCCAGCCCATTGATTATAAACTAGCGCTAAATCTTTATTTAGACCAGAAGCATGAGATGAACTTTGCGACATGCTGAGACTTGGTTTGTTGGTTCTCAGACCATTCATCGAAGTTGTCAGTTGATCATTATTTTGTTGACTAACTACACCAGCCTGTCTTGATGTATTTGAGCAAGCCGCGAGAACGGTAACACTTGCTATAATTAAAATCTTTTTTAACATTATTATTATTTATTTAAAATCAAAAACGTTCTGATACTAACCTATTACAAAGATGATTTCCAGTTTTTATTCAATATTTATGCAAATTTTATATTAGCTCTTTCCTTTTTATGCAATTTATTCATTAAATAAAAAAGAAAAATCTAAAAAAATCACCGCACTTTAAAAGTACGGTGCATATTTCTATTATTCTTACAACGAAGAAAATTATTTTTTCTTCGCTTTAGCATTTGGTAAGTCTGTAATTGACCCCTCAAATACTTCTGCCGCTAACCCGACAGATTCATGTAAGGTTGGGTGAGCATGAATGGTTAATGCAATATCTTCTGCATCACAACCCATTTCAATGGCTAAGCCGATTTCACCTAATAATTCACCGGCATTTGTACCAACAATTGCACCACCTAAAATACGATGAGTTTCTTTATCGAAAATGAGTTTCGTCATCCCTTCTGAACAATCAGATGCAATGGCACGACCTGATGCCGCCCAAGGGAAGTTCGCCACTTCATATTTAAGGTTTTCGGCCTTACATTCTTTTTCTGTTTTACCCACCCAAGCGACTTCTGGCTCAGTATAAGCAATGGATGGAATCACTTTCGGATCAAAATAATGTTTTTTGCCTGCAATCACTTCTGCCGCCACATGACCTTCGTGTACCCCTTTATGTGCCAACATTGGTTGACCCACAATATCACCAATAGCATAAATATGTGGTACGTTGGTACGCATTTGTTTATCAGTACGAATAAAACCACGTTCATCCACTTCAACCCCTGCTAAATGCGCATCAATCAATTTGCCATTTGGTGTACGGCCAATTGCGACTAACACTGCGTCATAAACACGAGTTTCACTACCTGATTTGCCTTCCATAGAAACATGAATGCCATCATCTTTGGCTTCTACCGCAGTGACTTTAGTTTCCAGCAATAAGGTGAATTTTTTCTCAATTTGTTTGGTATAAATCTTAACAATGTCTTTATCAGCTGCTGGAATCACTTGATCGAACATTTCTACGACATCAATTTGTGAACCCAAGGCACTGTAAACAGTACCCATTTCTAAACCGATAATCCCTCCCCCCATGACTAACAAGCGTTTTGGTACTTCACGTAATGCAAGCGCATCGGTTGAATCCCAAACGCGAGGATCTTCATGTGGAATAAAAGGCAATTGAATTGGACGAGAACCCGCCGCAATAATTGCATTATCAAATTTAATTGTGGTTGGATTGCCTTCTCGATCTTTGGCGACTAACGTGTTTAGATCAGTGAATTTAGCTAATCCTTCAACCACGGTCACTTTACGCATTTTTGCCATGCCTGCCAAACCACCGGTTAAACGGCTAATCACACCATCTTTACCCGCACGGACTTGGTCTAGATCAATGGTTGGTTCACCAAAAGAAATACCATGATGTTCAACATGTTTGGCATCTTCAATCACCTTAGCGACATGTAGTAACGCCTTAGATGGAATACAACCTACGTTTAAACATACCCCACCGAGCGTTGAATAACGTTCAACTAAGACAGTTTCTAAACCTAAGTCAGCACAACGGAAAGCCGCAGAATAACCCGCTGGACCCGCACCTAAAACGACAACTTGTGTTTTAATTTCTTTACTCATGTGTTCTCCTTGTATAACAGCGCGGTGAAAAATACCGCACTTTTGTATACCGTTAATTACATTGCCAAACGGCGTAAATCTGCTAATACGCTACCAATAAAACTAATAAATCTCGCTCCATCGGCACCATCAATTACACGGTGATCGAAAGATAATGATAAAGGTAACATCAAGCGTGGGGTAAATTCTTTACCATTCCATACTGGTGCCATGTCAGATTTAGATACGCCTAAAATAGCGACTTCTGGGGCATTCACAATCGGAGCAAAATGGGTAGTTCCCAAACCACCAATACTAGAAATAGTGAAACAACCACCTTGCATATCAGAAGCTGTTAATTTACCTGCTCGTGCTTTTTTCGATACTTCCATTAATTCACGAGAAAGCTCAATAATACCTTTTTTATTCACATCTTTGAACACTGGTACCACTAAGCCATTTGGCGTATCCACTGCCACACCGATATTAACATATTTTTTCAAGGTTAACCGTTGACCATCTTCTGAAATAGAACTGTTGAAACGTGGATAGGCTTCCAATGCTTTAGCAGCCGCTTTCATAATGAATACTACTGGGGTAATTTTCACATCTAATTTTTGTTTTTCCGCTAATTTGTTTTGCTCTTTGCGGAACGCTTCCAAATCAGTGATGTCGGCACGATCGAAGTGGGTAACATGTGGAATCATCACCCAGTTACGATGTAAGTTTGCACCAGAGATCTTGTTGATACGAGTTAATTCAACTTCTTCCACTTCACCAAATTTGCTGAAATCGACTTTCGGCCATGGTAATAAACCTAAACCTGCACCGTTTGCAACACCAGAACTTGCCGCAGCCCCACTTTCAAGGGCAGCAATGGCAGCTTTAACATAGGCTTGCACATCCTCTTTTAAAACACGACCTTTACGACCTGTACCCTTGACTTTATCAAGGTTAACACCGAACTCACGAGCTAAACGACGAACCACTGGAGTTGCATGTGCAAAGGTGGCACTGGCGGTAACCTCTTCTTGGTTGGCAACTGGGGCAGTAGTTGGAGCAGGGGCAGATTCGGCTTTTGGTGATTCGGCTTTTGGTACATCAGCAACCGGAGCAGATTGTGTTTGGGATTGAGCAGGTACAGAATCTGATTCAAATTTCATGATTAATTTGCCAGTAGTCACTTTATCACCCACCGCAATCAAGATCTCTTTCACCACGCCAGCAATTGGTGCGGGTACTTCCATTGAGGCTTTATCGCCCTCGACATTGATAATAGATTGATCTACTTCAACCGCATCACCTACTTTGACCATAATTTCGGTCACATTTACTTCATCAGAACCAATATCTGGCACATTCACATCTACGACAGCAGAGGCTGTTGGTGCAGCAGCTGGTGCTGGTGCAGCTTCAGCTTTTGGTGCTTCGGCAGCTGGAGCAGTACCTGCAGCTTCTAATTCAAGCATTGGCGTACCCGTAGAAACCTTATCGCCGACTTTCACTAAAATCGCTTTTACCACACCGGCCTCAGGTGCGGGTACTTCCATAGAGGCTTTATCGCCCTCAACATTAATAATAGATTGTTCTACCTCAATGGTATCACCCACATTCACCATAACTTCCGTTACTGTGACCTCATCGCTACCAATATCTGGTATTTGAATTTGTTTTGACATGTTAATCTTCCTTATTTGTGCTGAAACTGCGGTGAAAAACTGCGTTATTTTTCACCGCGATTTTCCTTTATTATGCGTATAATGGGTTCACACGTTCTGTTTTTAAACCATATTTTTCAATGGCTTGCTCAACCACTTTCACATCTACTGTGCCGTCTTTAGCTAATTGAGCTAATGCCGCAACGACCACATAATACTCGTTGACTTCAAAGTGTTCACGTAAATTTTCACGACCATCTGAACGACCAAAACCGTCTGTACCTAACACGTGATAATGCTTACTTGGGACATAAGCACGAATTTGCTCTGCATAAAGTTTCATATAGTCAGTGGATGCCACCGTTGGTAAATCAGCTAACACTTGCGCTACATAAGGTACACGTGGGGTTTCGGTTGGGTGTAATAAATTCCAACGTACCGCATCTGCTCCGTCACGCCCCAATTCATTGAATGATGGGGCACTAAAGACATCTGCTGTCACGCCATAGTCATTAGCTAAGATTTGAGCTGCCGTACGCACATGACGCATAATTGCACCAGAACTTAACAATTGAACATGACCTTTGCCTTTACCTTGTACCGTTTCAAATTTATATAAGCCTTTACGGATACCTTCTTCTGCACCGGCTGGCATCGCTGGTTGTTCAGTCACTTCATTTAAGGTGGTGATGTAATAGAATACGTTTTCTTGTTTTTCACCATACATACGGTTAATACCGTCTTGGATAATCACAGCGACTTCAAAGGCAAATGATGGATCATAAGTCACGCAGTTTGGAATCACGCTAGCTTGAATATGGCTATGACCATCTTCATGTTGTAAGCCTTCGCCATTTAAGGTTGTACGACCTGATGTACCGCCGATCATAAAACCACGTGCTAATTGGTCACCTGCTAACCACATCATATCGCCCACGCGTTGGAAACCGAACATAGAATAATACACGAAGAATGGAATCATCGGACGGTTATTCACAGAATAAGATGTTGCCGCCGCAATCCAAGACGCTGTTGCCCCTAATTCGTTAATACCCTCTTGTAATACTTGACCATCAGTCGCTTCACGATAGTACGCCACTAAATCACGATCCGATGGCACATAGTTTTGACCTTCTGGGCTGTAAATACCGATTTGGCGGAATAAACCCTCCATACCAAAGGTACGAGCTTCATCTGCAATAATTGGCACAATAGTTTTGCCGATATTTTTGTCTTTTAATAAGGTGTTTAACACACGGCTAAATGCCATGGTAGTGGAAATGCCACGTGGCTGTTCCTCTAACAATGCTTGGAATTCAGACAAGGCAGGCACTTTATATTCGACATCAAATTTCTGGCGACGAGCTGGTACATAACCATTTAAGGCTTTACGATGGTGGTGCAGATATTCATATTCTTCTGAACCTTCGGCAAATTTAATATATTCTAATTTTTCGACTTGTTCATCGGTTAATGGTAAATGGAAATGGTCACGGAAACCTTTAAGACTGTCTAATGACATTTTTTTAGATTGGTGAGCGGTATTTTTACTTTCTGCTTCTGGAATTTTATAACCTTTCACCAGATGAGATAAAATCACTACTGGTTTATCCGATTTTTGTGCTTTCGCAAAAGCAGCATACATTTTTTCACTATCATGTCCGCCACGACGTAACGCCCAAATTTCATCATCTGTCCAATCAGCTACTAATGCGGCGGTTTCAGGGTAACGACCAAAGAAGTGTTCACGTACATAAGCACCATTCTTTGATTTGAATGTTAGATAATCACCATCAACCACTTCCATCATTAATTGCACTAATTTACCCGAAGTATCTTTAGCGAATAATTTATCCCAGCTGGTACCCCATAATACTTTGATCACCTCCCAACCAGCACCACTAAATAGACCTTCTAATTCTTGTACAATTTTACCATTACCATTTACTGGACCATCTAAGCGTTGTAAGTTACAGCTAATCACAAAAATTAAGTTATCTAATTTTTCACGCGCAGCGACAGTAATGGCCCCTTTAGATTCAATTTCATCCATTTCACCATCGCCTAGAAACGCATAGACTTTTTGGTTAGATGTATCTTTTAGATTACGATTATGTAGATATTTTAAGAAACGTGCGCTATAAATAGCATTGACCGGACCTAATCCCATGGAAACCGTTGAAAATTGCCAAAAGTCAGGCATTAATTTGGGATGTGGATAAGATGAAAGGCCATCGACAAAGGCTTCTTGACGGAAATTATCTAATTGTTCTTCTGTTAAACGACCTTCGACAAAGGCTCGGGCATAAATCCCCGGTGCAGCATGCCCTTGAGAGAAAATTAAGTCACCACCATCTTTGTCTGTGGCCGCTTTAAAAAAATGGTTATAACAAACTTCATACATGGATGCCGCAGATTGGAATGTAGAAATATGACCACCTAAATCCAAATCTTTTTTCTGGCTACGCAATACCATTGCAATAGCATTCCATCGTACGGCAGAACGAATACGGCGTTCAATGTCTTTATTACCTGGATAAGGAGGTTGTTCAGATACTGGAATGGTATTTACGTAAGCTGTTGTTACACCAGCAGATAAAGGCACTGCCTGACTACGTGCGTGTTTCATTATTTGTTCAACAATAAACTGGGCTCGCTCTGTCCCCTCTTCACGGATAAGTGAATCAATAGCCAATAGCCAATCTTGTGTTTCGATTGGATCTACGTCATTCTTTACAATTTCTGACATAGTCTTTTCCTTATTTTGATGTTAATAAAATTATGTTTAGCCCATTGCTAAACGGCGAGTTGATAGCTAAATCTTAAAATAGGTGATTTGCTGATGAGTCACTACTCATTTATTTAAAAAATTTTTATAAATTTTATTAGATTTTTTTAATAAAGCATAGTGATATTTCACTAAATTTTAACATTATTTTTCCAAAATATCACGAAATAAGTAAATTATTGGCTACACTTTACTACGGTTATTATAAAAAATCTACTTTCATAGAATATGACTTTTAGGTAATAATAAAAAGGGCTAACGATAATCGTTAACCCTTGACCGTCCTTGGTAATATGGCTAATTAAATGCTTGTTTAATTTGTGCTGTTCCTAAATGTCCCGGAATCACTTTCTGTAAGTTTAATTCTTGATCCACAATTAAACTTGATGGATATCCTCTAACTTTAGTGCGTTTAAATGCCTCCCCTTTTTCATCAAGTAACACCACGATATTTTTATATTCTAATCCTTTGTACCATTCGATAAATTTGTCGCTGGATTTCTCGCCTTTTTGACCAGGGGATACAATGGTAATCACATTAAAATCTTTATTTTGCTCCGCACTTAGCTCGTCAATTTCAGCCAACCCTGCTAGGCAAATCGGGCACCAAGATGCCCACATTTTGACATACAATTTTTTGCCCTGATATTGCTCAAGTGTCACCGTATTGTTGTTCAGATCTTTAAATTGAATATCTTTCAATGTCGTTTCTCCTGCTGCAAATGAATTAACACTAAATAACATAAATACTAACGCAAATAATTTTTTCATGGTTTAAATTTTCCTTATATTACATAAAGATATGTAAGTTATTGGTAATTAATAGTATCCCCATTAAGATGATTAATACTCCCCCTACCATTTTGAATTTGTTTAAATGTTTATTCATAGATTTTGCCTTTTTCAATAAAGTGTCAGAGAAAAAAGAAAATACCATAAACGGTGTAGCTAAACCTAGCACATAAACAAACATCATTGCTGCACCATATAATGCTGAACCATCATTACTGGATAACGCTAAGATAGAGGCCAACACGGGTCCGATACAAGGTGTCCAACCAAGGCTAAAGGTTAATCCTAAAACAAAAGCTTCAATAGATGAACTTTTACCACTGGTTTTAATTTCCACCAATTTGGTTTGTTCTAAAAATTTAATTTTAACAATACCGAGCTGATGTATGCCAAGAATCACCACAATAATCCCAGCGATAATTCTTGTTTTATCGTTGAATAACACATCACCTAAAAAACCGAACCCAAAACCCAATCCAACAAAGGTGACAGATAAACCTAACACAAACAAAAAGGTATTTAAGATCTTTCTACCACCTTTACTCAAGATACCAAAATAAATCGGTACGATGGGAAAAATACAAGGCGATAAAAAAGAAAGTAAACCTGCCAGAAAAACACTACTAATTAATAAATTTTGATCAAACATCTTATTTTCCGTTGACTAATTTAATTAAATAACCGTAATGTTCTTCCTCCATTTTATTCAATGGAATAAATTTAATCGCCGCGCTGTTAATACAATAGCGTAATCCCCCTTTATCTTTTGGACCATCATCAAACACATGTCCCAAATGTGCTTTACCACTACGACTGATCACTTCGGTTCTCAGCATATTAAAGCTTCGGTCATCTGCATAAGTCACGACATCCTTGTCGATTGGTTTGGTAAAGCTAGGCCAACCACAACCAGATTCAAATTTATCCGCAGAAGAAAATAGAGGCTCACCAGTAGTGATATCCACATAAATCCCTGCTTCAAAATTATCCCAATATTCATTACTAAAGGAACGTTCCGTGTTTTTACCTTGTGTAACGGAATACTGTAACGGGGTTAATTTCGCTTTTAATTCCGCATCACTTGGTTTTGGATAATCTTTTGGATCAATAATAATATGATTGGCTTGCTCTAAATCAATATGGCAATAACCGTTAGGATTTTTCTTTAAATAATCCTGATGATACTCTTCCGCCAATACATAATGTTTCAATGGTTCTACTTCCACTTGAATTTTATCTTTATATTTTGCTTGTTGTGTTTGAATTACATTTAAAATAATTTGCTTATCTTGTTCATTTTGATAATAAATCCCCGTACGATATTGACGACCACGATCATTACCTTGTTTATTGACACTGGTTGGATCAATCACTTGGAAATAGTATTGCAATAATTTATCCAATGAAACCTTATTCGCATCATAAGTCACATGGACAGTCTCCGCATGATCGGTACTGCCGATAAGACGATAGTTAGTTTGTTCGGTTTTACCATTGGCATACCCCGATGTGGCATCTTTTACGCCATATATTCTTTCCATATAAGCTTCAATGCCCCAGAAACAGCCACCAGCGAGATAAATTTCTCGAATATCTTGTTCTTGACTTTGTTGTTGTACTTGTTTTTCCATATTTTTCACCTCCGTAACAGGTTTACTCATTGTATCTGCGACACTCATTTGACTAAATGCCATTGTTGAAATAAATAATAACGCTAAGTTATGGTATTTCATTCTCTCTCCTTATTAATTTCATTATGAAAATATGTCTTTTATAGTAAGTTAGTCGTAGTCAAAACAAAATCCTTACAAAATATTTCATATTTTTATAAAAAAAATACCGCACTTGATTAACTTTAAATCAAAGTGCGGTATTTTTCTAATAAATTTTAACTACTTCGTCATGCGTTTATACTTAATTCGATGCGGTTGTGTCGCCGCTTCGCCTAAAGTTTTCCTTTTCCATTCTTCGTAATCAGTAAAATTACCCTCATAGAACGTCACTTTACCTTCATCGCCGTAATCCAAAATATGGGTAGCAATACGGTCTAAGAACCAACGGTCATGGGAAATCACCATGGCACAACCGGGAAATTCTAAAATCGCATTTTCTAACGCTCGCAAGGTTTCAACATCAAGATCGTTAGTTGGTTCATCTAATAACAACACGTTACCACCACATTGCAGAAGTTTAGCTAAATGCAAACGACCACGTTCACCACCTGATAATTCGCCTACCCGTTTTTGTTGATCCACGCCTTTAAAGTTAAACCGTCCGACATAAGCACGGCTTGGGATTTCAAAGTTACCGATAGTTAAAATATCCTGTCCGTTAGACACTTCTTCCCACACGGTTTTTTTGTCGTCCATGGCATCACGGAATTGATCCACAGACGCTAAGATCACGGTTTCCCCTAGGGTAATGGAACCACTATCAGGTTGTTCTTTGCCTGACAGCATACGGAATAAAGTAGATTTCCCTGCCCCATTTGCCCCGATAATCCCCACAATCGCACCTTTTGGAATACTAAATGATAAATCATCAATTAAGGTACGATCACCATAGGATTTGGTCAAATGTTGCACTTCAATCACTTTATCCCCTAAACGTGGACCGGGTGGAATAAAGAGCTCATTGGTTTCATTACGTTTTTGATATTCACCTGAATTAAGTTCTTCAAAACGAGCCATACGAGCTTTACTCTTAGCTTGCCGACCTTTTGGATTTTGGCGCACCCATTCTAATTCTTTTTCAATAGATTTTTGACGTGCGGATTCCGTGGCTTGCTCTTGCGCTAAACGTTTTTCTTTTTGTGCTAACCAAGAAGAATAATTCCCCTCCCATGGAATTCCCTCACCACGGTCAAGTTCTAAGATCCAGCCAGCGACATTGTCTAAGAAATAACGGTCATGGGTAATTGCTACTACCGTTCCCTCGTAATCATGTAAGAAACGCTCTAACCAGGCTACGGATTCAGCATCTAAGTGGTTAGTTGGTTCGTCTAATAACAACATATCTGGTTTTTCGAGCAATAAACGACACAATGCCACACGACGGCGTTCGCCCCCTGAAAGATGTTCAATCTTAGCGTCCCATTCTGGTAAACGTAAAGCATCAGCAGCACGCTCTAACTGGTTATCTAAATTATGTCCATCATGCGCTTGAATAATGGCTTCAAGATTGGCTTGTTCAGTGGCTAATTTATCAAAATCTGCATCAGGATCGGCATATAATGCGTAAACTTCATCTAAACGAGTTAACGCTGTTTTAACTTCACTCACGGCTTCTTCAATGGCTTCACGCACAGTTTGTTGCGGATCAAGTTTGGGTTCTTGTGGTAAATAGCCAATTTTAATGCCCGGTTGTGGACGTGCTTCCCCTTCAAATTCTTTATCTACACCCGCCATAATACGTAATAAAGTGGATTTACCCGCACCGTTTAAACCGAGAACCCCGATTTTCGCCCCCGGGAAAAAACTCAAGGAAATATTTTTCAAAATATGACGTTTCGGCGGAACAACCTTACCGACACGGTGCATAGTGAAAACAAATTGTGATGACATTTTTTATTCTCTTGTTGTCTATTTAAATATCGTAGGGGCATATTGCATACGCCCCAAAATCTCGTTCGTGTATCAGGGCGTATACAATACGCCCCTACACAATCATCGAAAAATTATTTTCCAATCACTTCTAATCCGCCCATATAAGGACGCAATACTTCTGGCACGGTAATGGAGCCATCGGCATTTTGGTAATTTTCTAATACTGCTACTAGTGTACGCCCTACCGCTAAACCAGAACCATTTAAGGTATGTACTAAGCGCGTTTTTTTATCACTTCTCGCACGGCAACGAGCTTGCATACGACGTGCTTGGAAATCCCACATATTAGAACAAGATGAAATTTCACGGTAGGTATTTTGAGCAGGTACCCAAACTTCCAAATCGTAGGTTTTGCACGAACCGAATCCCATATCCCCGGTACAAAGCAATACTTTACGATATGGTAAATTCAATAATTGCAATACTTTTTCCGCATGTCCGGTTAATTCTTCCAAAGCTTGCATAGATGTTTCAGGCTCCACAATTTGGACTAATTCTACTTTGTCAAACTGGTGCATACGAATTAAGCCACGAGTATCTCGTCCATAAGATCCCGCTTCGGAACGGAAACAAGGCGTATGTGCGGTCATTTTTAACGGTAATTGTTCGGCGTCAAGAATTTCATCACGCACTAAGTTTGTGACTGGTACTTCTGCGGTGGGAATTAACGCATAAGGCACTTCACCATCCAACGGTTTGGTATGGAATAAATCTTCACCAAATTTTGGTAATTGCCCGGTGCCATATAAGGTATCATGGTTGACTAAATAAGGCACATAAGCCTCCGTATAGCCGTGTTGTTCGGTGTGTAAATCCAGCATAAATTGGGTTAAAGCGCGGTGCATTTTAGCAATTTGTCCTTTCATTACCGCAAATCTCGCCCCACTTAATTTTACGCCCGCCGCAAAATCTAAACCTCCATTAAGCTGTTCACCTAAGGTAACATGATCTTTAATTTCAAAGTCAAATTGACGCGGTGTCCCCCAACGAGAGATTTCTTTATTTTCGCTATCATCTTTACCCAATGGTACTTCATCTGCGGGTAAATTTGGAATAGTTAAGGCAATTTCATTTAATTCTGCTAACACATCGTCTAACAATGCTTTCGCTTGCACTAATTCAATACCCATACTATCCACATCTTGTAGTAAGGATTCAATATTTTCGCCGCGCGCTTTGGCTGCACCAATGGCTTTCGATCTACTATTACGTTCTGCTTGTAACGTTTCTGTTTTCACTTGCAAGGTTTTACGCTGCTCTTCTAATTTAGTAAGTTGAGCAACATCTAACTCAAAATTACGTTTTAATTTTAATAATTGTGCCGTTTCTTCTAGGTTGTTGCGTAATAAATTCGGATCGATCATTTTTTATTCCTTATACATTAATTCCATAAAAATAACTTTCATTCTATAACGAATCAGACCAGATTTCCATTATTTCCAGCGCACTTCATCGCTTTTATTGTCCTGTTCGCGTAACCAATCTAATTTTTCTTTTATCTTAACTTCCATACCACGGTTAGTTGGGAAATAAAATTGTGTTTCTTTTAATGCTTCTGGAAAATAATTTTCACCTGCTGCATAAGCATTGGGTTCATCATGGGCATAACGGTATTCTGCGCCTAACCCCATTTCTTTCATCAAATTCGTTGGGGCATTGCGTAAATGAATAGGAACATCATAATCAGGAGCTTGTTTTGCCAATTGTTTGGCTTGATTAAATGCTTGATATACTGCATTGCTTTTCGGCGCAACCGCAAGATACACAATGGCTTGTGCAATAGCACGTTCCCCTTCTGCCGCACCTACTCTGGTGAAACAATCCCATGCAGCCAATGCCACTTGCATAGCTCTTGGATCCGCATTGCCTACATCCTCTGACGCAATAGCTAATAAGCGACGAGCCACATATAAGGGATCGCCACCTGCAGTAATAATCCGAGCATACCAATATAATGCCGCATCAGGCGCAGAACCTCGTACTGATTTATGCAAAGCAGAAATCAAATCATAAAAACGATCACCCTGTTTATCAAAACGAGCTTGTCGCTCACCGAGTACGTCAGTTAATAAAGTGCGGTGTAAAATCTTACCATTTTTCTGATCTTCATCAGCCATATCTACCATTAATTCCAAACAATTTAACGCTAAACGCGCATCACCATTTACGTATTCCGCCAACAATGCTAATAAATTATCTTCGATTTTTAACCGCAGTTTACCGAATCCTCGTTCAGGATCATCAATGGCTTGTTGTAATACCTGCTGAATATTTTGCTTATCTAAGGATTTTAAAATATACACTCTGGCTCGAGATAGCAACGCACTATTCAATTCAAAAGAGGGATTTTCAGTGGTTGCTCCGATAAAAATAATGGTGCCATTTTCAATATGCGGCAGAAAAGCATCTTGCTGACTTTTATTAAAACGATGCACTTCATCGACAAATAAAATGGTACGGCGATCATTGAGTTGATTCTGTTTTGCTCGCTCAATAGCTTCTCGAATATCTTTCACACCACTGGTCACAGCGGAAAGGCGTTCTACTTCGGCATGAATACGATGAGCGATAATTTCCGCTAAGGTAGTTTTTCCCGTCCCCGGCGGTCCCCATAAAATCATGGAATGCGCATGTCCCGCTTCAATGGCTTTACGCAACGGTTTACCCTGCCCAATTAAATGCTGCTGACCACAATATTCATCTAAGGTACGTGGTCGCATACGAGCAGCAAGGGGACGGAAATCGGTATTGGAGAAATCAAGAGATAAATTAGACATAACCCATCCTTTATATGGCAATAAAGGGCGTATGCAATACGCCCCTACATGATGATGTCGGTTGTTGCTATCAAAATATTATTTTTTCTTTTTATTGTTGCGCTGATCATCAAATTCAGCCCCTTTCGGTACACTGAACTGGAACACCGTATCGGCCATATTATCATTACGAATATTACGCAACATATAAAGGTTTGATTGACCATCTTTCTCAATGGTACTAAAGCCTTTTAACACGCCATTCGCATCAATTCGCACATCAAATTGCTTAATATTACTATTTTTCGCTTTCGGTTTTAACACAAACGTATCAATATTTTGCACCACGCTATATTGCTGCCAATGACTGTTATCATTGCTGGTTAACAATACAAAAGGAGTATTATTTACCGCTTCTGTTACCCAATTTGCGGTCACTTGTTCCACAAAAGGATCATAAAACCACAAGGTTTTACCGTCAGAAATAATTTGGCTTTCTTGTGGTGCTTTGGTATCCATACGGAACAAATTCGGGCGTTTAATTTGCAATTTTCCAGTGCCCTGTTGCACTTGTTGACCATTGGCTGAACTGACATTTTGATTAAAATCTGCGGTGAACATTTGTACTTTTTGCAAACGTGATTGTAATTCACTGGCAGCATCTGCAAAAGCAAAAGGTGTAGCCAATGTTAAGGTTAAAAGTGCGGTGATTTTTTGTGATATTTTTTTCATTATTCTACTTTCCTTTTCTAATAATCAGGCGTACGTGTCAATAATTCACGTTTACCATTACGCATTTCCGACACAATCCCTTGTTCTTCTAACTGATCCATTAAATTTGCTGCACGGTTAAAACCAATTTTTAATCGGCGTTGAATAAAGGACGTAGATGTCATGCCGGTATTCACTACAATCTCAACGGCTTTATCAAATAAAGGATCTAAATCTTCACTGTCCGAAGAAAACCCATTATCATCATCACCATTATCATCGGCACTTTCCAAAATAGATGAAATATAATTTGGTTTTCCCCTTGCGCGCCAATCATCCGCCACTCTTGAAACTTCATCATCAGACATATAAGCCCCATGAATTCGCACTAGATCGGTAGTACCGTTACCGAGATAAAGCATATCCCCCATACCTAATAACGCTTCCGCTCCATTCTGATCCAAAATAGTACGAGAGTCATTACGTTGTACTACAGTAAAGGCTATGCGGCTTGGAATATTGGATTTAATCAACCCGGTAATCACATCAACCGATGGACGTTGCGTGGCTAAAATGACGTGAATACCAACGGCACGAGCCTTTTGGGTTAAACGAGCAATCAGTTCTTCAATCTGTTTACCCACTTGCATCATTAAATCAGCAAACTCATCCACTATGACAACAATATAATTCATTCGTTCTAATAATGGCGGCATACTATCTAGGGTATCACCTTGTTTCCATAAAGGATCAGGTACCCCAATCCCTTCTTCTCGCAATTTATCAAGACGTTCATTAAACCCCTCAATATTACGCACACGTAATTGCGATAATAACAAATAGCGACGTTCCATTTCATCCACACACCAACGCAACGCGTTAGCTGCTTTTTTCATATCCGTAACCACTTCTGTCAGCAAATGTGGAATATCGTTATAAATCGACAATTCTACCACTTTCGGATCGATCATAATAAATTTGACTTCTTCAGGTTTTACTCTGAATAACAAACTTAAAATCATGGTATTAATCCCAACCGATTTACCTGATCCAGTGGAACCAGCCACTAACAAATGTGGTGTTTTGGCTAAATCAATCACAATCGGTGTACCACTAATATCTTTGCCTAACGCCATCGGCAATAAAGCTTTACTATTACGGAACTCATCACTATCTAACACATCACGTAACGGCACAATTTGGCGTTCTTTATTGGGGGTTTCAATGCCAATATAAGGCTTACCCGGAATACTTTCTGTCACACGAATCGCCCTAAACGTTAACGCTCGAGCTAAATCCGTATCAATCCGACTCACCGAAGATGCTTTTACACCCGGTAATAATTCTAACTCATAACGTGTAACCACTGGACCGATTAACACCCCCTTAACAGTGGCTTTAATTTTAAAATTTTGTAGTTGTTGCTCAATTCGTCTTGATGTTTCTCGAATTTGTTGTTCCGAAATATTTTGACTTTGTACTACGCGTTTATCTAACAAATCTAATACCGGCAATTCAGTCGTTGGTTTTTCTTTGATTTTATTATCACCGTACAATTCTACTAATTTATTAATCGGAATGGTACGCAAGCCATTTTGTAGTGGTTCTTCTTCAAATTCTGGTGCAACATCTATGTTATCCGCTAAATGTACATCTATTTGTTGAACCTGTGCCAAACGCTGCCGTTCTTTCTCAGCTTCTTGTTGCGCAAACTGCTTCGCTAATTCTGCTGAAAGCGTATCTAAGCCTTCATTTTCTACCGGGGTTAACGGGTGAGCTGGGGTTAATTTTACGTCAGGAATAATCGGTGATGTATTTTCTTCCGTTGGCAAACGCACATTTAACTGATTTCCAGTCAAGAAATCTGGCATCTCTTGCGGATTTTGTTGTGGTGGTACTGCTATCTTGATATTTTCTAACCCAACGTCATCAGGTTGAGTAATTTTCACACCCGGCAAAATGGGTTCTTCAAACTCAATTGGTTTAAAAGGTTCATTTTCTATTATATTTTCAAATTCTGTTGACGCTGGTTGCTGATAGTGATGAGCCGTTTGCGTTTTACTTAAGCCAGAAATATAAATTGGATCATACTTATCACTTTGTTCTGATTCAATTGATTGCTGAACTTGAATTTCTGGTTCAATTTCATCTTCCAAAACGCTTTGTTCTGTCGTTTGTTTAATATTTTCTTCTATCGGTTCATCATTTTTTACCGTTAACCAATTATAAAAATGCACTAATAAGCGAATTAAAGATGCCCCTGAACAAAACACAAAACCAAGAATACTAAAACCAACCCCCAATAATAATAGACCGAATTGCCCCAATAACGGCACAGTATATTTGGTTAACATCCCGCCTAACACGCCACCGGATAAATAGTCGTTAGTATTGGTGAGTAACATCGCTGATAATGCGGTTAACCCCAACATTAACAACACAAAACCGAATATTCTTAAGAAAAAACGAGTCCACGTCAGGCTATCTACCCGTTTAGTCCGAATAAAATAAATCGGTGCAATACACAATAAGAAAGGTAATAAATGCCCAACATAACCGAATAACACAAAAAAAAGATCGATCACCCAAGCACCAAAATATCCAGCTTTATTGATCACTGCCTGTTGATAACTGGCGACCGACCACGAATTATCAAAAGGACTATAGCTTGACCAAGCAATAATCAAATAAAAACCGAAAAAGGCAGTTAATCCAAATAAAACTTCCACCAAATAATGTTTTGGTGAAAAACCATCTGTTATTTTTCTAATCATGCTATTTTAATTGTAAGAAATTTGTTTGTTTCACTTCTTCCATCACCACAAAAGTGCGCGTGTCATTTACCCCCGGAAGACGTAATAATGTGGTACCGAGTAATTTACGATAAGCTGACATATCTGCCACGCGCGTTTTGAGCAAATAGTCGAAATCACCAGAAACTAAATAACATTCTTGAATGTCATCTAACAGCTGAACTGCATCATTAAATTCTTCAAATACATCTGGTTTGCCACGAACCAACGTAATTTCAACAATGACGAGCAGGGGCGCTTCTAATAATTCTGGGTTTAATAACGCCCTATAGCCCATAATAACCCCTTGTTTTTCTAAACGTTTTACACGTTCTAAACAAGGTGTCGGAGAAAGCCCGACTTTCTTAGATAAATCAATATTTGAAATTTTACCATTGCGTTGCAATTCATCAAGAATCTTAATATCAATCGCATCAAAAGGTTTTGCCAATTTTTTATCCATATAAAGCACCCTATAAAAAGAATAAAATTCTGTTAACCAACAGTGAATGTCTTAATATAGCAGTAAATCAGATAAGATTCAGTAAAAAATAGCGTACTTAATGTTTTTTTCTTATCTCAGACTATAAATTATTAAATATCAGCGGTGATCTAATTAACATTTGACCGTTTTTTATGCTTTATCTATAATGATGCTTTTTTATTTGGAGTGAAAAATGTTATCAACTATTGTGACTATGCACGTTGTTTGTGCATATTTAAGTTTATTCTTATTCGTTATTCGTGGATCTATGCAACTTTCACAGAAAGACTGGCGTGCGGTAAAACTATTAAAAATTTTACCGCACATTTCGGATACTGTTTTACTGGCAACTGCATTATTTCTCTTCTTTAGCTTTGGTTTTTCTTGGTGGAAAATGACAAAGCTCATCTGTTTTGTCGGTTACGTCTTTTGTGCGGCAAAATTCTTTGGGAGAAAAGTCAACAATCCAAATCCAGTGTTTTTTGTCGTCGGCGTATTATGTTTGCTTAGTGCAATGTTCTTGGGATATTCCCATTAATATGACAAAACCGCACTATCTCATGCAAGAAAGTGCGGTTAATTTTCCAATCTTTTTAACTTACCCACCAGCCAACTTGACCACAAAGCCTTTCTGCTCTAATAGCTGTTTGAGTAAGTCTCGTTTCTCACCTTGAATTTCAATATTCCCGTGCTTCACTGAACCGCCACAACCACAACGTTTTTTAAGATCTGCGGCGAGTTTTTTCAATTCATCATCAGACAGTTCCAAGCCACTAATCACACAAACACCCGCCCCTTTGCGTCCGCTCGTTTGACGTTGAATACGCACTACGCCATCACCTTTGGGACGTTCAACATTAGGCTTATCCGCCTTAATGCGACCCGTTTCCGTAGAATAAACTAAATCGTTCATTACAAATTCGCTAATGATGCATTAATGGTGCGCAATACTTCTGCGGGATTATCTGCTTGCGTAATTGGACGACCAATAACCAAATAATCAGAGCCAGCGCCTACAGCCGCAGCGGGTGTCATTACACGGCGTTGATCGCCAAATTCACTACCCACGGGGCGAATCCCCGGCGTTACCAATTTAAATTTCTCGCCGCAGTTTTTGCGTAAAATTTCCACTTCTTGCGGTGAACAGACCACGCCATCTAAACCAGCACGCTGGGTTAAATGCGCTAAACGAATCACTTGCTCTAACGGTGAGGCATTAATACCGATTTGTAATAAATCCAAGTCTTCCATACTGGTCAATACCGTCACACCAATTAACAACGGCGCATCTTTACCATAAGGTTGGAGGATATTTTTAGCTTCTTCCATCATGCGCAAACCACCACTGGCATGCAAATCCACCATCCAAACGCCTAAGTCTGCTGCAGAACGTACCGCTCTCGCCACCGTATTCGGAATATCATGATATTTTAAGTCTAAAAACACATCAAATTTACGTTGATGCAATTGTTTGAGAAAATTTGTCCCTAAACTGGTAAACATTTCTTTACCTAATTTTAGGCGACAAAGGGACGGATCAATTTGATCCACTAAATTTAATGCATCAAATTCATTTTCATAATCTAATGCCACAATAATTTTGCTATCCATATTTATTTCCTTATACACTTAGTTGAATACTTTATTAATTCGGAAATTCAATGCCACGAATCGGCTTGACTTTTTCCCATTGACGACAAGAAGGGCAACACCAGATTAATTTATGGGTTTGATAACCACAGTTGGTACAACGATAATCAAAACCTTGTTTAATATGCTCACCAACCATTTTATGCAATAACACAAGGCTATCTTTGCCACGCCCATTTTCAGCATCATCAATTTGATATTGAATAAAACGGTGAAACAAAAACATATTCGGGTTAGTTCCGATTTTTTGATACACTTTACTTTGTGCTATTGCACGACTATGTTTTTGTTCAATTATATCGACCAAAGCCAAATCGACACTAACATTACCTGTCAATTGGCTAGCGCGTACTAAAAATAATTCAAAACTATTCAGTAATCCTAACTGCTGATAACAGTCTTTTAACTGGGGTAATATTTCTCCCACATAATCCGCATTTTGATTAACTACATTTTCTAAAATTTTCACCGCACTTTTAAAATCTTTTTGCTGAATATACCATTCCCCCAACATCATTGATGCTCGTACGCAATTAGGCGACACTTTTAAAGCTTGCTCAAGTAAGTCTTTTCGATTTTCTTTATTCTCCGTAGGTAATAAATTTGCATACTCACAGTAATATTGAGCCAATTCAATATTATCAGTTTTAGGAGCAATCTTAGCTAATTTTTCTGTTACATTGATGGCTTTTTTCCACTCTTTGGTTTTTTGATAAATCACGGCGAGTTGTTGCAATGCCCCTTCGGCAAATTCAGGTTCATCTACTAACACAATATACAAATTTTCTGCCCTATCAAAAAATCCCACCGACATAAAATCTTTTGCCAGTTGCTGTTTTGCTAATAATTTCTGTTCAAAAGAATAATTTGGACTACGATCTAATGCCTGATGGATACGTAACGCACGATCTACTTCACCACGAGAACGGAATAAATTGCCTAAGGTTAATTCTGCTTCAAATTGTGAGCGATGTTCAATCTCATTTTCTGTTTCTTGCTTTTGTAACATTTCTAAAAACAGATCTACCGCTTTTTCAGTTTGATTAGATAACAGAAAATTCATTCCTGTGACATAATCACGAGAAAATTTATTGCTTACCTCTTCCTGATCTTTTTTTGCACTACGGTGTCCCATATACCAACCATAAGCTGCGGCAATAGGCAAAAGCAGAAAGAGTAATTCAATCATTATTATGCAGCCTTATTCAGACTTGAAGTCAATTCATTTATTTGTTGGGTTTGACGTTTAATTTGACGAGCTAATGTCATATTTTTAATTTTAATCCGAAGATAAAAAATCCCTGTGATTAACCACCCTAAAATTAAACCGAGACCAAATAATATCGCCACGAGAGTGGAAAGTTTAAAATCACTTTCTGCCACAATATAGTTAAAGGTAATGACTTGATCATTGTTTGCTCCCACCGTAATAGCAACTAAGATCACTGCAATGGCAATAACTAATCCTAAAAGATACTTAAACATAATACTTCTTTCCCCTTTATATCAAAATCTTTTTGTTTTAAAAGCTTGTTATATTTTATTATGCCAAAAATAATGACAAAAAACGACACTTAAATAGTGTCGTTCTTAATATTTATTGCCGATAAATCCAATTACTGATCGACGCGTTCTTTTAATTCTTTACCCACTTTAAAGTGTGGTACACATTTTGCCTGTAATTTAACACTTTCACCCGTTTTCGGATTACGCCCTACTCTTGGCTGACGGCAATGCAAGGAAAAACTACCAAAGCCACGCACTTCAATACGATCACCATTTTCAAGGGTTTGAGAAAGCTGTTCTAAAATCTCTTTTACTGAATTTTCAACAGTTTTTACTGCAAGAGACGGATGCTTTTCAATTAATGCATCAATAAGTTCTGATTTAGTTGTCATAAGATATTCCTTGTTTTTGTGATAATAAAACAACCTAATTACTCGTTGTAAAAAATTAATAATTAAGTTGTCTTACTACAATTATGGTGAAAATATTTCACATTTTTATTATAACTGACGTGCCGAAACACGCCAGCTTAATTTTATTCAGCGATAAAATTATTCGCCTTTCGCTTGAGCAAATGCTGCTGCCATTGCATTAGGAATAGCAACTTCTTCTTGTTTGCTATTTACACTTGCCATTGCCGCTGCTTCTTCTGCTTGATCTTTTGCTTTGACAGATAAGTGAACGATACGAGATTTACGATCAACGCCTGTATATTTGGCTTCAACCACGTCACCAGCTGCGACATCACTCGTTAAATCTGCTGCACGGATATAACCTTCAACACCACCCGCAAGTTCCACTTTTGCACCTTTACCATCAGCTTCAACCACTGTTGCAGAAACGACTGCTCCTTTCTTAGTATCAGCTAAGAAGTTGTTGAATGGATCAGATTCAAGTTGTTTGATACCTAAAGAGATACGCTCTTTGGCTGAATCCACTTGCAATACAACGGCCGCTACTTCGTCACCTTTTTTGTATTGACGAACGGCTTCTTCACCTTGTACATTCCAAGAAATGTCAGATAAGTGAACTAAACCATCGATACCACCTTCAAGACCGATGAAGATACCGAAATCAGTGATTGATTTGATTTTACCTTCAACTTTGTCGCCTTTATTGTGAGTTTCAGCAAATTGTAACCATGGGTTTGGTTTGCATTGTTTTAAACCTAAAGAAATACGACGACGTTCTTCGTCAATTTCTAATACCATCACTTCAACCACATCACCAAGGCTCACCACTTTAGATGGGTGAATGTTTTTGTTAGTCCAATCCATTTCTGAAACGTGAACTAAACCTTCCACGCCGTCTAAAATTTCCACGAAACAGCCGTAGTCGGTTAAGTTAGTCACTTTACCGGTTAATTTGCTGTTTACTGGGTGATTTTCCGCAATCGCCGCCCAAGGATCTTGACCTAATTGTTTTAAGCCTAAAGACACACGGGTGCGATCTTTGTCGAATTTCAATACTTTAACCGTGATTTCATCACCGACATTGACGATTTCGCCTGGGTGTTTAACACGTTTCCAAGCCATATCTGTGATGTGTAATAAACCATCCACACCGCCTAAGTCAACGAATGCACCGTACTCAGTTAAGTTTTTAACCACACCTTTAACTTCAGCACCTTCAGCCAAGTTCGCTAACACTTCATCACGATCTTGATTGCTTTCAGATTCGATAACCGCACGACGTGAAACCACTACGTTGTTACGTTTTTGGTCTAATTTGATAACTTTGAATTCTACTTCTTTACCGAGTAAATGGTCTGCATCACGAGTTGGACGAGTATCAACTAATGAACCTGGTAAGAACGCACGCACACCGTTTAATTCAACCGTGAAACCGCCTTTCACTTTACCATTCACTAAACCGATCACGCTGGCTTGCGCTTCGAATGCTTTTTCTAATTCGATCCAAGATTCGTGACGTACTGCTTTCTCACGAGAAAGTTTAGTTTCACCGTAACCGTCTTCAACTGCATCTAATGCAACGTTTACTACGTCGCCAATGTTAACCTCAACTTCACCTTGAGCGTTAGTGAACTCTTCAGCTGGAATACGCGCTTCAGATTTTAAACCTGCATCCACGTAAACAAAGCCTTTTTCAATAGCAACAACAGTAGCGCTAACGATAGAGCCTAAACGCGTTTCAAGGTTATTTAATGATTCTTCAAATAGTTGAGCGAAAGATTCTGACATAATTAATCTTCTTTAATAAGTTAATAACATCCACTTTTTAATCCATAATAAGTGGGGTTGGAAATCAATAGTCTATCCGTCCTTGAATAAACCGAAAAATATATTTGAAATTAGCTTTTGACTTTCAGAGCAATATAATCTAAGGCTTGCTGAATCACTTCATCAATGGATAATTCCGTGCTGTCTAACAACAACGCATCATCCGCAGGTTTCAGTGGCGCAACCGCTCGATTTCTATCGCGAAAGTCGCGATCTTGAATCTCGGCTAAAATCTGTGCAAAGTTACCATTAATTCCTTTATTTTGCAACTGTTTAAATCGTCTTTTTGCTCTTTCTTCTGCACTGGCATCTAAAAATAGTTTCACTTGCGCATCGGGAAACACCACTGTTCCCATATCACGTCCATCGGCGATCAAGCCTTGATCTAATTTAACAAAATCTTGCTGTAACTGTAAAAGCGCGGTGCGAACTTGTGGAAAAACCGCAACTTTAGATGCAGCATCTGCCACTTCTTGGGTTCTAATCTGATCACTGACATTTTCACCATTTAATACAATGCTCACTTCGCCATTTTCAGGTAAAAACTGTACTCTCAAATGTCGAGCTAAATTTGCCAACGCCAATTCATCTTCTAATGCTACGGCACTTTTTAAGGCTGCTAATGCGGTGACTCGATAAATCGCTCCACTGTCTAATAACCCAAAGCCTAATTTTTCTGCCAAAGCATAACAAAGAGTGCCTTTACCTGCACCGCTTGGACCATCAACCGTAATAATTATATTCTTCATTGATAACTCGAATTTATTGACTATTTTTCTTGTATTATAAAAGGGTTAAGTACTTTGTCAATTTACTTTCCGTTTTTACTTGAATAAGCTCATAATCCGGGTAAAATTATCTTATAAAATATCACGTAACAACAGGAAACCTTATGCCTTTCAATCTAAAAAATCGTCATTTACTCAGTCTAATGAATCACACCACTGATGAAATCAAATTCTTATTAACCCTTGCGCAAGATTTAAAACGTGCTAAATATATCGGTATTGAACAACCCCAACTAACAGGTAAAAATATTGCACTTATTTTTGAAAAAACATCGACTCGAACTCGCTGTGCCTTTGAAGTAGCGGCTCATGATCAAGGCGCAAACGTAACCTATATTGATCCAACTTCCTCGCAAATTGGACACAAAGAAAGTATGAAAGATACCGCTCGGGTGTTAGGTCGTATGTATGATGCGATTGAGTATCGTGGTTTTAGTCAATCCATTGTCAACGAACTGGCGGAATATGCGGGAGTGCCGATTTTCAACGGCTTAACCGATGAATTTCATCCAACCCAAATGTTAGCAGATGCCTTAACAATGATTGAACACAGCGAAAAACCGCTTAGCCAAATTAGTTATGTTTATATCGGCGATGCACGTAATAACATGGGTAATTCTCTATTATTAATTGGGGCAAAACTCGGAATGGATGTACGAATTTGTGCACCGAAAGCCTTACTACCAGAAGAACGTCTTGTTGCAATATGTCAAGAGTTTGCAAAACAATCCGGGGCAAGAATCACCGTCACGGAAAATATTGATCTTGCAGTCAAAAATGTAGATTTTGTGCATACTGATATTTGGGTGTCGATGGGCGAACCTGTAGAAAGTTGGGGCGAACGGATTAATTTATTGATGGATTATCAGGTTAACTCTGAACTTATGCAACGCACAGGTAACCCAAAAGCTAAATTTATGCATTGCCTACCTGCATTCCATAATTGTGAAACCAAGATCGGTAAAAAAATTGCAGAACAATACCCCTCACTTGCCAATGGCATTGAAGTCACAGAAGACGTATTTGAATCCCCAGCAAGCATTGTTTTCGATCAAGCAGAAAATCGTATGCATACAATTAAGGCTGTAATGGTAGCAAGTTTGGCATAAATGAAAAACCCTTTGAATATCATATCAATCAAAGGGTTTTTCTTATTCAAATGAATTTTTTATTACAGCGCTGAGACATTTAAACTCGAACCGCCAACAATGCGAACTCTTGTTCCAGCTTTCGTTAATTTCTCATCATATTTCTGAACGACAACAATTTCGTTACCGTCATCTTTCTTAATAGTTAATTCTAAAGAATCAACTTGGCTTGCTTTTTCTTCTACTTTGCTACCAATCACCGCTCCAGCAATTGCACCAACAGCACTTGCTAACACTTGACCTGAACCACCACCAACAGAAGAACCTGCAACACCACCGAGAACGCCACCACCAACGGTACCAATCACACCTTGATTATCTGCTTGAATTTTCACAGAACGAGCAGAAACAATAGTACCATAAGTAATTGAACGTGCTTCTTTTGATTGATTGCCTGAATACACGTCACCACTATAAATATCTGTATTAGCACAACCAGTCACGCCAATAGCGGTAAAAATTGCTAATGCTAATGTGATTTTTTTCATTTCAATTAACCTTTTATTTTATTATAGAACTATACCAACTCTTGATATCCAAGAACGAGATTCAGAGCGAGAAATATTATCTATGCTATCCTCATATACACGGACACAAGAACCTGTAACAATATCGGAATCATATTGTCTTATCTCTGTGACAGTTTCAACTGCCCCTTGAGAGTTATAACTTTCACAATTATCTTTTATTACTGTTAATTTTGAATTGTTGCCTGCATATTGACTTGATAAGACGGTTCCCTTATAAGAATTATCATCAAATCTGCCTGCGCAAGCAGATAATCCTACCGTAGTCAATACAGCTAATGCTAAGGTAATTTTTTTCATTCACTAAACCTCAATAATAGTTTTAATGTTATAAGGGTGAACCTTAATACACACGAAATTATCGCTTTTATCAGCAAAACTCACGGCGATCGATGGATTTGGTAATCGTTCACCATCAACTTTAGGCACACTCACTTTGACATTTAGAGTCGTTAACTGGTTCCATAAAAATTTTTTCTCAACACGGTATAACCATTGCGAAACATTTTCATCTTCATTAAATGGTATGACAATCTCAATATGTTCCCATGATTCCAACGGGTAGCGCTTATTTTTAGGAAACGGTAATTCAACGATATCCACGGGCTGCCCCGAAAACATTAATGGTTCATTTAGTTGAATTAAATAAATGATCCTATCATTCACAATATTGTCACTTAAAATTGTACCTAACTTCATGAATAACGCCAACCATTTTCTCGCATTATCTTCACTATTTACCCGTATTGCTAAGTGATCGATCTGATATTTTGTTAAATCCACTGCCATAGCTTGGGCTAATTGAGTAATTTTTTGTTGAAAATGCTCGAATTCAGCTATAGTTGCTAAATCAGAATCGGAAAATAAAGGATGCATCATGCATAATCCCTATAAATAAGAATAAAAGATAACCAAATTATTATAATATATTAATATTAACTAAGAGAATATGAAAATTTCCCCTATAATACTTGCACTTGTTAAAAGACAAATGTAAGGTATATCGTCTTAAAATTTCACTATTTATTATTGGAGAATATAATGAAAATTATTTTATTAGGTGCGCCGGGGGCGGGCAAGGGAACACAGGCACAATTTATTATGAATAAATTTGGCATTCCGCAAATTTCTACCGGTGATATGTTGCGTGCTGCCATTAAAGCAGGTACAGATTTAGGTAAACAAGCCAAAACCTTAATGGATGCGGGACAATTAGTACCAGATGACTTAATTATTGCACTGGTAAAAAATCGTGTCGCTCAAACAGATTGTGAAAATGGTTTCTTGTTAGACGGTTTTCCTCGTACTATTCCACAGGCAGATGCATTAAAAGCAGTGGGAATTAGTATTGATTATGTTTTAGAATTTGATGTACCTGATGAAGTGATTGTTGAGCGTATGAGCGGTCGTCGTGTACACCCAGCATCTGGTCGTACTTATCATGTCGTTTACAACCCACCAAAAGTGGAAGGTAAAGATGATGTGACTGGCGAGGATTTAATTATTCGTGCAGACGATAAACCAGCAACCGTATTAGATCGTTTAAACGTCTATCACAACACCACTAAACCATTAGTCAATTATTATCAAGCAGAAGCCAAATCTGGCGAGACTAAATATTTCCGCTTAGATGGTACGAAGAAAGTGAAAGAAGTGAGTGAGGAATTAGATAATATCTTATCTTAATTTACATTAGAGTGCGGTCTAAAACTGCACTCTTTTTTTGGGCATAATCAAGGATTGATTATAATTATTATTTTTATTTAGGGACATCTTATGTTCAAACGTCTAGCCGGTCCAACCTATCCGCTGTTTATTTTTTTTATCGTTAATTTAGTTCTACTTTCCCTTAGCCGCTTTGCATTAAGTGTATGGCAAAGTGAACGTATTGGTGAATTTAATAATTGGATTCAACTTTTTTTAAATGGTATTCGAATTGATATTTCTGCTCTTTGTTGGTTATTTACCCCATTGATTATTTTAAGCATTTTATTTACGGGTAAAAATAAACTCGGACAATGTGTACAAAATGTGATAAAAACCGGTTTAGTGATTGAAAGCACATTCTTGCTATTTATGGAATTTGCTACACCAGCCTTTATCAACACCTATGATTTGCGTCCAAATCGTCTGTTTGTAGAATACTTAGTGAATCCAAAAGAAATATTTACCATGTTATGGAATGGACACTTAGCCGCCTTAATTTCTGCTCCGATTTTAACCGCACTTTGTGCTTTTTTATGCTGGAAATTGGCAAATAAAGTGTTTAAGAATATCGCTTATCCCAAATGGCATAATAACTTAATTACTCGTCCATTAGTTTTTCTTTTACTTGGTACAATGACGTTTTTAGGAGCAAGATCCAGTTTAGAACATCGTGGCATTAATCCTGCAATGGTTGCATTTTCACCTGATCCATTGGTGAATTCCTTAGTATTAAGCTCTGGCTATTCTCTACTCTTTGCAATTCAACAAATGAAAGATGAAGGAAATGCAGCAGAAATCTACGGGAAAATGTCATTAGAGGAAGTGATTAATATCTTAAAAGCCGTACGTAATCGCCCCACTACAGATTATATTTCAACAGGATTACCGACCTTAACTCAAAATCAAGCCACATATCAAGGTAAACTAAAAAATTTAGTCATTATTTTAGAAGAAAGTTTGGGCGCTCAATTCATTGGTACGTTAGGAGGAAAACCACTTTCACCCAAAATTGATGAACTGGCTAAACAAGGTTGGTTATTTGAAAATATGTATGCTACTGGTACACGTTCGGTACGTGGTATTGAAGCCGTAACCGCCGGTTTTACTCCAACACCAGCTCGTTCTGTGGTCAAGCTCCCCGGTAGTCAACAAGACTTTTTCACTGTCGCTGAATTATTAAGTAAACAAGGTTATCACACGTCTTTTATTTATGGTGGAGAAAAACATTTTGATAATATGGCGAGCTTTTTCTATGGTAACGGTTTCCAACAAATTATTGATGAGAAAGATTACCTTACTCCACATTTCACCGCCACTTGGGGGGTAAGTGATGAAGATTTATTTGCCAAAGCCCACGATACCTTTATGCAACTACATCAGCAAGGTAAACCATTTTTTAGTTTAGTATTTACGTCTAGCAATCACGATCCATTTGAATTTCCGGCTGGCAAAATTGAGTTGTACGAACAACCTCAAGAGACCCGAAATAATGCTGCCAAGTATGCCGATTTTGCAACCGGTTATTTCTTTGATTTAGCTAAAAAAGCCGAATATTGGAATGATACCATTTTCTTAATTATTGCTGATCATGATTCTCGTGTAGGTGGTGCCTCCCTAGTACCTGTACAACATTTCCATATTCCAGCTTTGATCTTGGGCAAAAACATTGAGCCAAAACGCGATCCACGTTTAGTCAGTCAAATTGATATGCCAACCACATTGTTATCATTAATTGGGGTAAGCGGTAATTACCCGATGTTAGGCTACGATCTTACCAAACCTGAAGATCCAAACCGTGCTTTAATGCAATACGACAAAACTTTTGGTTATATGCGAAAAATTAATAATCAATTACAAACAGTAATTTTGCAACAGGGTAAACCAGCGGAAAGTTATGTTTATTCTGAACAAAGCAAAACGTTAACTGCAGTTGATGGAAATGATCAAATGAAAAAACAAGCCTTGGCGTATTCGCTTTGGGGGAGTTATGCGTATAAATTACACCTGTATCAACTTGGAGATAATAAAAAACCTTAAACAAAAATACGTCATATTTACATATAAGATAAAAAAAGTGCCTATATTTCAAGGCACTACTCGGAAAGCAAAATATGTCTGGCTATTTATCATAGCACTTATTTTAAGTGCGGTAAGAATATATGATTTATTTCTCTATGGCAAATAGCAATATTCAATTTTGTGACGTAGGTCACACGAATTAAGCATAATTGCTTATTTTTTAATTATTTTGCCGTAAAACCATAGCTGACTAACACTTTTTTAGCATCATCAGATTTTAAATAATCTAAAAATGCTTTGGCATCGACACTACCATGGTCTTTAATTAATGCGACTGGATATTCCACCGGTGGATGACTATCTGCCGGGAAAGTCGCAACCACTTTTACTTTTTGACTAGCAGCTGCATCTGTACCATAAACCACACCTAATGGGCTCTCAGCTTGTTCAACTAAAGCTAAAGCTGCACGCACGTTATTGGCACGCGCTAATTTTGACTCAACTGCCGTCCATTGACCTAAGTGAGTTAAAGCTGTTTTTGCATAGATACCCGCTGGAACATGTTCAGGATCACCCACAGCTAAGAAAGAGCCATCTAAAGATTTTTGCCATTGATCATTGGTTAAATCCACATTATCAATTTTGCTGTCTTTCGGAGCAATCATAACAAGGCTATTACCGACTAAAATCGCACGGCTATCTTTAATAATGGCATCTTTTTCAGATAAATAATCCATCCATTTCAAATCGGCTGAGACAAAAATATCAGCTGGAGCACCTTGCTCAATTTGTTTTGCAAGTACAGAAGATGACGCAAAAGAGAAAACCACTTCTTCATTTGGTTTGACTTTTTTATATTCATCAGCAACTTGTTGCAATGCGTTAGTCATTGATGCTGCAGCAAAAACAGTAACTTTTGCCATCGCACCTTGGCTCATTATTAAACCTACACCCACCACTAATGCGAGTTTTTTCATCGTTAATTTCATTGTTTTCTCCTTAAATGTTTAACGGTATCGCATGAATTATATAACGGATTACAAAAGAAAAGCTACAAGAATCAAACCGTTTCCTTTAAAATACCCCAAATGGTTTAACTAATAGAGATCGAGATAAATATGAATACTGAAATCTTACTCACCATCAAATTACAACAACAACTGTTTGTTGATCCTAAACGTGTCCGTTTATTAAAAGAAATCCAAAAGTGCGGTTCAATTAACCAAGCAGCTAAAAACGCCAAAGTGAGTTATAAAAGTGCGTGGGATCATCTTGCCGCAATGGATGAAATCAGCCCTAAACCGATCCTTGAACGTAATGTTGGAGGAAAAAATGGCGGTGGCACAGCATTAACTATTTATGGTGAACGATTATTACAACTCTATGATTTACTTGAACAAACCCAAGAAAAAGCATTTCATATTTTGCAGGATAAAAATATTCCACTGAATAGTTTATTAACCGCTACTGCTCGTTTTTCTTTACAAAGTAGTGCCAGAAATCAGCTTTTTGGTAAGGTAACGGAATGTCTTGTTCATCAGCTTAATGCCATGGTTGAAATTGAATTACCCTCTCTTTCACAACCGATTTATGCATGGATTACGCAAAAAAGTGCGGTACGTTTACAGCTAAGTTGGGGCAAAGAAGTCATGTTAATGATCAAAGCGCCATGGGTAAAAATTCATACCAATGCAAACCAACACAAAGCTGATGAAAAGAATATTTTCCCTGTTCAGGTCACCTCTATTTTAGACAAGGGTGATACGAAAGAAGTTTTATTATCTGTGAATGACCAATTGGAATTTTGTGCTACCACGCCACACCAGCAAGAACTTGTGGTCGGACAACAGGTTTGGGCGAAGATCGATCCTGAACAAATTATTCTAGCGACGCTTTATTAATAAATATCTGTCGGGAGAAAAACCATATTGTTAAAAATATTTTATTTTCTCTCTTTACATTATTGTACTAGTGTAATAGTATAAAAACATTCCATTTCAAAAAATATGTAAGGAAATATAATGACAGATACTCTACTCGATCCCTATTTTGGGGAATTTGGCGGAATGTATGTTCCTGAAATTCTTGTGCCTGTGTTAAAACAGTTGGAAAAAGCCTTTATAGACGCCAAAGATGATCCATCTTTCCAAGCAGAATTTCAAGACTTATTGAAAAATTATGCAGGTCGCCCAACCGCTCTCACCCTCTGCCGTAATATCACCAAAGGAACAAAAACCAAAATTTATCTTAAACGTGAAGATCTTTTGCACGGCGGGGCGCACAAAACTAACCAAGTATTAGGGCAAATTTTGCTGGCAAAACGAATGGGGAAAACTCGTATTATTGCAGAAACCGGGGCTGGTCAACACGGTGTAGCAACAGCTTTGGCTTGTGCAATGCTCGGCATGCCTTGTTTAGTTTATATGGGAGCAAAAGATGTGGAACGTCAATCACCGAATGTATTCCGTATGCGTTTAATGGGTGCAGAAGTTGTGCCTGTGCAAAAAGGATCTTGTTCTCTTAAAGATGCGTGCTGTGAAGCAATGCGTGACTGGGCAGCAAATTATGAAACTACGCATTATTTAATCGGTACGGCAGCTGGACCTCATCCATTCCCGACCATTGTACGTGAGTTTCAAAAAATGATCGGTGAAGAAACTAAACACCAAATTTTAGAAAAAGAAGGAAAGTTACCTGATGCATTGATTGCTGCTGTGGGCGGAGGATCAAACGCTATCGGTATGTTTGCAGATTTTATTGAAGAAAAAAATGTACGTTTAATTGGTATTGAACCTGCTGGCAAAGGTATTGCTACAGGTGAACACGGTGCCCCATTAGGACAAGGCAAAGCTGGTATTTATTTTGGTATGAAATCGCCGATTATGCAAACCGCAGATGGACAAATTGAAGAGTCCTACAGCATTTCTGCTGGACTTGATTTTCCTTCTGTCGGACCTCAACACGCCTATTTAAACGCTATAGGACGAGCAGAATATCCGAGCATTACTGATGATGAAGCTTTAAATGCATTCAAGGAACTGGCTCAACACGAAGGTATTATTCCGGCCCTAGAAAGTTCTCATGCTTTAGCTCATGCTTTAAAAATGGCAAAACAAAATCCTGATAAAGAGCAGTTGTTAGTTGTCAATTTATCTGGTCGTGGTGATAAAGATATTTTTACTGTAGATAAAATTTTCACAGAAAGAGGAATCCTGTAATGAATCGTTTTGCAACTTTATTTGATCGTTTAAACATCAAAAATCAAGGTGGATTTGTACCATTCGTCACCTTAGGCGATCCAAGTTTTGAGCGTTCTTTTGAAATTATTTGTACACTGGTAGATAATGGCGCTGATGCTCTAGAACTAGGCTTTCCCTTTTCTGATCCATTATTAGATGGACCCGTGATTCAAGCTGCTAACAATCGAGCTTTAAAAGCAGGTTGTAGCACGAAAGAAAGTTTTCAACTTATCGAAAAAGTGCGGTTAAAATATCCCGATATTCCGATCAGCTTATTGCTTTGTGCAAACTTGATTTATGCTCAAACCTTAGATGGCTTCTATCAACGTTGTAAACAAGTAGGGGTAGATGCCGTTCTCGTGGCTGATGTCCCATTATTGGCATCTGAACCCTATATTCAAGCAGCTAAAAAGCAGGATATTCAACCTGTATTTATTTGTCCGCCAAACGCTGATGAAAAAACCATTCAAGGAGTAGCAGAAAAATCTCAAGGTTATACATATTTAGTTTCTCGTGCCGGGGTGACCAGTGCAGAAAACCAAAGCCATGCGAAAAATTTGGATAATTTAGTCGAATGTTTAAAAGCTCACCACGCTCCACCAATTTTACAAGGCTTCGGTATTGCTCAACCACAACAAGTTAAAGATGCGTTAAATATGGGGGTAGCAGGAGCTATTTCAGGTTCGGCAATCGTGAAAATTATTGAGAAAAATTTAGATAACCACGCACAATGTTTAACAGAATTGACTGAGTTTGTTAACGCAATGAAAAAGGCAACTTTATAAAAAACACAAACTGCCACTTTGTAAAAGTGGCAATTCTTAACTATATCTTAACCTTACCAATTATCTTTATTTTCTTTATAGACAGATGGTAAAATTTTATTCAAATGTCTATATTCTTTATGACAATGTAATGCTAAAGATTGGAATTTCTCGGCAAATGGTTCTAACCATTCTGTAGGAAACTGTGTGTAACCAATACCTTCGTCATTTATCCCATAACCCAACCAAAATCTTTCTTTAATGACATAGCTAGCATTTTTTTCATCTCGGACCAATACTAAGGCAATTGTCAAAGGTGCTTTGAAAGTACCGAAATCTTGCATTGCAGAACCACAGAAAAATGCGGTACAAGTACTATCATTGACTTGGTCAGAAAAGCCAATATCACTAGGACGTTTAAAGTAGATATTTAAATCCATTGGTTCCTCACCGTTCATTGATTCTTTTACCGAATTATTCATACCCCAAGGGCGTTCACGGTATGGAATTGTCTGATCTAATAATCTTTGTCTTTCTTTTTCACTAATAATAGTATCAAAATGATCATTAGGATCCCAAATTGCGTAACGTAGCGGGTCTAAGAAATGCCATGCAAACCACCAATTCAATGTTTCAGGTGTAAGATCTGGTGCAGGGACATTCGCGGCAATTAAAATCCCACCATCATTTTGAATATATACACCATCCGAGATGGTATCTAATCCTTCGGTTTGCATTTTTTGTCGATCTGCAAATTCTAAACCACTCTCTTTTTTTACCAGATTTTTAAAAAATTCTGCACCTTGAGGAGGTTGTTCAATTGGCATAAGTAGGTATTTATAATAAGGTTTTTTCTCTGCCCCGTCATACATTGGGACAATACGGTTAATGTCTTGCATAAAAACTCCTAAAATTAAAATAATTGAGTCAAATGATATTGACAGTATAGATTATAAAAAATTACTATCGTGATGAATACTGTTGATTTAGTTCAATTTATATAAATATTTATATGAATAATAATAAAATACTTATTTATTTTGATAGAATCATTAGATTTTTTTAGAAACATGGGACGACAATGAACCAAAAACAACCATCTTCTAGTTCTACTACAATTGATCTACGCATACAAAAAACGCATAAAGCCATCCAAACAGCTTTTATTGAACTATTAGGACAAAAAGAATATGAAAAAATTACTGTACAAGAAATTACCGAAACGGCTTTGATAAGCAATAATACCTTTTACAAATACTATGCAGGCAAAAGTGGTTTGGCTGGAAAAATGATTGCCGAGTTTAAAACATTTTACTCAGAATTTCTTAATAAGCGTGAGCAAATGAGCAATCCATTGCAAGACTTACAAACCTTGCATGATAAAGTTTTCGCAAAACGAGAATTGATACTTGCATTGTGGAAAATAAAAACACCACGTCATCATCTGTATGCAGATATGCAGCAAATGAGTAAAAAAACTTTTATCACGCTCGCACAACAACACTATGGAAAATCCAAGGATTGGGATTTTCAGGCGGAAATCTTTGCTACAATGCTGTTTTCGACATGGAAATATCATTTACAAAGAGGTCTAGAACATAATGTAGTGCAAGTATGGAAAGATTGGGAACAAATTTTGCAGTTAATACGAGTGTAGTAAAAAAAACTTAGATTATGTTTTGTTATTACTCTTATCTCGTACGTCATTCGGAGTGGACCAATAAAAAGCTCAAGGTAATAACCCTTGAGCTTATCAAAACCAATATCACAATTAGAAAGTTGATGTATCCTGAAATAATCCGACTTTTAAATCTGTTGCCGTATAAATCACTCGACCGTCAACCAACACTTCACCGTCAGCCACGCCCATAATTAATTTACGATTAATCACACGTTTGAAATGAATTTTATAGGTCACTTTTTTATTAGTCGGTAACACTTGACCGGTAAATTTCACTTCGCCAACGCCTAAAGCACGACCTTTGCCTTCACCACCGATCCAACCAAGATAAAAACCGACTAATTGCCACATCGCATCTAAACCTAAACAGCCGGGCATCACTGGATCGCCGATAAAATGGCAACCAAAGAAAAATAAATCTGGCTTAATATCCAATTCGGCTTCCACATAGCCTTTGCCAAACAAACCGCCAGTTTCGTTCATTTCAATCACTCGATCCATCATCAGCATAGTTGGGGCTGGAAGTTGCGGACCTTTTTCGCCAAATAATTCACCACGTCCAGAGGCTAATAAGTCTTCATAATTATAAGAATTTTTTCTTTCTGGGATTGTTTTTGGTGTACAGGTGTTAGTCATTTTTTTCTCTTTAAAAGTAAATCATAGGATATTTTTCAGTGAACTTACTGAATTAACACTATATTAACAGAGTTTAATTTAAAAAGATATAGCTAACACCTGTTCGCTAAACAGTTCCGAGCAGTTATTTTTTAGCAAACCATTTTAACCAAAATGGTATGGAATGATGCTGTTCTGCATACTGCTCAATACGTTTAGCAATTAACTGCGCAATAGTCACTTTTTCTGCTTTGTCAGTTTGTTCATCAACCACTAAAGGACGATCAAATAAAATTTCACAAGCTTCAAACACATCATTTACCGTCCAAATAAAAAATTGATTATTTTTCACCGCAGTGACCACATCATCCGTCAAAGAAAGCTGATATAAACAAGATTGCGGAATAATCACACCCTGCTTTCCGGTTAATCCTCTGCTCTGACAAATAGCAAAAAAACCTTCAATTTTATCATTCACACCACCTATGGAATGGACTAAACCAAATTGATCGATAGATCCCGTCACTGCAATAGATTGTGGAACCGGTAAATCAGACAACGCACTTGCTAACACTAAAAATGCCGCTAAAGAAGCACTGTCGCCATCAATTTCACCATAAGATTGCTCAAACACTAAAGAGGCTGAAAAAGGTAATTGAGATGGCAGATCTAAAATATTTGCAAGGCAATTTTGTGCAATCATCATACCTTTACCATGCACATTGCCAGCTAGTTCGCTTTTTCTTTCAATATCCACAATCTCGCCATCGCCAAATTGTACGATACAACTAATCCGAGACGGCTCACCAAAAGACATTGGCATCCCTGTAAATTCCACTACAGACAAGCCATTAATTTGTCCAACGGCTTCATGATCAGTTTCAATATACACTTGATGATAAAAAATATCTGCATACGCCTGCTCACGTAAAAAGCCCTGCTGAACCAATTTTTGTTGAAAGTATTGCTCAACATCTACCGCACTTATCTCGTCTTTATTGTTGCTTAACAGGCTTACTCCACTTAAAATCTGCGTTAAAATTAACGGCGAACTATTAATTAAAACTCGGCTTTCACTTTCTCGTACCAACCATTGATATAATTTATCTAAACCATCTTGGGTCAAATGTGGAAATTGATGTTGCCATGCAAAAGATTGCACATACTGTTGCCATGCTTGTTGTTGCGGCTCTTTTCCGACAGCAATATAACTTTCAATTTCGCTATAATCTGCCAGATGATAAAGATCTGGTACGAGTTCATTCAAGGTGGCTAATTCTTCTCTATTGCCTAATAAAAGTACCTTTACATTTAATGGATAACTCGGAATTTCGCACGGCAAGGCTTTAAACGGATGTGCCGAATACCAGTCAAATTGCTTTGTCACCAGAACATGTTTTAAGCGTTCCCAACAATCAAAATGCGTTAATAGTTGGTTAACGCTTAAAATTAATACCCCATTATTGAGTTGATGTACTAAGCCCGCATTCAACTGAATATCATGGGACATCGGATGTATGCGAATAGATCCAAACAAACTTGATTGATCAAAATAAAGAGCAGTCGCTACTGTTTTTTTCGCTGCAAAGTTATCCTGCACTGATTGCGCTGGCTCAATATGAATTTGCGCAAAGGAAAAACTATCCCCTTGCTCCACCACATATTGTACGCCCGATACCTGTAAAGGTGCTTGTTGTAATTTCACCCAATTTTCCACCTCACTTGCATATTCGCTTTGATCGTCTGCTTTTAACACCAACAAACTGCGGTGCGAATTTTTCAAAAATTGCGCTATAGCCGAGCAAGCTCGCCATTGTAAATCTAAAAAACTCACCTTTTGAGTTTCTACCGGTAATTGAGCTAAATGTGGTTGTAAAGCTGTCCAATCTAATTTTTGTTCGGATAAATCCACGTTATTTTCTCTGCTAAAATAGAATAATAGCGTATTATCTCACATTTCCTTAAAATTCAAAAAATCTACTAGAAAAAAAATGAATACAGGTATATTATTTCAGTTACCACGTCACTAATTAAATAAATATTATGAAATATCAAAAGCTTGAAAATCAAGAAACGCAATGGAAATGGCTTTATCTCAGCAAAAAACATAGAGAAGGAGAAAATATTACGCGTTATCAAGAAAAAAGTTTAGTGGAAGATAAAGTAAAAGCCTTGATTGCCTGTAAAAATCAACCTGAGCAAATTAATGCTTGGATTACTGCTCATTTGTCGGAAGCGCTGGTGATTAAACTCGATCAAGCTATTCGAGCCAGACGTAAACGTTTTTTCAATGCGGAAAAACAACATACCAAAAAAAAATCCATTGATTTGGAATATGCTGTCTGGCAACGTTTATCCAAATATTCTCGTAAGCTCGGTATGACCTTATCACAAACTATTACTTATATGATTGATGAACGGGAAAGTAAAGCACTGTATCAAAATAAAATGTCCGTTATGAAAGCTAGCTTGAAAGATTTACTCAAATAAAGGCGAATATTAAATTCGCCTTGAGCCAAGATTGAATGATTATTTTGTTTTGATACTTTGATTAAGATAATAATTTTATTAGAATTGAATAGCGATCTCTTGTAATCCACTATATACCAAATAGCTACCAAAGGCTAAAAAGATCACGCCAGAAACATTATCAATATAACGGCTGTATTGGCTATAAAAGCGTCTGGCAAAAGGACGGGAGAAAAGTAGGGATACTACATAAAAATAACTGAACGTTTCAAATAAAATGATTAAAAAGGCAACCACCATTTGCCAAGTTTCAGTAATATTCACAAATACCAAAGACATCACACTAGCAAAAAAAATCACCGCTTTAGCATTAGAGAGATTTACTAACAATCCTTTGATAATTTCTGCTTTAATGCTCGTTTTTTGGTTAAGTTCTTGTTCAGTAAGTTCTGTAAACACGGCATTGCTACGGTTTTTTACCATTTTTAAACCAAGATAGCCTAAATATCCACCGCCGAGTAACATGATGACACCATGCAAAACTGGCATGGTTTTAAATAAAATAGCCAGACCTAATATAGCCGCGGCCGCCCAAATAGCCACACCCATGGTAATACCCAAAATACCACAAATCGTATTCCGTCTGGAATTACTGACCGCCATTCGACTCACGTAAAAAAAATCGGGACCGGGACTTAATAAACCGAAAAAGTGAATAATGATTAAATTTAGCATAATGACACTCCAATAGAAAAAATAAAATAAACTAATACCGCATACAATGATGCTAGCACGTCATCAATCATGATGCCAAAACCATTTTCTAATTTTCTATCAAAATATCTAATTGGAAAAGGCTTCCAAATATCAAATAAACGAAATAACCCGAATGCCACCACATTGCCTAAAATCAAATGTTCTAGTAGAAATCCGACCATGCCGATTTGCACAATCCAAATGCCGACAAATTCATCCCAAACAATGGAACCATGATCATGTACGCCCATATCATTGGCGGTTTTTTGGCATAAATAACAGCCTATCAGAAAGCAAACTGCGGTGAAAATCATAAATACTTTTAATGGCACGATTTGCATGAAGAAAATGCCAATAAATAATCCAGCCAAACTCCCCCATGTACCGGGTGCAGGATGAATTAAACCAGAACCAAAGCCAACCGCAAGCAAATGCGTTGGATTGGTTAAGCGTAAGTGTTGTAATGGGCGTTGTGTTACATCTGTCATGGTTATTTAAAATGTTCAAAACTAGAGATCTGTAAATCTACCACTTTTCCTTGTCGTTGATAAATAATATTTTGCTGTGGATTTTTTTCTACAATACGACCAATACAGGTATAAGGAACCTTTAATGGGGCTAAATATTGATCCAATAATGCCTTTTTGTGATTTGGAACAGTAAAACAAAGTTCATAATCTTCCCCACCTTGCAAAGCAAACTGTTCTGCCTGTTGTCGCCCATATAAATTTACTAGCGCAGCTGAACAAGGTAAATCTTGCAAATTTAACACCGCACTTACCCCACTACGCTGTAAAATATGACCAAGATCGCCTACTAATCCATCAGAAAGATCCAGAGCACAATGCGATAATTGATATTTAGCTAAAGTGATACCGAGCGATATTCTCGGAGTTGGGCGAAAATTACGTTGAATTAACCATTCTTCATCAAAATTCACCGCGCTTTTTTTACCTTGATACAAGTCGGAGATTAAATAAAATCCCGCTAAACCATCACCCAACGTACCGGAAACATAAATCCAATCCCCGACTTTTGCTTGATCGCGTCGAAGTGCGGTATTTTTTTCAACAAATCCTTGAGCGGTAATGGTAATCGACGGTACGGTACCACTGGTAGTATCACCACCGATTAAGGCAACATGATGTTCATTAAGTAATTCAAACATGCCTTGACTAAAGGCGTGTAACCAATTTTCATCTGATTTCGGCAAGGTCAATGCCAAAGAAACCCATGCAGGTTCTGCTCCCATGGCAGCGAGATCGCTTAAATTTGTTGCAATAGCTTTATAGCCCAAATCTCGGGGATCAATATTCGGATAAAAATGGGAATTTTCCACCATCGTATCAGTGGTAGTCGCTAGGAATTTTCCTGATAAAACAGACGTTAAGGCACAATCATCACCAATGTTTAAATTAACATCCGCGCGTTGGACTTGTTGTTGAGTGAAAAAAGTATCTATGAGATCAAATTCTGTTTTTGCCATTATTTTATCTAATAAAAGAGTGGGTAAAACCCACTTTCTTATATTATCTGCGTCCTAAAGACGGTGAGACTTTATCTAATACCCCATTGACATATTTATGACTATCATCCGCGCCAAAGGTTTTTGCTACTTCAATAGCTTCATTAATCACCACTTTATAAGGGACATCAAGTTCATATTTCAACTCATAAGTGGCTAAACGCAAAATCGCTTTTTCAATCGGGGTGAGCTCTTCCGAAGTGCGGTCTAAAAAGGGAGTCAGTGTACTATCTACCGCATCCAAGTTATCCACCGTTTGGCGAAACAATTTACGGAAATACGCTACATCCACACCTTTTAGATCTTGTTCTGTCACAAAAGCTAATTCAACTTCCGCTGCCTCATTACGCGAAATCGCCCAAGAATATAAGGCTTGTACCGCACATTCTCTGGCACGGCGACGGGCGGATGGCTTTTTAACTTGTTCAGTCATGACAATGCCTTAACTAATTTGGTTTAATAAGTTGATCATCTCCAGCACTACTAAAGCTGCTTCTGCACCTTTATTACCTGCTTTAGTACCCGCACGTTCAATTGCTTGATCAATATTTTCGGTGGTTAACACCCCAAATGCCACGGGAATATCCGCATCAAGCGACACTTGACCAATACCACTACTTGCCTCACCTGCTACATATTCAAAATGTGCCGTGCCACCACGAATCACTGTACCTAATGCTACGATACCATCATATTTTTTACTATTTGCTAAACGGCGAACCGCTAAAGGTAATTCATAAGCCCCCGGCACTTTAACCAAGGTAATATTTTCATCTTTCACTTGACCAATACGTTTCAATGCATCAATAGCACCGTCCACTAAACTATCATTAATAAAATGATTAAAACGAGCAACTACCACAGCAATTTTGGTATTTGGCGCAGCTAATACACCTTCTAATATTTGCATTTTTTTTCCTTATTAATAAATATACATTAATGCTGATTCTAGCACATAATTGATTAATTGATAATGAAAAAGGAAACCTTTCGGCTTCCTTTTAAATTAGTTGATTATAAATTATTTTTCTACTGCTTCTTTAACATCTTCGGCTTTATCAGAAACGGCATCCGCTGCAGCTGCTGCTTTTTCTTTTGCCTCTTCGTTCATTTCAGCCATGTTATCAGCTGCTGTATCTTTCATCTCTGTAGCTGATTCTTTTATTTCAGCTGCTTTATCTGATGCAGATTCATTCACCTCAGCCACTTTATCAGCTGCTGTATCTTTCATCTCTGTAGCTGATTCTTTTATTTCAGCCGCTTTATCTGATGCAGCTTCGTTCACCTCAGACGTTTTATCTGACGCAGAATCTTTTATTTCTGACATTTTATCAGCTGCTGCATCTTTCATTTCGACCATTTTATCTTTAGCCTCAGTTGCTTTTTCTACTACTGCGTCTTTAACATCTTTAGCTGCTTCAACAGTTGCATCTTTAGCTTCAACAACGCTAGTTTTCGCTTCTTCTACTTTAGCAGACATTTGATCTTTTGATGCTTGATCGCAAGCTGCTAATGCGAATACTGAACCTAATACTAATGTTGCTAATAATGATTTTTTCATTGTAGTTTCCCTAAATAAGTTTATGTTTAATCAATATCGACCTTGCCGATAGTTGCTTATTTTGAACAATTTTATTGTAAAATGCAAAAATTTTTACAATAACCTTACAATTAATTTCATAGAATGAAATCAAACGCTCCAATTTCTGACTAAAAAATTAGACCAAAGTTCCCTTAACTCTTTTAATTAATCAATTTTTATCAATAAAATTATTCTTCAATAGCACGCAGTAATTCGTTAATGCCAACTTTACCTAAGGTTTTTGCATCAACTTTTTTCACGATCACCGCACAATAAAGACTATATTTACCGCATTTTGACGGTAAACTACCAGACACGACCACAGAACCAGCCGGTACACGACCGTAGTGAATTTCACCAGTTTCACGATCATAAATACGCGTTGATTGACCAATAAATACGCCCATAGAAATCACACAACCATCTTCTACGATCACACCTTCCACGACTTCGGATCTTGCGCCGATAAAACAGTTATCCCCAATAATAGTTGGATTCGCTTGCAACGGCTCTAATACACCTCCAATCCCTACACCACCGGAAAGATGTACATTTTTACCAATTTGAGCACAAGAACCCACGGTCGCCCAAGTATCCACCATAGTCCCTTCGCCCACATAAGCACCAATATTCACATAAGATGGCATTAACACACAATTTTTAGCAATATAGGCCCCTTTACGCACAGTTGCAGACGGTACCACACGAAAACCTTCTTGAGCAAAACGATCTTCCGTATAATCCGCAAATTTTAATGCCACTTTGTCGTAATATTTGGTTTCAGCACCATCGATCACGCTGTTATCATTAATCCGAAATGAAAGTAACACCGCCTTTTTTAACCACTGATGTGTCACCCATTCACCGTTAATTTTTTCCGCAACACGATAAATTCCCTTATCTAATCCGTCAATAACTTGTTCAATAGCAGAACGAGTCTCTACATCAACGGTTTTTGGTGTAATCTCCGCACGTTTTTCAAACGCATTTTCAATGATTGATTGTAAATTTGACATAAATTTTCTTTCCTTTTTGTCTATATAAAAAAATAATAATCGGCTAGTTTTACCATAATTTCAGGCAAAATTCATCGTTAATTAACGATATTTTTTGCCGTCATCACCATCTTGTTCGGTTTTAAATCGGCGATGCAACCACATATACTGATCAACGCCTTTAAGAATCTCCGTTTCCACAATGCTATTCATCCGAATCGCAACATCCCTTTCCGTGGTCACATCAGTAAAGTCCACTGGGGAAGAAATAATTATCGTATAACCTGAATTATCCTTATTGCGTAACGGAGCAAATGGAATGACTTTACTCTTTGGCGATGCTTTGAGTAAATAATAAGATCCCGTGGTAGTTGCGGCATCTTGCACAGCAAAAAACGGAATAAACACCGCACTTTTTCTCCCATAATCATGATCGGGAGCATACCAAATTGTTTCTCCTTGGCGTAAGGCTTTGAGCATGCCACGCAAATCTTTGCGATTTAACATATGTTTATTGGATCGCAAACGCCCCCAAGTTTGTAGCCAATCCATTAACGGCTTGTCATTTGGGCGATAAACCCCCACCCCAGGGTGATATAACCCAATAATTCTTGCCCCTAATTCTAAGGTTAAAAAATGCACACCTACTAAAATAATCCCGTCTTTGGCATTGTCTTTTAGATGTTCAAGCCCTTCTATTTTTGACCATTTTTTAATGCGTTTATCTGACCAAAACCATGCCATGCCTGTTTCTAGCAATGCCATTCCCACGTTTTGCATATTGGCTTGTAACACCTTTTCTCGCCACTGTTCAGGGCGTTCAGGAAACGCCAATTCTAAATTTCGCCGAGCGATGGCTGCACGGCGTTTTCCCACACCTAAACGCCCAAACAACCAACCTAATCCACGCCCCATTTTCACTAAAATAGGATATGGCAAGCATAAAATTAACCAATAAATACCCAATCCCAACCAAAATCCCCAATGTTTAGGGTGAAGAAAGGCTTTTTGAAATTGAGGGAGATGATTTTGAGACATAATGTAATCCGAATAAATAAACTTCCTATAGTTTAACTGAATTTCATCGAAATTTTAAGCCAAAGTCTTTTGTGCTGTGGTAAAATCAGCAAAATATTTTATTCTATAATATTAGGACATTTTTTATGAATCAATTTTCTGCACAATTCCCAAATGCTAAAGTATTAGTGCTGGGTGACGTCATGCTAGACCGTTATTGGTTTGGAGCCACTAATCGTATATCACCTGAAGCACCTGTTCCGGTTGTTCGTGTACAAGAAAATGAAGAACGAGCTGGCGGTGCAGCTAACGTCGCCATGAATATTGCCTCTCTGAATGTCCCCGTTGAATTATTGGGCTTGATTGGCAATGATGAAACAGGCTCTGCTTTAACCCATTTATTAGAACAACAAAAAATCAATTGTAATTTTGTTAAATTAGATACCCATCCAACCATTACCAAATTACGCATTCTTTCCCGTCATCAACAACTATTACGCCTTGATTTTGAAGAAGACTTTCATCAAGCTCCAACAGACGACTTATTAGCAAAATTAGCAAGTACGGTGAAAAATGTCGGTGCTTTGATTCTTTCAGACTATGGTAAAGGTACCCTAGCTCAGGTACAAAAAATGATTCAAATCGCACGCCAATGCAATGTTCCTGTATTAATCGATCCCAAAGGTACCGATTTTGAACGCTATCGTGGCGCCACTTTATTAACCCCCAATATGTCGGAATTTGAAGCAGTTGTGGGTAAATGTGATAGCGAAGAAGAGATTATAGAAAAAGGGTTAAAACTGATTTCCGATATTAATTTAACCGCACTTTTAGTCACTCGCTCTGAAAAAGGTATGACATTATTACGTCCTGCTCAACCGGCGTATCATCTACCAACAGTAGCTAAAGAAGTGTTTGATGTTACGGGTGCTGGTGACACCGTAATCAGTGTTCTTGCTACTGCACTAGCAGATGGACGTTCTTTTGAAGAATCTTGTTATTTAGCCAATATTTCCGCTGGTATTGTGGTTGGAAAACTCGGAACATCTACAGTTTCTACAGTAGAATTAGAAAATGTCATTCACGGACGCACATCTGCAGGCTTTGGCATTATGAGCGAAAGCGAACTCAAAACTGCGGTGCAATTAGCCAAAGATCGGGGCGAAAAAATCGTCATGACTAATGGTTGCTTTGATATCCTACACCCCGGACACGTTTCTTATTTAGAAAACGCCAGAAAACTCGGTGATCGTTTAATCGTGGCGGTTAACACCGATAATTCAGTCAAACGCTTAAAAGGTGAAACACGCCCAATTAACGATCTTAACAGTCGTATGGCGGTACTTGCCGGATTATCATCTGTGGATTGGTTAGTCGCCTTTGATGAAGAAACGCCACAACGTTTAATCGCTGAAATTTTGCCCGATTTATTAGTCAAAGGCGGCGATTATAAACCTGAAGACATCGCAGGGGCAAAAGAAGTCTGGGCGAACGGCGGCGATGTGCAAGTGCTAAACTTTGAAAACGGCTGCTCCACCAGCAACGTGATCCAAAAAATCCAAGCGTTGAAAGATTAACCAATTAAAAAGTGCGGTGAGAAAATCGCTTGTTTTTCCACAAAACTTTCTATATGATAACCGCACTTTAAAACATCACTTTGTTTCATAAAATGCGACTATAGCTCAGTTGGTTAGAGCACCACCTTGACATGGTGGGGGTCACTGGTTCGAGTCCAGCTAGTCGCACCATTTTATAAAACGCTGTCTTTCGCACAGCGTTTTTTTATTTCGTTTTGATAAACTAACTAATTGATTTTATTAAAATATCAATTTTTACTTTCATTCGTTTCCATTCTTTTTAGTTCGTTAAAATACGTTGACAACCGCCATTTTTAGCTATACGCTTAGTTATACGACTTAGATAGCCCAAAAACCGTATAACTAAAAATCTGTAACAGTGCTATTCTAAAGGCTTTAAGCATTATTGCTTTTTCGTTTAGTTATACTGAAAAAAAATCAAATTAGCACCGTATAACTAAAGATTATGGCACGTATAACTAAACCTCTAACAAATACCGAGGTAGATAAAGCAAAGCCGAGAGCCAAAGATTACACGTTGGCAGACGGTCAAGGGCTTTATTTGCTGGTGAAAACAAATAATAGCAAGCTATGGCGATTCAATTACTACGGTCCTTACAGTGAGCCGAAAAAACGCATTTTGTTAAGTTTTGGCAGATACCCTGACATTTCCCTAGCTCAAGCAAGAAAACAGCGTGATGAGTATTTGAGTCTACTTGCTCAGAATATTGATCCGCAAACATACCGCCAAAACCTAGAACGAGAAGAACAACAAAAACAAGCCAACACCTTTCTAGCGGTGGCGGAAAAATGGAAAGCCAAACGAAGCCTTGAAGTTGAGCCGTTAACCATGGAAAAGAATTGGTTACGCCTTGAAAAACACCTATTCCCCAAACTAGGCAAATTGCCGATTACTGAAATCAATTCTATTTTGCTGATTGAAAGCGTGAAACATTTAGACAAAGAGGGCAAAAGCGATACATTACACCGCATTTTGAGATTAGCTAATAACATTCTCAATTATGCGGTCAATACAGGGCTTTTGCCGTTCAATTATTGTGAAAAAGTGGGCGAGGCATATCACAAAAAGCCGAAACAAAATAACCCGACCATTCGCCCTGAAGAATTACCGCAATTTTTCACCGCTCTTTCTCAATCAAAAACCGATTTTATTACACGCTGTTTAATTCAATGGCAATTATTAACAATGGTTCGTCCGGCGGAGGCTGTAAGCGTGGAATGGACGGAAATTGATTGGCAAGAAAAGCTATGGCGGATTCCAGCTGAAAAAATGAAAAAAACCAAGAAAGGGGCGAATGAGCATATTGTCCCCTTATCATCTCAAGCCATTCATTTATTGCGATTGTTAAAAGAAATTACAAGTAATAAGCCCTATGTATTCCCACATTACAGCAAATCGAAACAATCAATGAGTAGCGAAACCGCCAACATGGCAATTAAACGCATGGGCTATAAAGGCAAACTGACTTCTCACGGATTACGCTCCATTGCGAGTACTTATTTAAATGAACAGTTAATCCATAAAGACATTGTGGAGGCTTGCCTTGCTCACGCTGTTGAGGGCGATATTAGACGAGTTTACAACCGTTCAAGTTATTTAGAACACCGTAAACCTGTAATGCAACAATGGGGCGACTATTGCGAGCAGTGTGGAATGGTGATAGATCTTATTGATTAATATAATAAAATTATTCATATAAGAAATTAAAAAAATCTATATAGATCTAATTAAATCTATATGGATTTTTATTTTTTCTAATTCTTAGTTTAATGATTGCGTTCCAGTAAATATCAACAAATAGGAGAACGTAAAAATGGAAACAAACCAAAATCTACAACAACCCCCAAAAAAACTTCTAAATATTGATGAGGTAAAAGCCATTACAGGCTTTTCAACCACCACCATTTATAAACATATAAAATTGGGAATCTTCCCTAAACCTAAAAATTGTGGCAGTCGTGCGGTACGTTGGCGTTTGACAGATATTGAAAATTATATTAATGAATAAGGAAATGCTATGAAAAATTATAAACTACATAGAATAGAGCGTGTGGGTTTAGCTATCTTAAAAAAACCAAAAGGCATTTCAGAACGTGAAATGGTTTTTAGTTTGAATATTACCAGTGGACGTAATGAAATAAATGAACTTGAACACCTTTTAGGTATTCAATTTACTAGGGAATGGCATACAACTAAAGATGGATTATGTCAATATTATATATATTCGATTCCTGAGCGATATACTGCCAAAGTATTACTTGATTTTTTGATTAATAAAATAGAATTAAGAACAGGTAAAACCATTACTTTAAATGAACAGGAATTGATTTTAAATCAATTCCCGAATATAAGGTAAACCAACAAAATAAGGCTCAAGGCTAACAGAACTCAAAAGCCTTGAGCTAACACTATCACTTTCAAACACATCAGAAAAATTATGCTAAACACCCAAAAAACAGTTCAAAAAAACAACCAATTCTTCTAAATCTAGAAAAATATCAATTGACAATTAAGAAAAAATAGCTATTTTGCTAGATCTAAAAGGCATTCTTTTTGTTATCAATTAAATTCTATAAAAATAGATTGAGTAGTTTTGAGGTCAAAATCGGAAATATTACATATTCAAATAATATCATTTGCTTACGTTTGGATTGTTTAAAAAACATTTTAGATACTATTTTTTATGAAGAAATTTTAACACATAGCGTAAAAGAACAATTTTTCAAACAATGCGAAAGCCTTTATTATGCAATCCCTGAATATTTAAAAGATTAGCAATATTTTATAAAAAATTATTTAAAGGAGAATAAAAAAACAAATGTTTGTAATATTATTTTTAACCGTCCCGCTTGTGCTTATGGCTTATGGTGTAGTGCAAATTATAATATTGTTATGCGCAATGATGATTGCACCAAAACCGCCCACAAAAGCAGAACAGGAAAAAATTGAATTTGACAAAATAGATCAGTTTTTAAAAACAAATTTTAGAAATTATCATCGAATTAATGACAAGTTAGGCTATTACAAAGGCATATACATTACTAGCAAATACATCATAATAAATCACAATAAACGCAAAATTATCAATAAAAAATGGCTTTTTAACACCTTATTGATTAAAAAGCCATTGAGTGAAAATATCTTACATCAAAATAACAAAACTAAGGGAATAGCTCAATCCATTGATTATTCTATGATAGAACTACAAAAACTTGAACAAGAAATAGATAATGAAATAACAAAACTAGATGAACAAATTGAGAATGAAACAGATATTGACAAAGAAATAGCACTTATAAAACAACAAATCCGACTTAGAAATAAAAAAATATCATTAATAAATAAACAAACGAAACTTATAAATAGTAAAATTCAATGTCAAAAAATAAGATAACAGTAAAATAAAAATATTACTAAACAACTACACCAAAAGGCTAGATTATATTTCTAGCCTTTCTCATACCACAAATACCCTATTTTAAGCCAATTTTTCCAGTCAATTTCGCATTTTCTGCCCTTAACCTAACCAACCCTACAGCTTAACCCTAAAAACCGCTTAAAATCGTTCCTATGCGTTATTTTGATTTTTTTATAATCTTACACCGCACTTTTTTATCATTGTAGGCAAAATATCAAATTTAAGCCATTCTAAGGCGTTTTTAATTTGACCCTGTACCCTTGCAAGGCTTAACCCCTAAAAAGCTCACAGCAATGCGTATATTTGCAATTTGAGCCTATTACAACACCTACCCAAAATCTATCAAGCCTATTACTCTCAACTCAATAGCCTACAATTTTTTTGTTGTCAATTTTTTTTATTTTGTCAATTTTTTGTTGTCAATTAATTTTATTATTAGCCTACACTATATATGTTCAAATATTCAGTATTTTAAATGAGGCTTTACTGTACTTTTTTAAGTTGTTGATTTTATTAATAAAAAAGTAATAGTGATTAAAAAGTAAACAAAAAAATTACAGTATTTCTTGTTTGTAAGTTATTGATTTTACTATTGAAAAAAAATTGCTGCTGTACTACTGTATTTGTAAGTCATTGATTTTGTTAAAGAATGCTGTACTGTAACATTTAAGAAAATATATATAAAAAAAATAAAAAAATAAAAAAAAATAATGAGCTATATATGAGCTATACAGGTATACTATATATAAATACACTGGATATATATACAGTATTTTGAGTGTATAAAGAAATAGTACAATATATGTTATAATATAATATAATCAATAATATATATATTACATATTTTTTTTATACAGGTTTAAAACGGTTATTTTTTATACTGTTTTTTACAAGATTTTCGCCTTTTTTCGGCATTTAGCTCACTAATTGTTAAATTATTGTTAAAAAATCGATTGAATTTGTCGTTTTTTTACGTCAATTCCTATGTTTCCATACAGTATAATAAAATTTGTCAACATTTTAACACTTTGTCAACATGTTAAATTTTTGTTACTGTCAAGTGATAACTTTAACAGTTGACAACACCGTTGACGTCAACAGTTGACAATATTTGTCGATAGTTGACAATAACAGTTGACAATAACATTTTAGCAACTTGTAGATTTTGCTTGTCAAATTGTATAGTTTTTAATCAATTCTCTTTTATTGTCAACATTTAACTCACACTTGAGGCTGCCAAAATTGCCACGTTTTGAGCCTTTTTTGTGGGCTTTCTCCTACCATACACACACCCAAAAAAGACCACAAAACAGACCCAAAACACCCTTTATTTTGCCTTTCTTTTCTCTTCTTTCCTTTATATAGATAACCTTTTAGCCTTTGCATACAGTACTTTATCTTAGCTGTTCATTAATGGTTAATTTGTAGGCAAAACGCATAATTAATCGCTTATTTTGCATAAATATACAAAAGAGTTCGCATAACCTACATTATGTTAAATAGCAAAATCGTTAAGTTATTGATATAATTGACAATGTTAAATGAATAATTATTCACTACTTTTTAATAACAAAAAGAAATTAAAACAAATCATTTCATTGACTGTTTTTCACTCACTCTTTGCTTACTCTTTAATCATTTAATACTGTACGTTTATACCCTACCATACAGCAGAAAATACCCATAGGGGGTAGGGCGTTCCTCGCCATTCGCACGGTACAAAAACTTTATTAAACCGTACAGAACTAAATACTATATTTCTGTCAACATAAAGATAACGAATTACATCATCACTTAGTATAGACTTTTTGATAACTTAGATCTACAATTATATTCCCTAACAATTTAAAATACTATCAACTATTTCTCTTAACACTTCTAGTTATATAGGATGAAAAATGGAAAACATAAAGTATGTGATTGAAGATAACGTACCAATTCCTGAACGTACTAGTCAGACAGCTACTCGTAAACCACGAAATACAATGCCATTAGATCAAATGGAAGTTGGCCAATCTTTTGTAGTGCCGTTTAAAGACGGTGAAGATATTGAAAAAGGTCGTAAACGGGTAACAGCTACCGTAAGTCAGACAAGAAAACGTAAATTAGGTAAAGGAAGTTCTGTTAAATTTATTGTAGGCACTGTCGAAAACGGTTATCGGGTGTGGCGTAAAGCATAGTTGTAAGCAAATATTATGGTAGATCTTAAAAAACTTACGAGAGAATTACAAAAACAGCGTGAATCTAAATATATTTCTATTTTGGACTTTTTAGATAGCTTAAAAGCAAACAATATAGACCTATCATATAGAGAAATATCTGAAAAAATATTCATTGTTCTAAAATCTCATTGTTATCGCCTATCTTGTGATAAAAATGATAATTACTACGATCCATATTTTTATGAAGAATGGATTAGTAGAAATGGTATAGCCACTTATACATTTGATAACTTCTCAGATATTAATGATGAGCCTCAAAATAGTAACCCTGATTTTCTCTTTGTAGTTTTAGAATACATTATAGATACTTTTACTAAAACGACTTCAATTCTTGGGAAAGCTGAGAATTACGTTCCCCCTGAGTATCGGAATCTCTTTATTGATCGTGTTAGACTAGATAAAATATTATCAGTTGATACTGAAATAGACCTAGTGGGGAAATCAAAAATATCATATTACAACTTTATTTTTGCTTTAAAAGATATTATTTTAAAAAACAATAAAAAATTCGAAAATCAGAGTGATCTTATAAATTTTATAGCAGAACATTATGAGGGCTATCAAGGATGTAGTAAGAGTTATGTAGCATCTAAGTTCGCTGAGGCGAATAAATTAACTGAAATCAGAACTTAGTTATACGGTTAGTTATATAGCAACCTTTTTCTAATTTGTTATACCAATAAAATCAATAAATTACCTACCAAATTCGAGTCCAGCTAGTGCACCATTTTATAAAACGCTGTCTTTCGCACAGCGTTTTTTTATTTCGTTTTGATAAACTAACTAATTGATTTTATTAAAATATCAATTTTTACTTTCATTCATTGCCATTCTTTGTTATCCGTTTTGATACGTTAATAACTACTTTTTTAGTAGTACGTTCTTGAATTGAGGTGTAAAGGACATTAAAAAAATAGCTGATTGTAATTATATTTAATAATTACAATCAGCTATTTTGTTTACTATGCCACAATATATAACTTTATAATAAATCTAACAGAAATTCAAATTTTCTACAGGCTCATTAACTCTTATTCAGGGTGGCGTTCAGCTACATCTTTTAACAAAGTTTGTAACTCACCCGTTTGATACATTTCTAATACGATATCGCAACCACCAATCAATTCCCCCTCAACCCATAGCTGCGGGAAAGTTGGCCAATTCGCATATTTTGGTAACTCTGCACGCACATCTGCATGCTGTAAAATATCTACATAACCAAAAGGCACTTGGCAATTAATTAATGCTTCTACTGCTCGAGCTGAAAAGCCACAAGATGGCAATTTGGGAGAGCCTTTCATGTAAATTAAAATTGGGTTTTCTGCAATTTGCTTTTTGATTTTGTCTAACGTTTCCATAAGGTTTCCTTAATAATAAATTCCGTATTGAAAAAATATTGGGTATTTTAGCATAAGTTTTTAACTTTGTGTAAAAGCTGATTAATTTTATCAACTATACAAAGATTACCAACTTCCCCCAGCTCCACCGCCATCAAAACCGCCACCTCCAAAGCCACCTCCTGAACCAAAACCCCCGCCACCACGACCACCACGGCGACAACTATTTAAAACAGATGCTGCAATAATCGCTGCATTTTGTAAATTATGATTGGTGGTTGGACTAATATATGGTTTTCTGCGCCAACTTATTTCGCCAAATAACACAAATAGGACAAATATTACTACCATGATAAAAGGTGCGATTTGATCCATTAGATCTTCTTCCTCTACTTGAGCTGCATATTCACCTTTACTGGCAGCAATAATATGCTCTAAACCGTTATTGAGTCCTTGTGCATACTGACCTTGTCTAAAATAAGGTAAAATCCCTTGGCGAATCACTTGGGATAAAAAAGCATCTGGTAAAACACCTTGCAAGCCTTGTCCTGTGGCAATAAAAATTTTTCGATCATCTTTAGCCACTAACAACAAAACACCGTTATTTAATTGTTTGCGACCTATTCCCCATTTATCGCCTAATTGTGCCGTGTATTGTGCAATTTCTTCATCACCGGTGGTAGGAATAATGACCAAAGCAATTTGAGAGCTCGTTTCTTTACCATATTGGTAAAGTTTATTTTCAAAATACTGCTTTTCCTGTTCCGACAAGGTATTGGTGTAATCATTCACATAGCGAAATGGATTCGGTGCATCTGGCAAATCCGTTGCTTTGACTAAAAAACTGGTGAAAAAAATGATAAAAAATACCATATTTTTTAATAAGCTAGTCATTAATTATCACCTCATTTGGTAACTCATTCGCATCATCCGGTTGAATTGGAAAATGGATAGATAATTCTTCACCTATTTGCTCAATTACCGATACAATGCCAATTGTATATTGCTTTTCTTTAAAATAACTAATCATAGACTGACATTGTTTGTGCCAAAATTCATCACCAACAAATTGGTGAATCCCTTGATCGCCGAGGATAAAACATTGTTGATCTTTATGTGCAATATAAATAAGTACGGCATTACGAGCTACCGTTTTGTGCATTTCCAGTTGATTAAATATGGTTAAAGCGCGGTCTAAATTTTCGGTATTTTTAGGCAAATGACGTTCAATATATACTCGTAATTCTGCCGATGTCTGTTTTTCTAACTCAGCGATTGCATTTTCAATTTGTTTCTTATCAAATGGAATTCGGGAAAATAGGGGCATAATGATTAATCTGTTATAAAATGAAATCATATCAGGCGAACACATTGGCTCGCCCTTACTTTAATATTAATTAAAATTAACCGTTGGTGCATTTTCCGCACCCGCAGTTGATTTGAAATACGGTTTATCTTTAAAACCAAAAATCATTGCAGCAAACTTAGTTGGAAATTGGCGTACTTTTTGATTATAAACTTTTGCAGCAGCATTAAAGTCATTACGAGCTTTGTTAATGCGATTTTCAGTACCTTCTAACTGAGCTTGCAAATTCATAAACCCTTCATGAGCTTTTAGTTCTGGATATTTTTCTACCGAAACAAGTAAACGAGATAATGCAGAACCTACAGAATCTTGATTTTGTTGGAATTGCGCAAGATTTTCTTCTGTCATATTACTTGGATCAATTTTCACTTGTGTGGCTCTAGCCCGGGCTTCAATGACGCTAGTTAACGTTTCTTTTTCAAAATTAGCTTGACCTTTTACGGTATTTACCAGATTTGGGATCATATCAGCACGACGTTGGTATTGTGATTCAACATTTGCCCAAACTGAATCAATTTCTTCTTCTGCTTTCACTAAGCCATTATAACTTGACATCAAAGTGAAACCTGCAATTACCGCAATTAGGATAATTAGCAACCATTTTTTCATAATTATTCCTTATTTATATAAAAATATATAAAAAAGACCTAAACTTAGTTTAGGTCTTTTAGTCTTTATTTATTATATCTCGTAATTAGATAAATCTAAATTACATAGTAACTTGTTTGTTACCTTGAACTTGAACGTCAACACGACGATCTGGTGCTAAACAAGCGATTAATGCTTTACGACCTTTAACTGCATCGCAAGTGTTGCCTGTTACAGGGTTAGCTGAACCGAAACCAGTTGCAGTAACGGAACCAGCATCAACACCTTTAGAAACTAAGTAGTTAGCTACTGTTTCAGCACGACGTTGTGAAAGTGGTAAGTTGTAAGAATCTTTACCAATACGGTCAGCGTAACCATTTACTTGTACTGCTGGATTTGCTACTTGAGCAATTTCACCATAGATGCCGTCTAAAGTTGCCACTGCTTCAGGTTTTAATGTAGCTTTAGCGAATGCGAAAGTCACATCACTATTTAAAGTGAAAGTTTTGTTAACCACTTCAGGCGCTACTACTGGAGCTGCACCTTGACCGAAACGATAAGATAAACCAGCCGTTACAGAGTGAATTTCTGGTGTATAATCATAACGAGAACCGTCAACATTTTCTAATTTACCCACTTTATTTAACCAAGTGTATTCAATACGTGCTGCTAATTCAGGTGTAATTGCATACTCAACACCCGCACCTAAAAGTAATGAAGTTCTTAAGCTGTGTGCACGAGTCGCATTATTAAATGTTTGACCTTGTCCATATGTTTTGTAGTCTGAACGAATTAATGCAGCACCTACTTTACCATAGAAATCTAAACCAGATAATGCTGGAGTAAGAACACCTAAGTCAACACTTGGTTTTAAGCTAAAATGTGCACCATGGTTAGTATGTTTTGCTGTAGTTTCACCATCAGTACGGAGTTTTGCACGACCGAAATCATCGTAACCTATTTCAACGGCTAAACCTAAGTTGTCTTGGTTAAGAATTTGGTAACCACCAAATACACCGTAAGTTACAGAATTTGTCTTAGTACCGAATGCTTGAGTTTCGTCTTCGTATTGAGTATAACCGTCATGGAATGACGCCCAACCTGCTTTAGCACCGGCATAGAAAGTATTTTGTTGTGGAGCAGCTTGAGCAACTGATGCTGCTGCTAAACCAGCGATAGCTAATGCGATAACTGTTTTTTTCATTGTGATGATCCTCTTATTTTAGTCATCTAATTTCAAAAAATATCAGCTGGACTCAGCTGAATTCCGAGTACAAAAAGATGTACTGTTTATTATCTCCACCATAATATTATGGTTTCGAATATACCTATTTTAGGGTTAACAAATCTGCCCTACTATCCTTTTGATACATTCATTTACCTTAATGTTGATTAAGGAAATACTTCAAAAGTGTGCTTATTATCCAATGAAAAAATACAAAAATCAAATATTTTTCACCAAGCAGGTCAATTAATAAACAAAGCACCCCTAATCTGATTCATTTTTATACAATCTAGCCTAAACAATTTATAAAATTGATTTTGCATAGGCTCTCTCATAAATTTCAATTATTTAACTGCATTTTCTATTTCAGTCACCATAGCATCCATAGACGCTAAGCCACCAAAAGCTAAATACCAGTTAGCAGCATTTAAATACACAATATGATTATTTTGTGCCGCTTGTGTTTTATTAATAATTGCATTATTTAAGACCTGTTGAGCGTTATTAACTTTATCTGTCACTGCCGCAGTACGATCAATGATTAATAGGTAATCTGGATTTTTCTCTACAACATATTCAAAGCCTACACTGTTACCATGAATTGACGCTGATAGCGCTCTATCAATCGGGGTAAAACCAAAATTTTGATACACCATCGCATAACGAGATTGATCACCAAAAGCACTAATCCGACTTTCATTCACTAAGGCGACTAATGCTGTTTTACCTTTAGTTTTCTCTGCCAATGCAGACATACGTTTGTCTAATGCATCTAATTTTTGTTTAGCTTGCTCTTCTTTATTAAAGATTTTACCAATAGCTAAAATATTAGCTTGAAATGATGGGTAAAAATGAGCAAAATCGTTTTCTAGCATAAATACTGGGGCAATACCTTTTAAACGCTCAATAAGTCTTTTCTGACGTGGTGATGCAATAATTAAATCCGGATTTAATTCATTAATTTTCTCAAAAGCAGGATCTGGCGATGTTCCCATATCTGCATATTTAGCATCATGAAATTCATTTAAATAAGCAGGGATTTTACCCTTTACAGTACCAACGATAGTGGATTTTTCATCCAATTCACGAATCACATCAAGGGCAGCAAAATCTAGTACCACTACTTTTTGTGGATTTTGTGGCACAATTTGCTTACCTGCCGCATTTTCTACCTCAATATCTTTGGCATTGGCAAAATTTACTACGCTAGTAGCAACAAGTAAGCCTAACGCAAGTTTTTTAAATATATTTTTCATAAAGTCTCCTTTTATGTGCTGTTAATATATAAATTTTATCTAAAATAAACCGCAATTTTCTGCTGTTGAATATGCTCAATATTAATCGACATATCATAAATTTGCTCTAGTACTGGTGTTTGCATTATCTCATCAACTGAACCTTGTTGCACTAATCGTCCATTTTTCATCGCAATAATATAATCAGAATAACAGGATGCAAAATTAATATCATGAATAACGATCACAATGGTTTTCTGCAGTTCACTGGCTAATTTACGTAACACCTGCATAATTTGTACCGAATGTTTCATATCCAGATTATTCAACGGTTCATCCAGCAAAATATAATCCGTATCCTGTGCCAACGTCATGGCAATATAAGCACGTTGACGTTGTCCACCACTGAGTTGATCAATATATTGATGACGGAACGCATCCAAGTTCATATAACCAATGGCATTATCAATAAAAGTGCGGTCGTTTTTAGTTAAATTTCCTTTACTATAAGGGAAACGCCCAAATGCGACTAATTCTTCCACGGTTAAACGTAAATTAATATGATTTGATTGCTTTAAAATAGAAAGCTGTTTGGCAATTTCACAACTTTTTTGCTGACTTAATGGTATATTATTTAATCGTACCTCCCCTTGTTCTGGCGAAAGTAAACGACTCATGATCGCCAATACGGTACTTTTGCCAGCACCATTTGGTCCAATAAATGAGGTAATTTTTCCTTGTGGAATGCTGACCGAAACACTATCCACTACTTTTTTATTGCCATAGCTTTTACTGATATTGTGAATTTCAATTGTCATAACTTGCTACCATTTTTTCTGTGTTCGCAACAGTAAATAAATAAAATACACCCCACCGACAAAGTTGATAATAATACTCAATGTGGTATTAAAGGTAAATACTTGAGACACCAATACTTGCCCGATAACCAAGGTGATAATCGCCATTAAAACAGCGGTTGGAATTAGAATTTTATGTTTAAACGTAGGCATAAATTCAAAAGTGACATTCATCACTAACAACCCTAAAAAGGTTAATGGTCCCACCAATGCGGTAGAAACTGAGGTTAAAATAGCTACAATAATCAGTAAATGTCGAATAATTTTTTGATATGAAACACCAAGATTAATTGCCTGTTCACGTCCTAATGCCAATACATCAAAATAACGCCAATACCGCATACTCACGACAATGGTGACCAATAAAATGACCATGGCTAACCATAAAATATCTAAATTCATTCGGTTAAAACTGGCAAAACCAATATCCTGTGCAATTTGAAATTCGTTGGGATCAATTAATACTTCCATAAAAGTGGTTAAACTTTGGAAAAACGTCCCGCAGACAATCCCCACCAACAATAAAAAGAATAAATTTTGTTGTTCTTGTTTAAATAAAAAATGATAAAGCAATAAAGCAAATATCACCATGATGGCTGTTGAACCTAAAAATAACAAAATAGGATCAACCGATAACAACGTAGTTGAACCGAATAAAAAGATAATTAAGGTTTGAATTAACAAATAAAGCGAATCCAATCCCAATACACTTGGTGTTAAAATACGGTTATTCACCACCACTTGGAAAATCATCGTCGCGACTGCAATCGCTGCTCCTGTTGCCATAATAGCCAACACACTCAATGCTCGATGATGTAATGCATATTCCCAACGACTAGGCAAATTATAGCCAAGGTAAGCACATATAGCTAAAAGGGTTAAACTACATAGTAATATTAATTTTCGATGATGCATTGATTTCATCTTTTAACCCTGTTGATAACGTTTAAATAATAAAATCAGAAATATCGCGCTACCAAACACACCCACAACAGCATTGATAGAAATTTCGTAAGGGAAAATCACAAGGCGACCTAAAATATCACAAAACAGTACAAATACCGCTCCTAGTAACGCAGTATGTGACAGAATCTTTTTCAAATTATCACCTAAATAAAGGGTAACTAAATTTGGCACGATCAAACCTAAAAATGGAATGACACCGACAGAAACAATAATAATTGAAGACACTGTCGCGACAATAGCGAGCCCTAAATACAGGACCTGCTGATAATTCAACCCAAGATTAGTTGCAAATTCTTCGCCCATTCCGACAATGGAAAACCGATTGGCAAATAAATAAGCAATAATTAACGCTGGTAAGCTAAAATACAGCATCTCATAACGCCCAGCCATGACCAATGAAAAATCCCCTTGCAGCCAGCCAGCAAGGTTTTGTAACAGATCTTCTTTATAAGCAATAAATGCCGTAATAGAGCTGATAATATTACCAAACATAATTCCCACTAAAGGGACAAAAATACTGTCTTTAAATTTGAGACGAGACAGAATGCTCATAAATAGCAATGTTCCCAAAAAAGAAACAGCAATAGCAATGCCTGTTTTCACTAACATTGATGCGGATGGGAAAAGTAAAATAGCAATTAAAATACCTAATCTGGCACTATCCATTGTACCTGCGGTGGTGGGTGAAACAAAACGGTTACGACTCAATTGTTGCATAACTAAACCACAAATACTCAACGCAGATCCCGCAATCAAAATGCTGACCAAACGTGGTACACGACTAATGGCAAAAATTTCCCATTGTTCACCGTTAAGGGCAAATAAACCCGTCAAATTTACCGTGCTAACACCGATAAACAGGGACAACACAGAAAGCAAAATAACCAACAAAAATAAGTAACGGCGTTTAATCAAATTATATCCTAACTAGAACACAAACAAATGAGAATCATTATGCTTAAAGAATAGCATAGAAAACATGTTTTTCAAAATAAAAGTACGGTACAAATTCTTTTAAAACTTGTACCGCACTTCGCTATAAATATTAAAATTTAAGAAGCCTTTCAGCTGATTTTGCTTTCACTAAGAAATTCTTACGTTCTTTATCCGCCATACCTGAATTAGTACCCGGTAATTTAACTGTCATCGGGTTTACTGCTCGACCATTAATATGGAATTCATAATGTAAATGGGCTCCCGTAGAAATACCAGTATTACCTGTTAAAGCGATACGTTCACCACGTTTTACCGACTGTCCTGCTTTCACTAAGGATTTACTCAAATGCATATAAATCGTTTGATATTCACGACTATGACGAACGACAATATAGCGTCCTGCACCACCCGCTTGATAAGCTACTTTTTCTATAATTCCATCTGCTGGCAAAATAACCGGCGTGCCCACTGGCACGGCAAAATCTACCCCTTTATGGGGACGAACTCGTCCTGTTACTGGATGACGACGTGATGGGTTAAACGGCGATGAAATCCGAGCTTGACGCTGTAATGGAATACGAGCGAACCCTTTACCAATCGTTTCCCCTTGACGATTATAATAACGACCGTTATCCGCCTGAATGGCATAATAACTTTTTCCACCGGTCATAATATGGATAGCGTCAACATTACCTTGTCCGGTTAATTTATTATCTAAATATTCACGTGTCACCAACACTGCAAAATTATCCCCTTTAGACAACCTTGCCACATTCACTTGCCATTGAAGTGCGGTGCTTAATTGATTAATTTGGCGATTATTCAAGCCTAAATTACGTAAACTCGTATACAATGAACCTTCAATTTTGCCTTTCAATACATCTCTTTGCCAAATACTTTTCTTCTCTAGAATTTGGCGAGCAAATTTGCCGGTATCGTTCAATTCATAAATCCGTTCTTCTTTTTCAGAAACTAACCAGTTTAAATACTCCAGCTCATTTTCATTATTTAAAATCCAATAGAACTGTTGGCCGGCTTTAAGATTTTTTAATTCGGGATAGCTCGCAATTAACTTTTTGCTGGTTTCATCTTCTAAACCTGACATTTCTAGTACATCGCTTAATTTATCACCACGCACGACAGTATAAGAAAATTGATCAGTTATACGCTTGGCTTGACCTATAGCATCCAACAACTCATCGATAATACTTTGAGCCTCTTCGGGTAATTTATCGCTAAGATCCACTTGATCTACCTCATCATCTTCCGGTAATAATTCATCATCATAAGATGTTGCATCTAAATGCGAGTTCGGATCATTGTTTTTTTCTGTAAGCGTTAACGCTTGATATTGATTTTCAATTGATGGATCGACTGTTGCTAATGACTCATTCTCAGCTGTATTTTTTAAGGTTAAAATTCCACCCGTTATGATACAAAGTAAACCAAAAAAGAAAATCACCGCTTTAATACGTGATTTTCTTCTGCGTCTTTCCCGAGCTAACTTAACGTGCTGAACCACTATACAACCTGTCCTAATAAAAACCTGTGTGCTTATGACAAAAAATATAATAAAAAATTCACTATAAATGATAATTTTTATATTGCTCTAACAGATTCTCTTGCAAAGGTGGCATTTGTAAATAAAACCCTTGTTGTTGAATGTACTGCATCACTTTTTGATTATTTGCATGCGCCAAGGGCTTGTTGCCTTTTAAGTTAAATAACATGACAAAAATCGGCGTGCCAAAAATCTGACGTAAACTATCCGGCACGGCATTAAATTGATCGCGCTTTTCCACATAAAGATACATCCCGTCTTTTTTCTTACTTTTATAAATAGCACACAGCATATAAAAAATATTCCCCCTAAAATTTAACGCTTGTGAGAATAACAGAAATCGTTAGAATGTACAGCACAAATAATTTAAGGAAAGAAACATGCAACTCCCTTTATTACGATCCGCCAAACTGATTAGACGCTATAAACGCTTTTTAACTGACATTGAATTACCTAACGGTGAAATTATCACTATTCATTGTGCCAACACCGGTGCAATGACGGGTTGTGGTTCGCCCGGGGATATTGTATGGTATTCTGATTCAGGTAGTACCACTCGCAAATATCCTCATTCATGGGAAATCACGCAATTAACCAACGGTCAATTGGTGTGTGTTAATACACACCGCTCCAATCAGCTTGCATTTGAAGCTTTACAAAATAAACAAATTAAAGAATTAAGCGAATATGATCAAATTTTGCCTGAAGTAAAATATGGCGAAGAAAATAGTCGCATTGATTTTCTCCTTAAGGGCGACGGGCTACCCGATTGCTATGTAGAAGTAAAATCAATTACTTTAGTAAAAAATAATATCGGCATGTTCCCTGACGCCATCACTACTCGCGGTCAAAAACACTTACGAGAACTACTCACGATGAAAAAACATGGACACCGTGCTGTTGTCTTATTTACCGGCTTACACAATGGTTTTGATTGTTTTAAAATTGCCGACTATATCGATCCTGAATACGATCGTTTACTAAAAGATGCACAAAAACAAGGAGTTGAAGCCTATGCTTATGCCGGAGAATTTGAAATTTCACAACAAATTCCCACCGCACTTTCACTCACTCACGCCGTTCCATGGGTAAAATAAATAAAAAAATTGGATTTTTTGATAATTATTCTTATTTAACCCTTGACAATATATTTGAGAATAGCTATCATTAGCACCATTCAAACAATAATAGATAATCACTCCATCATTTTACGCCACTCCCCCCCACAAAGAGTGGCGTTTTTTTTGCCTAAAATCAACGAGATCTGCACTTATGTGCTAGGCTAAACATAAAATGATATTTCAAGCTTTATTTTGATGTATCCAACACCGGAAAGGATTTCACCAAATCATCAATCGCTTTCATTTGACTAACAAAGCCCTCTAAAACAGATAATGGTAAAGCTGAAGGACCATCACATTTGGCTTGATTAGGATTTGGGTGGGCTTCTAAGAATAAGCCCGCGATGCCAATGGCTAAACCTGAACGAGCGAGTTCGGTCACTTGTTCACGGCGACCACCTGATGCAGCACCGAAAGGATCACGACATTGTAATGAATGGGTCACATCAAAAATCACAGGACTACCCTTTGATGCTTTTTTCATCACACCAAAACCTAGCATATCCACCACTAAATTATCGTAACCAAAGTTAGTCCCACGATCACATAAGATCACTTTGTCATTACCACATTCTTCGATTTTTTCTACAATATTTCCCATTTGTCCGGGACTTAAAAATTGTGGTTTTTTCACATTAATCACCGATCCCGTACGAGCCATGGCTGCCACAAGATCAGTTTGACGAGCCAAAAATGCAGGTAATTGAATCACATCTACTACGTCAGCAACAGGTTGACATTGGTAAATCTCATGCACATCGGTAATGATTTTTACGCCAAATTGATCTTTTAATTCTTGGAATATTTTTAACCCTTGGTCCATTCCTGGTCCACGGTAAGAATGAATGGACGATCGATTAGCTTTATCAAAAGAGGCTTTAAATACATAAGGTACGCCTAATTTTTGTGTTACTTCTACATATTTCTCGCACACTTGCATTGCCATATCACGGCTTTCTAGTACGTTCATACCGCCAAATAATACAAAGGGCAAGTGGTTCGCGACTTGAATATCGCCAATGTTTATGATTTTGTCTGTCATACTGTTTCCTTTTAATGTAACAAGTCGTTATGCAATTCTTTCTTAATTTCTGGCAATTGAGCCATCAGCATGAATGCCGTTGGATCATCGGGGCATTTTTCTACAAAATACTGCAAATCTTCCACAGCTGCATGATATGCCCCCATTTGGGCTAACACCAAACCACGATCTCGCCGTTCGTAAGGTTCAAATGCTTTATAAGGATAATCCTCATATTTATAATTTAACAAACGGCTTTCAATATACTTTAATGCCGCATCATTATGTTCTTCCCGAATTAAACAGCTTTTTGCCAGTTGAGCAAAGCGTTCTCTCAACTCATGTGGTTTAGCAACGGCTAAGTCTTCTTGCGACATCGTCGCCCCAAAGCCAAATGCGCCCTCGTAGAGTTTTTGCAAATCCTGCTGATTTAAATATTTACCGTCCCAAGGATCAATAAATGCCACTTCATTATCCACATCAGCACGCAAAATGAGTTGGGTCGGAAACATCACAGGATACAACGGTAATGCTAATTTATCCGCTAAATACAACAGAATACAACCTAGGCTGACTGGCATTCCACGGTGCGAACGTAACACATAGCTTAAATACAGATTTTCCGTTTGAAAATAATGTTGTGGATCGCACTCAAAACCCCAATCACCATACATTAATTGTAACAATTTATGGATTTTAACTCTCACATCATCATCCGCCGGAATAACCTTACGAGCTTTTCGCACTAATCCGCCCATCAAAGAACGAATCGTACGTAAATCTTCTCCGTCATCTTCCGTGGTAATTAAATAGAAACTTTCCATTTCTAAGTAAAGCGATTGTTTAAGTAAATCTATTTTCATTTTAACCTTGCTAACGTAACTCGTTCATTACCACCATAATCCTTGACAGTTTGTACCGAGAGCCATAAATTTTCCGTCAAAAACGACCGCACTTTTTTACCCTGCTGCCAACCATGTTCTAACAAAAGCCAACCTTGTGGTTGTAAAAACTGCGGTGCTTTTGCAATAATTTTTTGTAAATCTGCATAACCTTGATCTTCTGCTATCAATGCAGATAAAGGTTCAAAACGTACATCACCTTGCTGTAAATGCGGATCTTGCGGATCAATGTAAGGCGGATTACTGACAATAATATCAAAGTGTTCGGTAATATTTTGAAACCACGAGCCTTGTTGAAATTCTACATCAAGCAAATCATTTTGCTCTGCATTTTGTCGAGCTAATGCCACAGCACCGGCCACCAGATCCACGCCTAAAATGCGATATTTTGTACCGCACTTTTTTAACTCATCTGCTATAGCTAACGCAATCGCTCCTGTTCCGGTGCCTAAATCTAAAATTGATACTTTGCCTTTTTGTTGTATTTTTTCTTTAGCAACATTTAATGCGTGTTCCACCAACATTTCAGTATCAGGGCGTGGAATTAAGGTATCAGGTGATACTTTTAAATTCAATGACCAGAATTCAGTTTCACCAAGAATATAAGCCATTGGCTCACCCTTGGCACGACGTTCTAAAAGTGCGGTTAATTTTTCGCAATTTTCTTTACTCAATTCCCGATCGTTAAATGCCATTAATTGCGATTTCGAGTAACCAGTGACAAATTGTAATAATAAATAACTATCCGTTTTGGCGTTTAAATAAGGATCGTTGGTTAAATTTTCGGTTAAGTATTGTTTGGCATAAACGATCCATTGTGCGATATTCATTACGCCTGTTCCGACAATGCCGCCAACTGATCCGCTTGATATTCGGTAATAATCGGTTGAATCAGTTCATCTATTTTGCCATTCATGACTTCATCAAGACGATATACAGTTAAATTAATACGGTGATCGGTTACTCGACCTTGAGGATAATTATAAGTTCGAATTTTATCAGAACGATCACCTGATCCGAGTAAATTACGGCGAGTATCTGCTTGTTCTGCAGCTTGACGTTCCTGCTCTGCTTGTACAATACGAGATGCTAACACTGACAAGGCTTTCGCTTTGTTTTTATGTTGTGAACGTTCATCTTGACATTCTACCACAATACCCGTTGGAATATGGGTAATTCGTACCGCTGAATCGGTAGTGTTGACGTGCTGACCACCTGCCCCTGATGAACGATAAGTATCAATCCGTAAATCTGTTGGATTAATTTCTGGCAATTCGCTTTCAGGCAATTCTGGCATCACCGCTACGGTACAAGCAGAGGTATGAATCCGCCCCTGACTTTCAGTTTTTGGCACACGTTGTACACGATGCCCCCCTGATTCAAATTTCAACTGACCATACACACCATCGCCAGAGATTTTGACGATAATTTCTTTGTAGCCCCCTTGCTCACTTTCGTTGGCATTCAAGGTTTCCATTCGCCAACGCTTGCTTTCAGCATAACGGCTATACATACGGAATAAATCACCAGCAAAAATGCCCGCTTCATCACCGCCAGTACCCGCACGGATCTCTAAATAAGCATTATATTCATCATTCGGATCTTTCGGTAAAAGTAAAACTTGCAACTGTTGCTCTACCCTTTCTACTTCTTCTCGGCATTCCTCAATTTCCATTTCCGCCATTTCTCTCATATCGGGATCATCCAGTAGAAGTTCGGCTTCTTGCATATTAGAATGGAGCTGTTTCCAACGAGAAAAGGCTTTCACCACATCTTCTAATTGAGCGTATTCCTTAGAATAAGCTCGGAATTTATCTTGATCGCTGATCACGCTGGCATCACCTAATAAGGCTTCTAATTCTTCATGGCGTTCATTTAGGCTGTCTAATTTGCTGATAATACTGGGTTTCATCTCTGACCTGTTAATCTTGTTTTAATACTAAAAAATTACTGTATTTTAACATAGATTTTATCCCTGGGTATATGGAAAATTTTCTCTGTGCTTTCGTGATGTACCGGTGGTCTAAGCAATCTAAGCATAGCACTGTTCTGCCAGGGTTATATGATGATCTCAAAGAGACGGAACATCGTTACTAGACTTAACCCTGTAGAAAGTGCGGGATAATACTGATTTTGCCACAATAATTAATTTTTTATTGTTCTCACCGCCTAAAACAAGGATAATACACAGGATTAACTTACGAATTTTACTGATAACAATACGTTAGCTTATTTATGGAATATATTTTACTGATCATTTCCACCGCACTTATTAACAATTTCGTGTTGGTGAAATTTCTCGGCTTATGCCCTTTTATGGGGGTATCCAAAAAAGTGGATACTGCTGTCGGCATGGGGCTAGCAACCATGTTTGTGATGACCGTGGCGTCCTTGAGTGCCTATTTAGTCGATACCTATATTTTAGCCCCCTTTAACGCACAGTTTTTGCGTACTTTAGTATTTATTTTAGTGATTGCAGTGGTGGTGCAATTTACTGAAATGGTGATTCATAAAACCAGTCCAACACTCTATCGTTTACTCGGTATTTTTTTACCATTGATTACCACTAACTGTGCCGTACTCGGCGTAGCATTATTAAATATTAATCTCGCTCATAATTTAACCCAGTCAGTGGTGTATGGTTTTTCTGCATCACTGGGATTTTCTTTAGTGTTAGTATTATTTTCCGCTTTGCGTGAACGTCTTGCCGCCGCAGATGTGCCTCTGCCGTTTCGTGGTGCATCCATTGCATTAATCACCGCGGGTCTGATGTCCCTTGCTTTTATGGGTTTTGCTGGCTTAGTGAGAGCTTAACCAATGACAACCTTATATTGTGTGTTAATCGCCATTAGCGTACTCGCCTTAATTTTTGGCGTGGTACTCGGTTTCGCCTCCATAAAACTCAAGGTGGAAGCGGATCCCATTGTGGAAAAAATTGATGCGCTATTGCCACAAACTCAGTGTGCACAATGTGGTTATCCGGGTTGTCGTCCTTATGCTGAAGCCATTGCCAATGGTGATGTGATCACCAAATGTGTCCCCGGTGGTCAACAAACCGTGGTAAAAATTGCTGAATTAATGGGCGTTGATGTGCCGGCAATAGACGGCATGGAAGAACCGGAAGTCAAAGTAGCATTTATTCACGAAGATATGTGTATCGGTTGTACAAAATGTATTCAAGCCTGTCCAGTAGATGCCATTATTGGTACCAATAAAGCCATGCATACGATTATTCCCGATCTTTGTACTGGTTGTGAACTTTGCGTGGCACCTTGTCCAACAGATTGTATTAGCATGGAAAAAGTGGAAAAGCCGATTGAAAGCTGGAACTGGAAAATCGATCCGAAAATGGTAATTCCAATTAAGTATGAAAATAAAATGGTAGTGGGAGAATAAACATGACAGACGTATTATCTCGCTATCAATCTGGCAAATTATGGGATTTTCATGGGGGTATTCATCCACCAGAAATGAAATCCCAATCAAATTCTACACCAATCTCCACCGCACCTTTGACGGAAAAATTCTATGTACCCGTCAAACAACATTCGGGTACAGCGGGCAGTTTGTTAGTCAAGGTGGGCGATACGGTGCTAAAAGGACAGCCCCTCACCCAAGGGGACGGCTTGCGTTGCTTGCCCGTTCACGCCCCAACATCAGGTATTGTAACAGATATTGCCCCTTATATTGCGGCACATCCATCAGGATTAAGTGAATTAGCCGTACACATTCAAGCGGATGGCAAGGATCAATGGCGTGAACAACGACCGATTGACGACTTTCTCACCCAACCCCCCGAACAATTAATTCAAAAAATCTATCAGGCGGGTGTAGCAGGCTTAGGAGGTGCAGTGTTCCCGACAGCGGCAAAAGTGAGTTCGGCTCGTTCTATCCCAAATAGTGCGGTGAAATTATTGATTATTAACGGCGCGGAATGCGAACCTTATATCACTTGTGATGATCGCTTAATGCGAGATTACGCTGACGAAATGATCGAAGGTGTACGAATTTTGCGTTATATTCTTCGCCCTGAAAAAGTGGTAATTGCGGTGGAAGATAACAAGCCAGAAGCTATTTCCGCCCTGAAATTTGCCTTGCATGGCGCAAATGATATTGATCTTCGCGTTGTTCCAACTAAATATCCATCTGGTGATTCGAATACCTTAGTCAAAATTCTGACTGGAATAGAAGTACCGAGTGGCAAGCGTTCTTCTAGCATTGGCGTGTATATGCAAAATGTTGGCACAGCGTTTGCAATTAAACGTGCAATAATCGACGATGAACCATTAATTGAACGAGTAGTGACACTTACTGGTGATAAAATTCCAAATAAAGGTAATCAATGGGTACGTTTTGGTACGCCGATTTCCTTTGTATTAGCACAAGCTGGCTATCAAGCAGATGAACGGTTACCCGTGTATTTAGGTGGTCCGATGATGGGGTTAGCGTTGCCCGATTTAAATGCCCCCGTCACCAAATTAGCCAACTGTTTGCTTGCACCTGATCATTTTGAATATACACCACCTCCGGCGGAACAATCTTGTATTCGTTGCTCCTCCTGCTCAGATGTTTGCCCTTATTATTTAATGCCGCAACAACTTTATTGGTTTGCACGTAGCGAAGATCACGAAAAATCACTACAATATCAATTAATGGACTGCATAGAATGTGGACTTTGTGCTTACGTTTGCCCAAGCCATATTCCGTTGATCCAATACTTCCGCCAAGAAAAAGCGGCAATTTGGGAAATGGAAGAAAAAGCCCAAAAAGCTGAAGAAGCCAAAATTCGCTTTGAAGCTCGCCAAGCGCGTTTAGAAAAAGAAGAACAAGCTCGCAAAGAACGCGCCCAAAAAGCAGCTGAAAACCGTCGTCAAGAAGTGGCGAATAGTAAAGGGGTGGATCCTGTTGCTGCGGCATTAGAACGGTTAAAAGCCAAGAAAGCAGAAAATACTACAACGACAGAAGTAAAAACCATTGTAGATGAAAAGAGAGGCGAAGTGTTGCCAGATAATACGGATATTATGGCATTGCGCAAAGCTCGCAAGGCTCAGCGTTTAGCCCGTCAGCAAGAACAATCTGAACTCAAGCAAACAGAAAGTGCGGTGGAAAATATCCAAAATTCATCAGAAAATACCGCCGTTAATAATGATAAAAAAGCAGCGGTTGCCGCTGCACTGGCTCGGGCAAAAGCTAAAAAAACTGCGCAACAACATTCAACGGTTGAACCTGTAACAGAAAAAACTGTTAGCATGGAAAACTTAGAAACGGATCCGAAAAAAGCTGCTGTTGCCGCTGCTATTGCCAGAGCGAAAGCTAAAAAAGCTGCTCAACAACATTCAACGGTTGAACCTGTAACAGAAAAAACTGTTAGTATGGAAAACTCAGAAACGGATCCGAAAAAGGCTGCCGTTGCCGCTGCTATTGCCAGAGCGAAAGCTAAAAAAGCCGCTCAACAACATCCAACGGTTGAACCTGTAACAGAAAAAACTGTTAGCATGGAAAACTCAGAAACGGATCCGAAAAAAGCTGCTGTTGCCGCTGCTATTGCCAGAGCGAAAGCTAAAAAAGCCGCTCAACAACATTCAACGGTTGAACCTGTAACAGAAAAAATTGTTAACACGGAAAACTCAGAAACGGATCCGAAAAAGGCTGCCGTTGCCACTGCCATTGCTAGAGCGAAAGCTAAAAAAGTCGCTCAAATTCAACTGAAAGCAGAGAATAAGGAATAATATGTTTAGAATTGCCAGTTCACCCCATACTCATTCAGGGAAACTCACCGCTCGCATTATGCTGTGGGTGATTTTTGCTATGTTGCCTGCCTTGGCAGTACAGATTTATTTCTTTGGTTTTGGTGTATTGATTCAAATAGCGTTGGCAGTAGGCTTTGCCTTGCTGTTGGAATATATTGTCACCCTTTTACGCAAAAAACCAAAACTGTTTTATATTGCTGATTTTAGTGTAGTATTAACCGCTGCCATTTTAGCCATGGCCATTCCACCTTATGCTCCCTACTGGGTAATATTGGTGGGCATATTTTGCGCGGTGATTTTTGGTAAACATGTTTATGGTGGTTTAGGACAAAATGTATTTAACCCCGCGATGGTGGGTTATGTGGTATTGTTAATTTCATTCCCAGTACAAATGACAGCATGGCTTCCACCGATTTCGTTGTTAAACGAACCACCTACATTGGCGGACAGTATCCATTTAATTTTTTCAGGCATTACCACGGATGGCTTTAGCCTACATCAATTAGTAGCAAGTATTGACGGTATGACCTCTGCAACTCCCTTAGATGCGGTAAAAACAGGGACAAAAAGTACGCTCTTTTCTTTTGCAGAATTAAGTCATTCACCGATTTTTTCATCTATTTTACCTTTTAGTTCATCATTATATGGTATCGGTTGGACACAACTAAATCTCGCTTTTTTACTCGGTGGTTTATTTTTAGTATGGCGAAAAATTATCCACTGGCAAATTCCTGTGGCATTTTTAAGCGCGCTTTTTGCCATGGCGTGTTTAAATTTTGCACTTTCTCCAGTCGCTACTCCCCCACTTTGGCAACTTGTCAGCGGTGCAACCATGTTCGGTGCATTTTTTATTGCTACCGATCCCGTTACCGCATCTATCACACCTAAAGGCAAACTGATTTTTGGTGCCTTAGCGGGTGTGTTAGTAAGCCTAATTCGTTTTTATGGTAACTACCCCGACGGCGTGGCTTTTGCCATTTTGTTATCGAATATTTGTGTGCCATTAATTGATCATTACAGCCGTCCGAGAGTCGCCGGACACCAAGGAGGACGATAATGAATATGGGAAAAATTGTCAGTAAATATGGTTTATTACTTGCTTTTATCGCCTTAGTTTGTACTGCGATTTCAGGGGCAATGTATTTGTTAACTAAAGATAAAATTAACGCTGTTATTGTAAGTCAACAGCGTGAATTATTATTACAAGTCATTCCGCAAAGCTATTTTGACAATGATTTAATGCACAATTGTGTTGAACCAAAAACCAAACAAGTTGACAAAATTTGTACTGCACTTTTAAAGGGCAAACATTCTGCCTATGCCATTGAAACCATCGCACCAGACGGTTATTCAGGTAATATTCGTTTATTGTTTGGCATGACCCCAGAGGGCGAAATTTTAGGTGTGCGAGTGCTAGAACATCACGAGACACCCGGCTTAGGTGATAAAATTGACACTCGTATTTCTGATTGGATTTTAAGCTTTAGCCATAAAAAAATCAGTGCGGATAATCTAAACGACTGGGCAGTAAAAAAAGATGGCGGTAAGTTTGATCAATTTGCTGGCGCGACCATTACACCAAGAGCAGTCGTCAATCAGATCAAACGTTCAGCGTTAGAAATTCTTAATCAATAGTGATAAATATGATGACAGAACAAAAAACAGAAAACCTTTGGTACAATTTGTTAGTACAAGGATTATGGCGAAATAACCCTGGCACCGTGCAATTACTTGGACTTTGTCCATTGTTGGCGGTGTCTAACTCTGCTACTAATGCCTTAGGTTTAGGATTTGCCACTATGATAGTGTTAATCTGTACCAACAGCATGGTGTCGTTGTTCCGCAAGCAAATCCCGCACGAAATTCGCATTCCGATTTATGTCATGATTATTGCTACGACTGTTACCGTCGTGCAACTATTAATGAATGCCTATACTTATAGCCTCTATCAATCACTGGGTATTTTTATTCCGCTGATTGTGACTAACTGTATTGTGATTGGGCGAGCCGAAGCCTTTGCGAGCAAAAATAGTCTGCTACATTCCACCTTTGATGGTTTCGCTATGGGATTAGGTATGACATTAAGTCTGTTTTTATTAGGGGCATTACGCGAAATTTTCGGTAATGGTACCTTATTTGACGGCATTCATTTACTGCTGGGCGATTGGGCAAAAGTGTTGCGCATTGAAGTTTTTCATCATCAAAACAATCTGTTACTTGCTATTTTACCACCGGGTGCTTTTATCGGATTAGGGTTAATTTTGGCATTTAAAAATAAACTCGAACAGAAAAAATGAATCAACAAAAACGTATTGAAATTTTAACTCGCTTGCGGGATAACAATCCGCATCCGACCACAGAACTGAATTTTAGCTCACCTTTTGAATTATTAATTGCCGTTATATTATCAGCTCAAGCCACTGACAAAGGTGTCAATAAAGCCACCGATAAGTTATTTTCGGTAGCGAATACACCTGAAAAAATTTATGCTTTAGGGGTAGATGGCTTAAAAGAATATATTAAAACCATCGGACTTTATAACAGTAAAGCAGAAAATATTATTAAAACCTGCAAGGATCTGATTGATAAACACCATTCCCAAGTACCTGACAATCGAGAAGCGTTAGAAGCCTTAGCCGGCGTGGGACGAAAAACGGCTAATGTGGTCCTCAATACGGCTTTCGGACAGCCTACTATTGCGGTGGATACACATATCTTTCGAGTAGCTAATCGAACAGGTTTTGCCCCGGGCAAGGATGTCGTTAAAGTCGAAGAAAAATTGCTCAAAGTCGTACCGGAGGAATTTAAAGTGGATGTGCATCACTGGCTGATTTTACACGGTCGCTATACTTGTATTGCGAGAAAACCGAGATGTGGTTCTTGTTTAATTGAAGATTTGTGTGAATTTAAGGAAAAGACTGATGTTTAATTTCAACGCCCAAACAACACTGCGCCTCCAACACTTTGCAATGTAGTTGCATAAATCAAGCTCAGCGCAAAACCCATTAATATCAAGCCAAACGCCAGTTTTAACCAGTGAGAAAATTGACTTTTCAGTTTTGCAGAAAAATACCATTTTCCTACTTGCACTGCCGTGTTTCTGGCATATTGCACCATTAACGCAAAACCTGACAAAGTAAGCCCCGTGCCGATTGCCATTGCCATGGTTGCTAGCATGCCCCATACATAAAGATCGAGCATATAAGACAAAAATAAAATAAAAATGGCACCAGTGCAAGGCCGCATACCGATACTTAAAATGATCAACCATTGCGATTTTAAACTATTTGCTTGAGTAAGTTGATCTTCATTCGGCAAATGTTGATGTCCACAAGCACAGTTTTCACCATCAAAATGATCGGAAAAAAGATGAGGATTTTGCACCGCACTTTTTACTCTAATATCATCGGTAATGGGTTTAATTTGCTTAATTTTCGGTCGGCGTTGAGCTTGCCAAATTTTTTTGCTACTTTGCATTAACCATTGTATGCCGAGCAGAAAAATCAACCCATACGCCCCACGCTCTAACCAAAGTTGGCTGGCTTTAAAATAACTGGAAGATAAATTTAACACCACCACCACAATACTGGTTGCCACAATTGCGACGACACCTTGCATTAAGGACGACAAAAAGGCTAGCCGCATACTGGCAAAAATTTTAGATTGATGAAGTGAAAGATAACTGGTGATAATAAATTTACCATGACCCGGCCCTAATGCATGAAATACACCATAGCCAAAACTGATTAAAATCAAGCTTGCGCCTGCATAAATCGGAGCTTGCTTAATTTGATGAAGATGATGAGATAATAACTGATTAAATTCTCGCTGCCACAGCACCACTTGCTTAAATAAATAAGGGAATAAAAAACCAATGCCTGCTGCCAACAGGCATAATAATAAAATAGTGCTGATTTTTTTAGTGCTTATTGACATTGTAAAATCACTTTTTGAGCAAATTCCTTACCCAGTGAAAAATCTGCTTCTCGTTGGGTTTTATCTAAAGATTTAGCATATTGTTTGGTTTTTTCATCAACAGTTTGATCTACCATATCACCATGACAATTTGCTGGAAGCTGGCTAAAATCTACCGCACTTTTATTATCATAATACATTGACACATAATAGGTTGGATCATAAATCATTAAGACAAATTCATTATCCACCAATGTTTGTGGTTGAGACAAAAAGAAATCAAAATGATACAAAATATGGTTACCCACCGCTTTAATATCATAATTTGCTGGCTGAGAGGTATATTTTACTCGATTACCTTGTTTATCATATAGATAGCTAAAATAATGTTCTGATACTGTATTCTTAATCATTTCATCCACAATGCTTTGTTTGGCTGTCGGATCATTGTGGACAACCTGCAAATCATACAGCAATTCCGCCGAACTGGCTTCGTCCAACAACCATTGTACAGAAAATCCCTTTAACTTGTCATGTTCAACTAAAGGCGTGGTTTTCATGCCGATAAAAGCATGGGGATGGGCTTGTACTTGTTGGTTAAATGCCAAAAGTGCGGTGAAAAATAAGAAAAATTTTTTCATAACATCATTGCCAATGAATATTAGGCTTTTTTCGTGTTTCAGCACATTCTTTCAAATAAAGATTAATCAATGTTTGATAAGGCATATCCATCTCTGCTGAAAGTTGTTTAAAATAATCTATCGCATCGTCATCAATACGGATAGTCACTACTTTTTTACTTTTTAGGCGTTTCGCATAAGGATTTTTAATTGCTTGGCTAAAATCGTATTCTGGTAACATCTAAAACCCCCTTTGATATTGTTCTTTCTCTTTTTTTGTCGCATGGCGAGCTGAAATAATACGTATATTTTCATCTCGTTCGCAATGTACAACAACCAATGTATTGTTATGTAAACTCAATCCCAATAGAAGAAAACGTTCTTCAAAAAAAGAATGTTCAGGATCTGGAATTAATAACGCATCATCATCATAAAATACCGTAATCGCTTTATTAAAGCTAACATTATGTTTTAATTCATTAATTTCTGCTTTATTACGATCCTATTCAAACCCTTTAATTTCTATCATTTTCTCTTTACTCAAAAGATGTAAATAAATTATATTTACAGAAATATAATAAAACAAGCTATTTTTTAGCCAAGTAACGCTCCACCGTATCCACAATCGCTTGTGTCTGCGGATCAATTTCAATATTCACCCGCTCCCCGACATTTTTTTTAGCAATTATCGTACGTTCCATGGTTTCTGGAATTAAATTAACGCAAAATTGATTTTGTTTCACTTCGCCGATGGTCAAACTGATACCATCCACCGCAATAAAACCTTTGGTCAGAATATATTTCATTACGTCGAAATTAGGCAATTCAAACCAAATTTGTAAATTATTTTCACTCGGTTTGCGCTCAATAATTTTTGCCGTACAATAAACATGTCCCGACAATAAATGTCCGCCTACTTCTGAACCGAATTTCATCGCTCTTTCTATATTGACCCCATCCCCCACTTTAAGCTCACCTAAATTAGTGATGCGTAACGTTTCTGTCATTAAATCAAAACTGACCAGATCATTTTCTACCTTGGTGACGGTCAAACAAACACCATTATGTGCAACCGATGCGCCTAATTGTAAATCTGCCAGTAATTCCTGTGGCATTTTAATAGTATGTGTTCTAAAATCTGTCTTTTCAATGATAGAATAAATTTGTGCTATACCTTGCACAATACCTGTAAACATATAAACTCGCTTAACCGCGAAAGTGCGGTGAAAAAATTAAATTTTTCCTATTATAAAGGAAATTCGGTCTCTTTATGCAAAAAATTAATAACTGGCAACAATATCACGAACAGGCAAAAAAATTAATTCAAATCGCTATTCCAATTCTTCTCGCCCAAATCGCCCAAAATTCCATGGGATTAGTGGATACCATTATGGCGGGGCGCGTTAGTGCAGCGGATATGGCGGCAATTTCAGTCGGCGCATCCATTTGGTTTCCCTTGGTATTGTTCGGACATGGTTTATTGTTAGCCCTTCCCCCGACAATTTCCTATTTAAACGGTTCCAATCAACGTTCACGGATTGCTCATCAAGTACGTCAAGGATTATGGATTATTATGCTCGTTTGTATTCCCTTGGGACTATTGATTTATCACAGCGATCTGATTATTTATGCCATGCAAATGGAAGAACGGTTAGCGACAATTACGATAGGTTATCTACATGCTATGCTGTTCGGTCTGCCGGCTTATTTATTGCTGATTAATTTTCGTTGTTTAAATGATGGCGTAGCCAAGACAAAACCGGCGATGGTGATTACCTTTATTGGTTTGCTGTTGAATATTCCGCTTAATTATATTTTTATTTATGGTAAATTCGGCGTACCAGCTTTTGGCGCTGTGGGATGTGGGATCGCAACCGCCATAGTGAACTGGGCTATGTGTTTGATGATGATAAGTTATAGTCGCCAATCTCATCACTTACGTGATATTCATGTGTTTAGCAAATTAATAGAAAAACCGGATGTCGCAACCCTCAAAAAACTACTCAAACTAGGGTTCCCAATTGCTGTCGCCCTATGGGCAGAAGTGGCGTTATTTGCATTAGCATCATTGTTTTTATCACCACTTGGCACAGCCATGGTAGCGAGCCATCAAATCGCGTTAAACACCAGTTCCTTTGTGTTTATGTTCCCCATGTCCTTAGGCATGGCGACCACCATTTTAGTGGGACAACGTTTAGGGGAAAAATCGCCTGTGGAAGCCAAAAAAGTGTCTTATCTTGCCTTTGTAGTGGGATTAAATATCACGGTAATCACTGCGTTTGTCACTATCTTCTGGCGTGAGCAAATTGCACAATTATTTGTAACTGATGCCAGTGTTATTGCCCTTGCCAGTTCCTTATTAATTGTAGCATCTCTTTATCAATTTTCCGATACCTTACAGGTAGTCGCCGGGGGGGTATTACGCGGTTATAAAGACACAAAAGCGATTTTATACATTACAATTTTTTGCTATTGGGTGTTGGGGATGCCTATTGGATATAGCTTAGCCATGACGGATTGGATTGTACCACACTTAGGTGCATTGGGCTTTTGGATTGGTTTTGTAGTAGCCCTCACGTCGGCTGCGATTTTATTGTTATATCGGATGTGGAAATTACAGGGGCAACCTGATGAGCAATTATTAGCCAAGCTGGAAAAAATCAAATAGGCAGTTAAAAAAGGTGGAAACCTTTCCAGCTCCTCTCGGCACACAGAAATTCTGACTTTGGCTGCTTTCTTCCGAACCTGACCGAGTAAACCAGACACCATTGCGAAAGACCGAAAAGGTTTCCATTGGATAACTTGAATTAAACAAGTTAGGGTGTGAATTATGCTATAAAGTTAGCAGGATTGCAAATATTTATAAAAAATAATAAATAACCGCCCCACAAATACGAATAAATATTATTAATTTATTGCAATAGATTATCGTTTACTTTATACTCAGCGCTTCTTTTAGAGCAGTCTAATTTTTAGACTATTTTTATATTTAATTCTGATTAAGGGTAATCTAATGAAACTCAAGTTTAGCTTAATTTACACCGCACTTTTTGCTGGTGTTTCTTTTGGTACTTTTGCTGAAACCAGTCAGCAAAGGGGGGGGGAACGAAGAACTAGAAGAAATTCAAGTTACTTCTGGTGAACTAAAACAAATTGGTTATCACGCCATGGGGACTTCAGCGGTATCAAAAGTTGATGTGCCAATTATTGATACACCTACCACGGTAAACGTTGTCACATCAAAATTAATTGAAGATCGTAAACCAAATGATCTGATTGATGCCCTTTCTAGCGTAAGTGGTGTGAGTCAAGCAAATACTTTAGGGGGTATCTTTGATGCGGTACAAAAACGAGGTTTTGGTGGAAACCGTGATAATTCCATTATGCGTAACGGTTCCCAAGCAGGACCATCACATAATTTCGGTGCAACCACAGAAACTGTTGAAGTATTAAAAGGTCCTACCTCTGTATTATATGGTATCCAAGATCCGGGTGGTGTCATCAATGTTGTCACCAAAAAGCCACAACAAGAACAAAAAACGATTATTGGCGGAACAGTTGGCAACAACAATATGTGGGGAACCCAATTTGACAGTACTGGTAGTTTAGGCAATGGCTTTGCCTATCGCTTTATCTATGATAAACAAGAAAAAGATTACTGGCGTAATTTCGGTGAAATTAAATCTACCACCTATGCTCCATCAATATCTTATGAAAATGATAACACCAAAATATTAGTAGCCTATGAACATTTAGACTATACCCAACCTTTTGATCGTGGCACTCAAATTGTGAATGGTTCTGTTGTTAATATTCCTGCCGAACGTCGTTTGGATGAACCCAATAACCAAACCACCGGTAAAACCGATAATATTCAAGTGAAACTAGAGCAAAAACTAAATGACCATTGGAAATTAAACGCAACCTATGGTTATGCTCGTGATAAATATAACTATCGTCAAACCCGTGTAGTGGCAGTAAATACAAGTGAGACGGATACATTAAATTACAGCTCAACAAGAATATTACAACCAAGAACTGCATTACGCCGTTTAGAAAAACAAGCAGCGGATCAACGTATCCACTCTGGATCATTAAACTTAGTCGGTGAATTTAGCATTGGTGAAATTGCTAACCGTTTCATTATTGGGGCAGATGCCAGCCGTAATTATCGTACAACAGGTCCTGTGTTTAATAATGGTGGTTGGAGTTTCATTAATATTGATAATCCAACTTACACGAATCCTGACGTAACTGAAACCGTTGCCGCCAATAACTGGCAAATCAACAATATCAAAACCCTTGGGGTTTATGTACAAGATACTGCTTATTTAACGGATAGCTTAATTGTTACGGGTGGTTTACGTTACGAATATTTTGACCAAGTGGCAGGTCGTCATGCGCTTAATGCTACCTTAGTGCCAAATACCGATCAACACGACGGCAAAATGCTTTATCAATTTGGTTCGGTATATAAGTTCACGCCAAATTTAGCAGTTTATGCAAATTACGCCGAATCTTTCCGACCACAATATGCGATTGCAAACGCTGTTGATCCTAACTTACCCGCAGAACAAGGTAAATCTATTGAAATTGGTACAAAATATGAAAGCTCAAATATCAACGCAACACTCGCTTTATTCAATATTAATAAGAAAAATGTAGCAGAAACCGACGCTAACAATAATCTTTATATCGCAGGTAAGCAACGTTCTCGTGGTATTGAAGTGGATATTAACGGCTATATTACCGATAAATTAAGTGCATCATTAACTTATACTTATACTAAAGTTGAAAATCGTCAAAATGATAGCTTCCCAAATGCTGTGGGTAAACAACTTATTGGCGTACCAAAACATCAAGGGGCTTTATTCTTAAGTTATGACTTAGGTAACTTCTTAGGTGGTGACTGGCGTATTGGTGGTGGAGCTCGTTATTTGGGTTCTTGGCATGCCTATGACTCCAGTTATACCACGTCATATAAAATTCCAGATGCCACTATTTATGATGCATTCTTAGCGTATGAAACCAAGCTAGCAAGCAAAAAGGTATCATTACAATTAAACGGTAAAAACTTATCCGATAAAGTGTATTATCAATCTACTGCGGGTAACATTGATACATTCATTACACCTATTTCTTTAGGTTATGGACGTGAATACTTATTAAATGCCAAAATTGAGTTTTAATTAAATTTTGACTAATTTATAAGGGGCGGTTAGACTGCCCTTTTTGTTGTATAACAAATAAAATCGTAGCGACAAACCGATGTACCCGCCCGTTAAAAACGGAGCGTGATTTTCGGGCAGACACATCACACATCGATTCGTCCCTACGCTCTTTTTCTTAATCATATTGAAAAAATCTTATGCACTGGCAAACAGAACTTAACGACAGTTTTACTTGGCTTCTCACTACTCTCTTTTGGCTAAGTTTAGGGCTATTTTGCACCGCACTTTTATTACGCAAAACCCCTTTTGGGGAGAAATTTTGGCTGATTAGTCAACCTTGCGTCAACAATAGCCATCTCATTAAAACGCTTGGCTTAATACTATTATTGCTGGTATTTATTTTATTAGAAGTACGCATCAGCGTACTTAACTCTTTCTTTTATAATGGGTTATACAGTTCATTACAAGACAAAAAAGCCGATGCCTTTTGGTTTTTCGCCTTGCTGAATGCCATGCTAGTGGGCTTTAAAATTATCCATTCTATTCTAAATTATTTGGTCCGTCAGGTATTTGAAATTCGTTGGCTAGAAAAAATGAATGAACAAATGCTTGAACGTTGGTTACAAAATAAAAATTACTATCGAATTAAATATGAAAAAGACTTACCCGATAATATCGATCAACGTATTGAACAAGATGCTAAGGAATTTGTCACTGGAACAGTAGATTTGCTCGATGGTATGATTGGTGCCTTAGTATCAATTATTGAATTTACCATTATTTTGTGGGGATTATCTGGCTTATTATCACTATTTGGCATTGAAATTCCTAAAGGTGCGGTGTTTTTTATCTATATTTTTATTATTACTGCCACGACACTTTCCGTTTGGATCGGTTATCCATTAATTAAACTCAATTATGCCAAAGAAAAATATGCTGGGAATTATCGTTATTCATTGATCCGTGTGCGTGACAATGCAGAAAGTATCGCCTTTTATGATGGCGAAAAGCAAGAACATATCCATTTAAAAACTAAATTTAATGCTATTATTGAAAACCGCTGGGCGATTGTCCGCCGGATGTTAGGCTTAGATGGCTTTAACACAGGTGTCACCCAATTTGCCATGATTTTACCTTTAATGCTACAAGCCCCTCGCTTTTTTGCAGGACTTGCCACCTTAGGTGATATGCACCAAACCGTGCAAGCCTTTAACCGCTTAATGCGTGCGTTGTCATTTTTCCGTTTATTTTATGAACAATTCACCCTATATCAAGCACGTTTAAACCGTTTGTATGATTTTATGCTTAGGCTAGATCAGCTTGATAACCAACAAATTATTCAACCAATAGAATGTGGTTTAGGGATTAGATTAAAAGACTTTGGGTTAAAAGATCAGCACGGTGAAGTGTTGTTACAACAAGTGAATTTAGCGCTTAATGCAGGCGATGCATTGTTAATTCAAGGACCATCTGGAGCGGGCAAAACCACCTTATTGAAAGCCATTGCAGGGATCTATCCCTTTGAAACCTTTGGTTATTGCGAACGTCCTTGCAATGCCAATGTCCTGTTTTTACCACAGCGTCCCTATATGCCACAAGGTACATTACGCCAAGCAATTTGTTATCCCAATATTGATCCTCACCATACTGATTTAGAGCTATATATGGAAAAATGCCGTCTAAGCAATTACATTCACGCATTGGATCAGGAAAATGACTGGCAAGCTATACTTTCACCGGGCGAATTACAACGGGTAGCGTTTATTCGTATTTTCTTAACCAAACCGAATATTGTGTTTTTAGATGAAACCACCTCCGCCCTTGATGAGCCGACCGAATATATTCTGTACCGCAAAATTCGTGAAAAACTACCGAATATGATTGTGTTAAGTATTGGACATCGTGGTACACTACATCAGTTTCATAATAAGGTGTTTGATTTGGGGATATGTAGGATTTGATTTATCGGTTTCGCCGTTGGCGACTTACTTTTTCTTTGCTCGTGCAAAGCAAAAGTAAGCAAAAAGAAAGCACGCCCCGATTTTGCCTTGTTTCCTGAAAATCCATAAATTTTTTTAACGAAAAATGGCTGAACTCGCTACGCTCAAACAGACGCCATTTTCCTAAAAATTTATGAATTTTCAGGCGGCAAAGACGGGAGAGATTTAGGTGGTAAAGACGGAGGATCATTTTAGCCTAGCAATATAAAAGTGCGGTGAAAAATTTATATTTTTCTTTAAGCTACGGAGTAGCATGACCATGCTTAGCCTAGTACGCCAGTACTAGGTATTTTGAAAAACTAATTTATATAGGAAAATTTAATGACAGAACAAACCTTTATCCCGGGCAAAGATGCTGCCCTTGAAGACAGTATCGCAAAATTTCAACAAAAATTAACCGCACTTGGTTTCAATATTGAAGAAGCTTCTTGGCTAAATCCTGTACCGAATGTGTGGTCAGTGCATATTCGGGATCGTGACTGTCCACAATGCTTTTCTAACGGCAAGGGTGCCAGTAAAAAAGCCGCATTGGCATCGGCGTTAGGCGAATATTTTGAACGTCTTTCCACTAACTATTTCTTTGCGGATTATTATTTAGGACAAGATATTGCCAACGGCGAGTTCGTTCATTACCCAACTGAAAAATGGTTTGAAATTGATGATGAGGATTTATTACCAGAAGGCATTTTAGACGATTATTTATTCAGTTATTACGATCCTGCGGGAGAATTAACCCCTGAATTATTAGTGGATCTGCAATCAGGTAATTATGATCGGGGTATTGTAGCGATGCCTTATGTTCGCCAATCCGATCAACAAACTGTGTATATTCCACAAAGCATTATTGCTAATTTGTATGTATCCAACGGTATGTCGGCAGGTAACACTAAGAATGAAGCTCGTGTACAAGGCTTATCGGAAGTCTTCGAACGTTATGTGAAAAATCGCATTATTGCAGAAGCCATTAGCTTGCCAAAAATCCCAGCGGAAGTGATTGCTCAATATCCTACGATTCAAGCCTCTATTGAAAAATTAGAACAAGAAGGTTTTCCGATTTTAGCCTATGATGCGTCATTGGGAGGAAAATACCCTGTTATTTGTGTGATTTTGCTTAACCCTAACAATGGCACTTGCTTTGCTTCCTTTGGGGGTCATCCAAATTTCCAAGTGGCATTTGAGCGGACAGTGACGGAATTGTTGCAAGGGCGTAGCTTAAAAGATTTAGACGTGTTTACTCCGCCGTCTTTTAATAATGATGATGTAGCAGAACATGCCAATTTAGAAACACACTTTATTGATTCGAGCGGTTTAATTTCGTGGGATCTATTTAAACAACAAGCAGATTATCCGTTTGTGCATTGGGATTTTTCGGGCAGTACGGAACAAGAATATCATAATCTAATGTCTATCTTTAATGCCGATGGCAAAGAAGTTTATATTATGGATTACAATCATTTAGATGTGTATGCTTGCCGTATTATCGTGCCATCAATGTCAGATATTTACCCAGTGGACGATTTAATATACGCTAATAATAATATGGGTATGGACTGGCGTGAAATCCTGTTAGATTTACCGCACTTCCACCACGATGCGGATACTTATCAAGAGTTATTAGACGAATTAGACGAGCAAGGCATTGATGACGCTACCCGTGTGCGTGAATTTATCGGCATCGTGCCACCACCCAAATCAGGTTGGACAACCTTACGTGTGGGTGAATTAAAATCAATGCTTTATCTTGCTTTAGGTGATTTGGAATTGGCGTTAGACTGGGCAAATTGGGCATACAATATGAACAGTTCCGTGTTCACACCAGAACGTGCCAACTACTATCGTTGCTTAATCAGTAGTATAGAGTTATTCCTTGATGAAGATCGTGAACCTGAACAATATCGGGAAGTGTTTGAGAAAATGTACGGTAAAAGTGCAGTGGAATTGGCGTGGAAATCTATTAATGGTGGTAATCCGTTCTATGATTTATTGGCAGATGATGAACATTTACAAAAATTTGCAGCCCATCAAAAATTATTGGCGGCTTATGCAAAATTACAGCAAGCCAAAAAAGAAAATTGGAAGTAAATAGGAGAAAAAATGGCATTTAGTTCCTTATTTACCTTACTTGATGATATTGCCGCGGTGTTAGATGATGTGGCATTAATGACCAAAGTTGCCGCTAAAAAAACCGTTGGCGTGATTAGTGATGATTTGACTTTAAATGCCACACAAGTTAGCGGCAAAGATGTCGCTGCCAGTCGAGAATTGCCAATAGTGTGGGCGGTAGCAAAAGGATCTTTGTGGAATAAAGCGATTTTAATTCCTCTTGCGTTATTGCTTGCCATTTATCTGCCATCATTTATCAATATATTATTAATGATTGGTGGTGCTTATTTGTGTTTTGAAGGAATGGAAAAATTGATCCATAAATTCTTACCTAAAAACCAAAAGAATTTAGACCGCACTTTAGATGAAACAACGAGTAGTGAAAAAGAGAAAATAACAGGCGCCATTAAAACTGACTTTATTCTCTCCGCCGAAATTATCATTATTGCGTTAGGTTCAATTCAAGATGCGGAATTATTACCTAAAATCTTAACCTTACTCGCTATTGGGATTGGCATCACCTTTTTTGTGTATGGATTAGTGGGTCTAATTGTAAAATTAGACGATATTGGTTTATGGTTAATCAAGAAAGAAAACCCTATGACACAGCCAATCGGTAAGTTTTTGCTATTTTTTATGCCTTGGTTTATGAAATCTTTGTCGGTAATTGGGGTGATTGCGATGTTTCTAGTCGGGGGTGGCATTTTTGTGCATTATTTGCCTATCTTGCATCATTTTATGGAAAGTTTGCAACTTAACAGTCCTTTTTCTGTTTTAGCTGATTTAAGTGTTGGTATTTTTATTGGGACAATTTGCTGTATTATTGTGTTACCGTTGATAACTTTATTTAGTAAAAAACAGCACCAATCAATTAACTAAAAATCACCGCCCGTAAAGGCGGTGACTTAATATTATTTAGCTACTTCTGTCAGTAACTTCTGATAATCCACCAAAGCATCAGAAGTAATATCACTAATACGTTGATTGCTAGTTAACGTCATGGCAACTTTCATTTCTTTTTTGAAAATATCTAACATATTTTCTACGCCTGCACGACCAGCCGCACCTAAAGCATACACAAAAGAGCGACCTAGCATAGTCGCATCAGCACCTAAAGCAAGCATTCGCACCACATCTAAACCATTACGAATACCTGAATCTGCTAAAATCTTAATTTCGCCTTTTACCGCATCCGCAATCGGTGGCAATGCTCTTGCGCTAGAAAGTACACCATCAAGTTGACGACCACCATGATTAGAGACAACGATACCGTCTGCGCCGAAACGTACGGCATCTTTAGCATCTTCTGGGTCTAGAATACCTTTAATCACCATTGGACCATCCCAGAAATCACGGATCCACTCTAAATCTTGCCAAGAAATAGAGGGGTCAAAATTTTGCGTTAACCAACCGATATAATCATCTAAATTGATCGGTTTCCCCATATAAGTAGAAACATTACCTAATGTATGTGGTTTGCCCTTGATCCCCACATCCCATGCCCAGAATGGGTGTGTAATTCCTTGTAATACACGGCGAATTTCTTTATACGGACCGCTCATCCCAGAATGCATATCACGGTATCTCGCCCCCGGGGTTGGCATATCCACGGTAAAGACTAAAGTAGAACAGCCCGCAGCTTTAGCACGTTCTAGAGCATTTTTCATAAAACCACGATCTTTCAATACATAAAGTTGAAACCACATCGGACGTTTAATCGCTGGGGCGACTTCTTCAATCGGGCAAATAGATACTGTCGATAAGGTAAACGGAATCCCTTTATTATCCGCTGCTTGAGCAGCCTGCACTTCACCACGACGAGCGTTCATACCTAATGCACCAACAGGTGCCAATGCCACTGGCATAGATAACTTTTCACCGAATAGCTCAATTTCCGTGTCTAATTGTGACATATCTTTTAATACACGCTGTCTTAATGCAATATCTGCTAAATCAGTGACGTTACGTTGTAAAGTACGTTCCGCATAAGAACCACCGTCTGCATAATGGAACATAAATGGGGGAACTTTGCGTCTGGCTGCTTCACGATAGTCATTTGCAGATGAAATAATCATATTTTACCTCTTTTTAAATTATCATTTAATTAAATTAAATAGAATAGTGGCACAATAAAAGTCGCAGCAATTGCGGCAATTACACCATAAATTAACATGGGAATAGTCGTTTTCTTCAAGATTTCACCTTCTTGATTTTGTAAATTCACAATAGTACTGACCGCAATAATGTTATTTACGCAAATCATATTACCCATTGCACCACCAACAGATTGCAAGGCTAAAATTAAGGACGTATTTAAGCCAACCAATTCCGCTGTGGAGAATTGAACACCACCAAAGGTCAAGTTAGAAACGGTATTAGAACCCGAGAAGAATGACCCAATAGCCCCTAAATAAGCGGAGAAATAAGTCCAAGATTCACCAGCAACACTGGCAAAACTCGTACCAATAATTTTTACCATAGAACTATCGCCGCCCATTGTCATCAATTTTACCATAACAAGAGAGCCAAACATCGCCCAGAACGGTCTAATTCCCTGTTTAATAGTACGCATCGCAATTTCGTGCACTTCTTTTACGGTTAAACGATAAATAAAGAACGTCAACAACGACACAATACCAAATGGAATCAACGCTGGTACGTAAAGTAAACGGTAGTTATCCGAAATAGTGGTTGCAAAAATATGATTTAATGAAAGCACCAATCCTTTGGTGATAGTGAAATCACCTAAATACCCTAAAGAAAAACTTAACCATTCGGTTTTATCTTGAATCATTGCATTAAATGGCAGTTGCGGTAATCTTGTTACCACTAACACAGCTATTAATAATAAGGTTGGAGATAAGGCTTTGAATATTTGCCCTGTAGTAATCAGAATATTTGTTTCAGCATTTTCCACTTTGGCTAAACCAATGCCAAAATTTGCCACCACAATAGAAATTAACAAACCTATCGCACCACCGGCTAATGAAGGGAACTCATAATTGATTTGAGCAAGTAGGAAATAAGGCACTACACAAGCAATAATACTGATATATACAAAAAGAATATTACGTTTAACCTCCTTCCATTCCACAACAAAAAGCAAGGCAATCACAGGAATAATAAAGGCGGCAACCGAATGAATTAAGGCTGTCATACCACTAACTTCAAGAGTTTGTTGAACCGACAAACCTAATGGTGAAAAACCAAACCAAGTTGGAACTCCCACCGCGCCGAAAGAAACTGGCACGGAGTTCATTGCTAACGCTAAACAAGCCACACGGAACGGTTTAAAACCTAATCCAATTAAGATTGGTGCGGCAATAGCAGGAGGTGTACCAAAACCACTTGCTCCTTCAAGCATAAAGGCAAACGCCCAACCGATAATCATTAACTGTGCAACAGGATTTGGGTTAATATTGGATAGCCATTGACGTAACGTATTCAATGCCCCTGAATTTTCAAGTGTTCTATGAAAGAGAATCGCACCAAAAATAACGGTAATTGGGGATAGTGTTGAGATATAGCCCGATACCACACTAGCATTCACTAATACCAAATCAGCATCAAAATAGAAAACTTTAATTAAATAAACCAATATTGCAACCATTGGAAGAGCAATATAAGAAGGGACTGGGTTACGTTTAACCATTAAATAAATTAATAGCACAATGGGAAAAATACTTAAAAACAATGCCATATAAACCTCTCTAAAACATTTGGCAAATAGGCTGCGTATTTTATAAAAATCTAAAAATAAAAATAGTAGAAAGTTGCAATTTTGTGATCTATGTTACATTTTTATAACACAAATGCCTGTTTTATACGCAATATAATGAATAAATCAAGAGATAAGATAAGGATAGTGATATTGACATCCTCCCCACCCTAAAGGACGGGGATTCCTACTAGCTCCCCCTTTCGGGAGCTACTCTCGGTGGGTTCTTGTTGCTGATCTCTAATGAGATTCACTTCACAAGCTCTACGGGTATGTCCTACCCTGTTCAGATGACAGAAGTCAGAAGACAGTTTCTAATTGTAGTCTGCCTTTGGTTAATATATTTATTGCTCCAACCACATCAGCATTTTCACTGTAGCCACAGGCAATGCACTCAAAATGCGATTGTGTTTCCCGATTTGCTTTGGCGACCAGTCCACAACAAGGGCAAGTTCGACTGGTGTTTTGTGGTGATACAGCAACCAAAAATCCGCCACGCCATTGGGTTTTGTAGTCTAGTTGTCGGCGAAATTCGAACCAAGATTGATCTAAAATAGAACGATTTAAGCCCGATTTTTGGCTCACATTTTTACCTGGTTCTTCCACCGTGCCTTTTGCCGATTTTGACATGTTAGCGACTAGCAAATCTTCAACGTATATCATGGCGTGTTTTTTGCTGATTTGGTTTGAAGTCTGATGCAAGAAGTCTTTGCGACAATTAGCGATTTTATGGTGCAATTTGGCGATTTTCGCCTTTAATTTCTGCCAATTTTGACTGAATTTAACCTTGTTTTTGAGCTGTTTTTGTAGCTTCGCTAATTTGCCTTTGTAGGTTTTGAACGCATTGAGCGGAGCGAAAAAATCACCGTTGGAAAGGGTTGCAAAGCGAGCAATGCCCATATCAATACCGATTTCTCCGCCTTTGTGCGTTGGAATTTTCGCTTCAAATTCCGTTTGAATACTCACAAAAAAATGACCGCACTTTTGGCTTACCGTGACATTTTTAATTTCGCCGATGACTTCTCGGCTGTTGAAATAGCGAACCCAGCCGATTTTTGGCAAATACAAGCGATTATTTCCTTGTTCCAGTTTGCAACCTTGTGGAAAACGAAAACTGTCTTTCAAGCCTTTTTTCTTGAATTTAGGGAAGTCCGCTCGCTTTTGGAAAAAATTTTTAAACGCTGCTTCAAGGTCTTTTAATGACTGTTGCAACACTTGACTGTGGCAATCTTTCAGCCATTCCCACTGTTTTTTCCAAGTTGGCAACAGATTTGCGATTTTGGTGTAGCTAAATTTGAATTGATTATCCTGCTCATTTTGCCACGCTAACGCCTGATTGAACACGAAACGAGAACAGCCGCAAAACTGTTTGATTTTGCGGATTTGTTCGCCGTTTGGTCTGATTTCAAATTTAAAGGCTTTGCGAATTAACATAGGCTTAGGTTGGTTCAGGATTTCCCCTTATTCTATACTGTTTTTATTTCCAAGTATAGAAAAATTCTGAGGCAATCCACTTTGGTCACCGTCTTATTTTGCTGGTAGTTGCGGTGGTGCTCCAATATCGATTATTCGCCAATATATCGAGCAACAACAAACGCCAGATTAAGTTAGGTTGAAAACGGCTCATTGTTTGTGCCTTATATCACCGCCCTAAAGGGCAGTGTTTTACGGCACGATCAGATAAAAAGCCCATAAAATGGGCTTTAATTCAATCATATAGGATTATTTTTTCAATACTAAAATAACGGATTCGCCAGCAACCACATCACCTACTTTTTTACTAATATTACTGATTTCATCCATATTTGAAATCACTACTGGAGTTAATACTGATTTTGCTTTTTGCTCTAATAATTCGAGATCAAATTCAATCACGGTATCACCACGTTTAACTTCTTGACCTTCTTTCGCGACGCGGGTAAATCCTTCCCCTTTCAATTCTACAGTATCAATACCGAAGTGAACGAATAATTCAATGCCTTCTTTTGACTCCATGGAAAAGGCATGATTAGTTTCAAAAATTTTACCAATCACACCATCTACAGGGGCGACAATCTTATTACTATTTGGACGAATTGCGATTCCGTCACCAACAATTTTCTCAGAGAAAACGACATCTGGCACATCTTCAATATTCACAATTTCACCTGAAAGTGGAGCATAGATTTCGACTTCAACCGCTTTACTTTCTTTCGCACCAAATAATTTATCAAAAAATCCCATTTTTACTCTCCTGCAATATGAACAAAGATTTTGGTGTATTTTAACCCAAAATCTTTGCTTTGTATCTAATTAAATGCGTTTTCCTTTAAGAAATCATCAACTAATTTCTCAATTTCCACCGCAGTTGGTTGTTGTAACGCTTGCTCTGCCAATGCTTTTGCATCCTGATAATTCACGTTACGAATAATTTTCTTAATAGCTGGTACTGAAATTGCGCTCATACTGAATTCATCTAATCCCATACCTAACAACAAGATTGTCGCACGTTCATCACCGGCTAATTCACCACACATACCGGTCCATTTTCCTTCTGCATGGGAGGCATCAATAACTTGTTTAATTAAACTGAGTACTGACGGTGCCATTGGATTATACATGTGAGAAATCATTTCGTTACCACGATCAACCGCTAAGGTATATTGGGTTAAGTCATTGGTACCGATACTAAAGAAATCTACTTCTTTAGCTAAGAATTTCGCATTCACTGCAGCTGATGGTGTTTCTACCATTACACCCACTTGAATATTTTCATCAAAGGCTTTTCCTTCATTACGTAATTCTTGTTTTAAGGCTTCAATCACGGATTTTAATTCGCGAATTTCTTCCACAGAAATAATCATCGGGAACATCATTGCCAATTTACCAAAAGCAGACGCTCTTAACACTGCACGTAATTGAGCATGTAAAATTTCACGACGCTCCATGGCGATACGAATCGCACGCCAGCCTAAGAATGGATTCATTTCTTTTGGTAAATTCATATATGGCAATTCTTTGTCACCACCAATATCCATAGTACGTAATACCACAAGACGACCATTCATTGCTTCAACAACTTCTTTATAAGCAATAAATTGTTCTTCTTCACTTGGTAATTGATCACGATCCATAAATAAGAATTCGGTACGATACAAACCAACGCCTTCCGCACCGTTACGATCGGCACCTTCACAATCACGAATTGTCCCAATATTTGCTACCACATCAACACGATGACCATCTAATGTCATAGCAGGTAAATCTTTTAATTTAGCTAACTCTGCTTTTTCAGCTGCTAATTTTTCTTGTGCTGATTTTAACGCATCTATTTCAGCTTGAGTTGGGTTAACTAAGACTTGGTTATTCACCGCATCTAATACTAAAAAATCACCGGTATTGACTAATTCAGTTACATTATTTGTCCCTACAATCGCGGGTAATTCCAAAGAACGAGCCATAATTGAAGTATGTGAAGTCCGTCCTCCAATGTCTGTAATAAAACCTAACACTTTATCTAAATTCAATTGTGCGGTTTCAGACGGGGTTAAATCATAAGCGACTAAAATCACTTCTTCATTAATATCACCTAAGTCTACAATCTTCATACCGAGAATATTTTTAATCAAACGATTACCAATATCACGAATATCTCCAGCACGTTCTTTCAAATATTCATCATCAATTTCAGACAACATAGTGACTTGCTGATCGATAATTTTACTGGTCGCAACCGCAGCATTGACTTTATTTGAACGCAAATAATCTATGATTTCTTCTTCCAGTTCCTCATCTTCTAAAATCATCAGATGACCTTCAAAGATCGCTGCCTTATCTTCGCCTAATGATTTAAATGCACGATCACGAATAGAACTAAGCTGCTCAACGGCGGCGTCACGTCCTTGATAAAAACGAGCAATTTCACTATCAATTTGCTGATCTGTGATTTTGTGCATATCAAGGACAATTTTTTCTTCTTTAAGCACCAAAGCGTTACCAAAAACGATACCCGGAGATGCTGGAATTCCTGAAATCATAATTTACCTTCTGACTGAAATGAAATGACAATAAAATAATAGCCACAATGCTATTTTTATCGCAAACATCAATCTACGTAAAAATAACGCTTATGGCTAAACAAAAAATTATTCTAAAGTAGGTATTAATGCCACTAAATGATCTACTGCGGCTTGCTCATCTTCACCTTCTGCAGAAATTGTAATTACCGTACCTTGGGTTAATCCTAAAGTTTGTAATTTAAATAAGCTTTTTGCACTTGCACTTTTACCAGCAGAAGTCACGGTAATATCCGAACTAAACCCTTTCGCTTCTTTTACGAATTGTGCCGCAGGGCGCGTATGTAAACCACTTGGCGCGGTAATTTCAACGTCTTTTGAGTACATAATGTTTCCTCTTTTTTTGATTTTTGATTTAAATGAAATCTTACACTATTTTTGCATAAGCCTTGATAGTAAGTAAATACGTTTATTCTAAGCGATTAATGAAATTGAATCACGTTAAAATTGACAAAAAACTGAAAATAATTAGTAAATCGGCTAAATAACCATCACTCATTAACAGATTATTAACTTTGTTCCGATTGTAATCGATCTAGCCCAGCCCTTAAGTCTAAAATAAGCTCATCTACCGCTTCAAAACCAATATGCACGCGAATTAATGTCCCGCTTAAAGTGCGGTCAATATTTGGACGAATTTTGGCAATATCTTCCGGTTGGTTATATAAAATTAAACTCTCAAAACCACCCCAAGAATATGCCATAGTAAATAATTCAAAATGATCCATAAAAGCGGAAAGTTGTTGTGCATTTAATTTTTGTTTTAACTCAAAAGAAAATAAGCCAGCTGAACCGGTAAAGTCACGTTTAAAAAACTCATGCCCTAAACAACTTGGCAACGCTGGGTGATAAACTGCTTTCACTTCCGGTTGTTGCGCTAACCATTTAGCGATTTGAATACTACTTTCTTCATGTTGTTTAAAACGAACAGCTAACGATCGAATTCCCCGTGCTGTTGTATAAGCACTGTCTGCATCTACCATTTGCCCCATTAAATAGGAATGCTCACGCAATTGATCCCAACAACGCGCATTTGCAACAGCAGTACCTATCATTACATCAGAATGCCCGACTAAATATTTAGTCCCCGCCTGAATAGAAATATCCACGCCATAATCAAGTGCTTTAAATAAAATACCTCCACCCCATGTATTATCTGCCATAATCACTACATCAGGATTCACGGCTCTCACCGCTTGTACAATGGCTAGTACATCCGGCACTTCCATGGTCAACGAACTCGGCGTTTCAAGGAAAACCACACGCGTATTAGGTTGCATCAAATCTGCAATTTTTGCACCGCACATCGGATCATAAAATGTCGTTTCAACCCCCATTTTTTTCAGAATTCGATGACAAAAATCTTGACTCGGTTCATAAGCTGCTCCCGACATCAAAATATGCTCACCGGCCTTAACAAAAGCTAAAATACTATTAGTAATTGCTGCTGCACCACAAGGATAAAGATAACAACCTGCCCCTCCCTCCATTTCACACATTAAATCTTGTAACGCAAAATGCGTTAATGTACCACGGCGACCATAAAATAATGCTTGTTTAGCGCGATTAATGGTCGCTTGTCTTTTCTCTGCTAAATTGTCAAAAAGCAACGAAGATGCACGCTGAATCACAGGATTTACCGCCCCTTGGGTGACGCGTTTATTTCGCCCTGCATGCACTAAGGTTGTGGTTAATGAATATTTTTTGCTCATACTATTTCCTCATTATATCTATTCGCGATAATTTCATGCAATTCTACCTTTAAGCGTTCAAATACCGGCGTCCAATTAAAATCAAAACGTTGACGCAACACTTTAATCGTAGGATACCATAGATTTTCATCACCTTGATAACCCCAACGCCAGTCAGTATAAAAAGGCACTAATACAAAACCCTTAATCCCTAAGGAACCGGCTAAATGAATCACCGAAGTATCCACACTCACCAAATAATCTAGTTGAGCCACTGCTCCTGCCGTATCTGCCATACAATCAAAATATTGCCCTAAATAAGGAATTGAGTATTTGTCAAATAAAGTCCTTTCCTGTTGATTAATTTCTTTCTGAATACAATACCATTGAATTTGTTCAGAAAACTGTAACAATGGTTCAATCAAAGCAACATTATGCACTGAGCGTGCTTTATCATTCTCATGGCTAGGATTACCTCGAAAAACAAACCCTATTTTTATTTTATCACTTTGCATTAATGCGGAAAATTTCGCTTTGTTCTCGTGTTTTGCAAAAAAATAAGGATAGCGTTTGGGTAATAAATTAAACGGCTCAGAAACGTGAGCTAACAGATCATGGGGATAAACCCAATAATCATAATCAGGGAATGACGTCTCATTCATTAATGATGCATCTAACACCAGATCAATATCAGGATGCGTTTCAAATAATGTTTTAATGGGCTTTTGCACCATAAAAATTAATTTTGCTACATGGCAATGATGTTTTAAATAATAAGCTAGTTGTCCAAACATGATTTCATCGCCCAAACCAAATTCAGACCATACGAGTAAAGTCTTTTGTTTCAATTTCTCTACCGCCCCACACAACCGTTTATCTAACATATTAGGAATAATCGGGCTACGAGATGGAAAATAATCTTGCTTAAACAGACAGTCTTTACGCTGCTGAAAGCCTAAATGATAGTTATTAATACGTAATAAATGAAGAGCATAAAAAATTAAGTTTTGCGAACAATGCGTATGTCTAAGCGCCCGTTGCCACAACACATTAGCATAATCAACCCCTTTTGTTTGCAACCAAATATTGGCTTGTAGAAGATAACAAAAAGGAAAACGAGGATACAACATATATAATTTAAATAGCACCATTTCCGCACGGTCAATATCACCTTGTTCGCACAACTTTATTGCCGTTTCATGCAGCACGTCTTTCGTGGGTAAAGCAATTCGTTTTTTAACCATATAATAGGGAACATTCTGCTCGTCAAACTCACTCAACTCCGCGAAATCAGACAGAAACTGTTGGATATGTTGTGCCGTCAAATTAGATGTTTTACTAATCACCAAATAGCCATTTTCCTTTAATACATAAAACCAACTGGCTAAGGCTTCTACAATAGTAGAAATATCCTTTAATTGATCATTTACTTCATCAGAAATATAAATACAATCCATATCTTGTTCTGACAAATGTTCCAAATAGAGAATATTGCCAAAAGACGGCAAATAATAATATCTATTTGAGATAATTAATGATTCAGGCAGGGTATTTAGCAGAGAATGCATAAATTTCTCAGTATAAGCAATAATTAATCCTTTCATATTCAAACATTATTTGCTTTAAAGTTGTTGTATCATTGCCAATACCATTTGTGATGACATGTTGGCAGCTAAAGGTAGAAATTCTTCGAAAGACATATTCGCTTGCCCGTCACCAGCATCAGAAATGGCTCGCACGACAACAAACGGTACAGCAAAACTATGACAAACTTGAGCAATCGCCGTGGCTTCCATTTCTACTGCCGTAACTTGTGGGAAATCGGCTTTAATGCGTTGTAACGATTCCCCCCCCGCAATAAAACTATCACCAGAACAAATTAAACCCTGTTTAACGCGATACCCCTGTTGTTGTGCTATTTTTCCCGCCAGTGCAGTTAATTTTTGATCTGAAAGAAAAACAGCAGGACAAGCCGGTAATTGCCCTTTGGCATAACCAAATACCGTCACATCCACATCGTGATAAGCGGTTTCAGTGGAAATCACAATATCTCCTACTTTCAAACCTTGTGCCACCCCACCAGCGGATCCAGTATTAATGACCACATCTGGTTTGGCCAATTGTAATAATGCGGTTGTAGCAATAGCCGCAGCAACTTTACCGATCCCCGATTGCACTAACGCCACCGATTTACCTGCAATTTTTCCGTCAAAAATCACCGCACTTGCCACTTTAATTTCTGTTTTTTCGGTCATTAACCCTAACAGAATGTCCACTTCCTGTGCCATTGCACCGACAATACCAATTTTCATTTATCTTGTTGTTCCAGAATTACTTTATTGACTAAATAATCTAACACCGCGAAAGTATAATCATCATTATACAGCGTGCTAATGGTTAATACATATTTACCATTTATTACCACAAAAGGATAGGTAAATACGCCATATTTTTCCGTTCTTGCAATGGCTGAATTCACCAATTTTATGGTTGAATTTGCATAAAAAATGTTATTAAATCGTTTTTCATCCACTTGATGTTGTTGCAACCAGACTGACAAATTTTCTAATTTAGCTAACTCAATATAACGTGACACTTCTGTTGTTTCAAATAACAATAAATCAGAAACATCATCACGTTTCATCTGATGTAAACTATAAAACACTTGGGCTGAATAATGCGCATTTGCAGTAGCAATCGGATATTCTTCATAGCTTACGCGATCTGAATTTAATTCTTGATATAACACCAAAATATCTTGCACATTAACACAAGTCCGGCAATCGTAATCAAAAAAAGATTGAATCTGCACTCGCCCTTTTTCTAACTGCATATTGATCGGTGTAGTATAGGAAAAATAATCCCTCCCATCTTGAAACGTTTTTTCATTTTCCGTACTGGCTAATTCTGCTGTGTTTTTTTGTAGCGCATTATTATCCGCCCAAGCCATACTACTACATAATAACAAAAATAATATCGATAAATATTTCATAGCTTACACTAACATGACTGGCTCAATATAATCCACTAATAATTGAATATTCCGATGACCACGAAATTCATTAATATCTAATTTATACACCAATCTTGCTTGTTTAATAGACATATCAGGATAATAGCGAGTATCAATATTAAAAGCAATGGCATCAATCAGTTGTCCGCCCTGTTTCGGTTCTAGCAACATTTTCAAATGACGTTCTCCGACTACACGTTGCTGCAAGATTTTAAATTCACCGTCAAAAACAGGCTCAGGAAAGGCCTGTCCCCAAGGTCCTGACTGTTTTAATGTTTCGGCGGTTTGAACAGTTAATAAGGACGATGCCAATTCGCCATCTGTCCATAGAGTGCCTTGCAATTCATCATTCCCTAGTGATTCCGTGACTACATCATTAAAACTGTGTTGAAATTGTTCAAACATATCTGCTCGAATACTTAATCCTGCCGCCATCGCATGACCACCGAATTTTAAAATCATTTCTGGATGACGTTGGTGTACACGTGCCAATAAATCTCGCATATGCAACCCTTCCACCGAACGAGCTGATCCTTTTAATACCTTATCACCATCTTGTGCAAAAGCGACAGTAGGGCGATGAAACTGATCTTTAATACGAGAAGCGACAATCCCTAATACGCCCTGATGCCAATCTGATTGATAAAGTGCTACCCCCAATGGTAATTGCTGTTCGCGATTAACTGCGGTTAATTTTCGACAAATTTCTAATGCCTCCAATTTCATACCCTGTTCAATTTCTTTACGTGTTTGATTTAATTCATCTAGTTCTAAGGCTAAAGCTCGAGCTTGCGCCATGCTGTCAGTTAATAACAATTCAACCCCGATGGACATATTATCCAATCTCCCAGCTGCATTTAACCTTGGTGCAATGGAAAAGCCTAAATCACTGGCAGTTAATTGATGAATATTTTTATTCGCCACTTCCACTAAGGCTCGAATACCACAACAACAATGCTCGGCGCGAATACGTAATAATCCTTGATAAGCCAAAATTCGATTATTTTGATCTAACGGCACCACATCCGCAATGGTTCCCAAAGCAACCAAATCCAATAAATCGGTAAAATTTGGTTGAGTTTTATTCTCAAATACGCCCATTTCACGCAACTTAGCGCGCAATGCCAACATGACATAAAAAGTCACACCGACGCCGGCTAAAGATTTTGATGGAAAATCACAGCCAGCTAAATTCGGATTTACCATAGCATCTGCGTTCGGCAACTGTTCTGCTGGCAAATGGTGATCGGTAATAATGACGCTCACATCATGTTGCTTTAAATAATCCACACCATCTAAAGACGACACCCCATTATCCACCGTCATCAGAACATCAACACCTTGTGCCAATGCGGTTTCTGCCACTGCGACACTTAATCCATAACCCTGTTCAAAACGGTTTGGGATCAAATAATTCACATCGGTAAAGCCTAACTGACGTAATGCCATTACTGCTAAAGCTGTACTGGTTGCACCATCTGCATCAAAATCCCCGACAATCACAATTTTTTTCTCTCGAGAATCTGCCAATAATTGCACCGCAGTTTGCATACCTGATAATAAATACGGTGATAACATGGACGACAAAGTGCGGTCTAATTGTTGTGAATTTTGAATATGACGAGAACGATATAAACGATCTAATAAAGGGTTATCACAAACAGGTGAACCTGCCGGTACGGATCTTCGTTGAATGATTTTATGCACAGGAATTATTGTTATTATTAATTAATCATCATAGGGCACATTATCTAATCTGCCCCTAATTGTTAGTTATTAGTTAATTCAGCAAGTAAGGCTTTCGGTTCCAAATAACCACCAATCACTTCGCCATTTTCAGTCACAATAGCTGGTGTACCTTGTACTCCGAAAGCAATACCCAACTGATAATGTTTAACGACAACATTTGGCGTTTTTAATTGTTTTGGTAGATTACCTTGTTCTGCATCATTTAAGGCTTGCATAGGATCTTGAGCAGTAAAAATCGCTTCCATCTGTTGAGCGGTTTGATCATTGCTTGCTACCCCGCGACGTGGAAAGGCTAAATAACGCACCGTAATACCTTGCTCATTATATTCTTTCATTTGCTCGTGTAATTTATGGCAATAATAACAACTAATATCCATAAACACAGTCACCACGTGCTTTTCATGTTTAGCCGGATAAATGATCATATCATTTTTATAACTCTCTAACCTTGCCATTAAGGATTTTGCCGATACATCAACAGGCCCTTTATCGGTTAATTCATATAATTTACCGTGCAAAATATATTTCGCATCATCACTGGCATATAAAATCCCTTCTTCCGTATTGACTGTTTTTAATCCCTGAATCGGTGAATCGTTAACTTCAACTTGCTGCAACCCCATCTTAGTTAATTTGGCAATAATGGCTTTATCATCCGCTATGGCATGAAAAGCTAAGAACGAGAGAAAAACTGCGGTGAAAATTTTGTACATTTTATTTTCCATAATCATCATTCCAAATAAATGCGATCAGTTTACCACAATTTTCCGTTGAATTTAACTATTTAACTGATAATCGATTTTGCCAAACACTACACAACTGCTGGTAAATAGACTATAATTCACGGCTCACAGAATTTAAGAAATCATGTTATGTTTGAAATTAACCCAGTAAAAAATAAAATTACCGCACTTTCTGAACGTACCAATGTACTTCGGGGGTATCTTTGACTTTGAAGCCAAAGTCGAACGATTAGAAGAAGTCAACGCCGAATTAGAACAACCTGAAGTCTGGCATCAACCTGAAAAAGCCCAAGCCTTAGGCAAAGAACGCTCTGCCCTTGAATTAGTGGTCAATACCATTAAAAAACTCGATCAAGGTTTGGAAGACGTGGACGGATTGTTAGAATTAGCCATTGAGGGCGAAGATGAACAAACCTTTAATGAAGCTGTTGCAGAACTTGATGAATTAGAACAGCAGTTAGCCAAATTAGAATTTCAACGTATGTTCAGCGGTCAACACGACAGTTGCGATTGTTATGTGGATTTACAAGCAGGCTCGGGCGGAACGGAAGCACAAGACTGGACAGAAATGCTATTGCGAATGTATTTACGTTGGGCGGAATCGAAAGGCTTTAAGACGGAATTAATGGAAGTGTCCGATGGTGATGTAGCTGGTCTGAAATCAGCGACTATTAAGGTGTCTGGCGAATATGCTTTCGGCTGGTTACGTACAGAAACTGGCATTCACCGTTTAGTGCGCAAGAGCCCGTTTGATAGCAATAATCGCCGTCATACCTCTTTTGCTGCTGCCTTTATTTACCCTGAAATTGATGATGATATTGATATTGACATCAATCCGGCGGATTTACGCATTGATGTGTATCGTGCCTCGGGAGCAGGTGGTCAGCACGTCAATAAAACCGAAAGTGCGGTGCGAATTACCCATATTCCAAGCGGTATTGTAGTGCAATGTCAAAACGACCGTTCGCAGCACAAAAACAAAGATCAATGTATGAAACAGCTCAAAGCCAAGCTGTATGAAATGGAAATGATGAAGAAAAATGCCGATAAACAAGCCTTGGAAGAAAGCAAATCCGACATTGGCTGGGGCAGTCAGATTCGTTCCTATGTATTAGATGATAGTCGGATTAAAGATTTACGCACTGGCGTGGAAAATCGCAATACCCAAGCGGTGCTTGATGGCGATTTAGATCGATTTATTGAAGCAAGCCTAAAGGCTGGATTGTAATCTATTTTATAAAAATTGTAGGGGCGTATTGCATACGCCCAATAAACATAATCAATATTTAAAAGGTAACCAATATGTCAGAACAACAAACAACAGCACTGGATTTTCATGGTGAAATGGCAGTCCGTCGCGACAAATTAAAAGCATTACGAGCAAAAGGCAATGCGTTCCCTAACACATTCCGCCGTGATGCGTTAGCCCAAGATTTACACGATAAACACGAAAGTACAGATGGCGAAGCATTAAAAGCGGAAAACATTCAAGTTGCCGTAGCAGGTCGTATCATGACGCGCCGTGCAATGGGCAAAGCAACATTTATCACCTTACAAGATATGAGTGGCAAAATTCAGCTTTATGTAGCACGTGATAATTTACCTGAAGGTGTTTACAAAGAGGATGTAGGACATTGGGATTTAGGCGATATTGTCGGTGTAAAAGGGACATTATTTAAAACCAAAACCAATGAATTAACCGTTAAAGCCCATGAAGTGCAATTATTAACCAAGGCATTACGTCCATTACCCGATAAATTCCATGGTTTGAGCGATCAAGAAATCCGCTATCGTCAACGTTATTTAGATTTAATTGCCAACGAAGATTCTCGCCGCACGTTTATTATTCGTTCTAAAGTCATTTCAGGTATGCGTGAATTTTTCCTAAGTAAAGGCTTTATTGAAGTGGAAACCCCAATGTTGCAAGTGATCCCTGGCGGTGCGGCAGCACGTCCATTTGTGACCCATCACAATGCCTTAGACATTGATATGTACTTGCGTATTGCCCCAGAGCTGTATTTAAAACGCTTAGTAGTGGGCGGTTTTGAACGAGTGTTTGAATTGAACCGTAATTTCCGTAATGAGGGCGTTTCTGTGCGTCATAACCCTGAATTTACCATGATTGAATATTATCAAGCCTATGCGGATTACCACGATTTAATGGATAACACCGAAGAATTGCTACGCAAATTAGCCCTTGATATTCTGGGTACGACGATTGTGCCTTACGGCGAATACGAATTTGATTTCGGCAAGCCATTTGAGCGTATTACCATGCACGATGCAGTGCTTAAATACGGTGCAGATAAAGGCATTGTAAAAGACGATCTTTATGATCTCGATCGTGCTAAAGCTGTTGCCAAAAAACTGGGTATTGAAGTACAAAAATCTTGGGGCTTAGGTTCAATCATCAATGCGATTTTTGAAGAAGTGGCAGAACATCACTTAATTCAGCCAACATTCTTAATGGCTCACCCAGCGGAAATCTCCCCATTAGCACGCCGTAATGATGACAATCCTGAAGTGACCGATCGTTTTGAACTCTTTATCGGTGGTCGTGAAATTGGTAATGGTTTCTCCGAACTTAACGATGCGGAAGATCAAGCGGAACGCTTTGATGCCCAAGTTGCAGCAAAAGATGCGGGTGATGATGAAGCCATGTTTAAAGATGATGACTTCGTGGTCGCCCTTGAACACGGTTTACCACCAACAGCAGGTGAGGGCTTAGGTATTGACCGTTTAGCAATGTTATTTGCTAACGCCGCCTCCATTCGTGATGTAATTCTATTCCCTGCGATGAAACAGAAATAATCTAAAAACAAG